>ERZ791623.132-NODE-132-length-53118-cov-38.155796_pt1 | contig 53118 bp, 41 predicted proteins | sample MGYA00510268_ERZ791623 | MGnify/ENA primary metagenome ERZ791623 (study PRJEB30046, sample SAMN00715216) | human gut metagenome | study: EMG produced TPA metagenomics assembly of the A metagenome-wide association study of gut microbiota in type 2...
CGGTTTACCTCCACACGGATTTTATCTACCGCAAGGTTGATTTTCTGCGCTTCGACGCTCTTGCCCGAAGCACGGCTGTTCTTCACGTCCCACAACCGTGGGGGAACGTCCATCTTGCAACTGAACTGTTTAATCTCGCCGTCCACCGTGATACGGCACATTAAAGGCAGGTTGCCGTTCGGCTTCTCGCTGCCTTTCTTCACGTAAAATAATACCTTGAATGTACTACGCATAACTCACTCCTTTTTTTGGTTACAAAATTAGTTATTAGTGAGTTACCGACAGCTATGTAAATCTACGCAAAACGCAGAAACAGAACTGTTTAGCAAGAAATCTGCACCCGTTACGGGAGTAACGAGGTGGTAACTGAACTTCTGCACCGTTTGGCTTCGAGGTGGTATTTCGTTGGCTCTGTCCCATAGAAAAACAAAGCGTAACGAACGCTCTATCAGCTAATTCGCTACGCTTTGCCCAAATTTACTTTTTCGCTATGTGTTTATTTTATACTGCAATGCAATAAATTAATATATTTTCATTACTTTTTGATAAATCGAAGATTTTATCGGAAAAATACGTGAATTATTGAGAAATGTGGGCTAAAAAGTTATAATTCGTAGATAAATATGCCTCGTCCGGTTTTGTGTGCTATATAAAAAGAAAGGAGATGCATGTGGCTCATGCATCCCCTTTACAGCTGATATGCTTATGGAAAATTATTTCAGCTTTGTGTAACCATATTTAGCTGTTTCGCCAAGCTCTTCCTCGATGCGGATGAGCTGGTTGTACTTAGCCATACGGTCTGTGCGGCTCATAGAACCAGTCTTGATCTGACCAGAGTTAGTAGCAACAGCGATGTCAGCGATAGTAGTATCCTCTGTCTCGCCTGAACGGTGAGAAGTAACTGTTGTGTAGCCGTGACGGTGAGCCATCTCGATAGCGTCGAGAGTCTCAGTCAGAGAACCGATCTGGTTAACCTTGATCAGGATTGAGTTAGCAGCACCCATCTTGATACCCTTCTCGAGGAACTTAACGTTAGTTACGAACAGGTCATCACCAACGAGCTGGCAGCGGTCGCCGATGGCAGCTGTAAGTTTAACCCAGTTCTCCCAGTCGTTCTCGTCGAGACCGTCCTCGATAGAGTCGATAGGATATTTTGTGATAAGTTCTTCAAGATACTTGATCTGCTCCTCAGCAGTAAGTTTCTTTCCGTTAGGATCCTTCTTCTTGCCGTCCTTCAGCTGACGATAGTCGTAGAACCACTCGCCGTTCTCGCATACTGCGAACTCGCTGGCAGCGCAGTCCATAGCGATCTTAACGTCCTTGCCCGGCTCATAGCCTGCGTCCTTGATAGCCTGGCAGATGCTGTCGAGAGCGTCCTCGATACCGTTCAGTGCGGGAGCGAAACCACCCTCGTCACCTACTGCTGTAGAGAGACCGCGCTTCTTGAGCAGCTTAGCAAGTGCGTGGAACACCTCAGCACCCATGCGGATAGACTCTTTGATAGAAGGAGCGCCAACCGGACGGATCATGAACTCCTGGAATGCGATAGGAGCGTCAGAGTGAGCACCACCGTTGATGATGTTCATCATAGGAACCGGCATTGTGTAAGAGTTGCAGCCGCCGATGTAGCGGTAGAGCGGCAGGTTGAGAGCCTTGGCAGCAGCCTGTGCTGTAGCCAGAGACACACCGAGAATTGCGTTTGCGCCGAGCTTGCTCTTTGTAGGAGTTCCGTCGAGAGCCAGCATCTTATAGTCGATGGCACGCTGATTGAATACGCAGTCGCCCTTCAATGCAGGTGCTATTATTGTGTTAACGTTTTCAACAGCCTTCAGTACGCCTTTGCCCAGGTAGCGGTTCTTGTCGCCGTCGCGAAGCTCGAGTGCTTCGTTCTCACCTGTAGATGCTCCAGACGGAACAGCTGCACGGCCCATTACGCCGTTTTCGAGGGTTACTTCAACTTCTACTGTAGGATTGCCTCTTGAGTCGAGGATTTCTCTTGCATGAACTTTTTCAATCTTCATATTACCTTATTTTTAAAAGAGTTGTATTTTTGTTCTCGGTTTTATGCCTGCAAAGTTACTGCCAAATTAGTAATATAAGGTATAATTTGCGAATCTATTTTGAAAGATTTAATCTTTTTTAATACATAAAAATGTGTATAATGTTTTTACCGTCTAAATTGTCATATCGAGGTGTCGTTTGTACCCTTATACGTGTCATGCCAGCTGTCAGTTTTGACGTTGGCGTGCCTCGTCCAGCCGTTGGCGCGCCCGTTTTCAGCCTCCGGCATGCCGTGTCTTGCCTGCCTTCGTAACGTGCTGATAATTAATGCGTTGCAAAAGGCCATGTTTTAGCCTCCAAAAGACCACCTTTTAGCGTGCAATTTGTGCCCTTTTGGAATGTAAAAGACGGCATATTAGAAAGCGGTGCCGTTCAGTATGCTGGAAGCCGGGCCTTGTCGTGAGGCGAAATAACTGAGATATGGCATCGGGAGATACGCTGAAGTTGCAGATGAGCTATGACGACATGCCGGGGGCTGACATCAAGACCGAAGTGAATTATTCGGCGCTGCCTTCATCGGCAGATAAGGTGATGTATCCGCTTGCGCTGTGCCGTAAGCTGGCAGGCAAAGGGCTTGGCAATGTGCCCGAAACTGACGCGGTGATACATATCAACAGCAATGCGCAATGGTGTGTAGGGGCAGGCCGTGACGCCGTTGCTGCCTCAAAGAATCTTGCCTATGCCATGCTTAGGGCCATGGCTTCAGCCTTGGGTTTCGGCTCGGGCATGCTGATATTGAAGATAAAGTATGACGGCGGCGAAGTTAAGACAGTGAAATATGTCAACAGATAGCATCTTTGTCGTCAGACTGCTGTCTGCCGGCAGACAGTGGCATATTCATCCATGCGCAAAGTTTGCTGAAACTTAATGGTTCTGCTATTTCAGCAGATACTGTTTGCGGCTCTCCATTATGTCGTCCATATTGCTTAAAGCCCAGTCTATAAGGCCTTCTATGAGCGGAATGAGCGTCAGCGCCCTTTCTGTCAGGCGGTATTCAACGCGCGGCGGCACCTCGGCATACACCTTTCTCGACACGAGGTCGTCGGCCTCGAGAGCCTTCAGCACCTCCGACAGCATCTTCTGCGATATGTCCGGAATGTTGCGGCGCAGTTCGTTGAACCTCATCATGCCGTGCCCGTTGAGCGTTATCAGCACAAGCATCGACCATTTGTCGCCTACGCGCGACAATATGTTGCGTATGGGGCAGGTGGGGTATAATGTGTCTTTTAGTTCGTTCTTAATCATAAAAACATTGATTACGGTTTACAAAAGTAACCAATGTTCTTAAATAAACCGCATCTGCGGGGCTCTATTTTGGATAAAAATGTCTTTCTTCCGGCGTGCATCCCCAGATGTTATGTGCCCATGCGTCTTGGTGAAAGCCATTATGCGTGTGTGCTGTTGTTAAAGTGTGTAAAAGTGATTGGCGTAAATGGCTTGGTTTCAGCATTAGTAACCTCCGCGTAACCGGCTGAGAATTTTGTAACCTCTTGATACATACGCAGATATAAACTAACTTTGCATCGTGAACAATAAAAGCATAATAAGATGAAAAAGTTAGAGATTATAGGTAGCGGCGACAATTTCACCGCAGTTACAACAGGCAGTTTCAACGAGTTGCGTGAGCACGAAATCGACTTTGGCGGCGGTGTGGTTCTCAAAGGAAAGGTATTTGTAGGTACGGCCCTTGGCGCCACAGGCTCTGAAATTTCGTTACAGACCTTTGCTCCGGGCGAGGGCAGCACCTTCCTTCATGCACACAAGACACACGAGGAACTGTATATCATCGTGAGCGGCAAGGGCGAGTTTCAGGTAGACGGCAAGACTTTCGCAGTGGCTCAGGGCAGCGTAGTGCGTGTTGCTCCTGCCGGGATGCGTGCGCTGCGCAACACGGGCGCGGACGATATGGTTGTTATATGCATTCAGTATAAAGCCAATTCTTTCGGTGCCGACGACACTCCATTTGCCGACGGCGTGATGGCCGAGGGCGGCGTAGAGTGGTGATATTTGCCGGCCGTTAAGGCTTTCCATACAGCATAAAGTATTATCAGCCAAAAGGGGATGCATCAAATTATGCACCCCCTTCATTACTTTTTAAGTAATATCGAGAAAACAAACTATTTTCCGATTACAACTTTCTTGCCTCCGATGATATATATGCCACGCTTCAGCGATGACATATCCATTGATGTTTCGCCAACTTTTCTGCCTGTGACATCATATATGGCAGACGGGGCAGACGGACGCTCCACAGACACTCCTGTTACGGATGTGGCGCCTGACCAGTCGATATCGTTCAGGATAGCAGCATTTTCAACCTGGCAATTGGTGGCGTCAGACGGGTCATAGTTGCTCACTACGGCAATGATCTGCATATTGCTCTTTACACAATTGTCTGGTACCGTCAGGTCGCACTCATAGTAATAGTTGTCATTGGAGTCCCAGTTGATGGGCTCGCCCCATGTGCTGTTGTAAGCCCTGATAACATGGCGCTGGATATAGTCGTTGCCGCCGTTGTTCTGCGTGCTTGAATGAATCTCGTTCTCAACCAGATAAACAGTCAGGCGAATATCATCGCCGCCGAATACATGGTCGCGTCCGCCCGTTACGGTGACATGCAGCATGCGGGTGTCAGGGTCGTAGACGGCTTTTGGCAGGATTGCCACCTCTGTAGTGAGACTTTTCAGGTAGTCGAATATACTGATGTATTCACCCTTTTCGCGTGGCGCATCCATGACAGGTGTCGACGGGTATGTAAAGCATGTACGGTCCCACATAATTGCCGGAGCATAAACAGCCTCGGTGCCATAGAGCCAAAGCATGTCACGGTCGCACTGCTGTGTGAACTGATCCTCGTAAAATCCGGAGTGATGGCAAACGACGGCTATCTCATTGATATAGTTGCTGGAAGCGAGAGCTTCGTGGATAGCCTCTGCTGCCGAAGGGCAGTTGGAACATTGCTCTGTGGTGAATTCTTCCAGCAAAGGCACTTTGACAAACTTATACTTAGTGACATCATAAGATGTAGAGCCGCTGTTGTTGTATTCGTTGACGTCGGCACCCTCTTTCAGGTTGCATAATTTGACTTTCAGACTGACGTTGCGCTCCTTTTCCCCACGCGGGGTGATATAGTCTACCACAACTTCCTTTCTCTCTCCGGGGAGTATTGACTGATTTACCGGATAAGATACGGCTTCGCAGCCATTCTCATTGGTCCAGACGTCGAAGCCGCTTATTATGCGACTTCCATGGTTGGTGACTTGGAGCGTCAGCGGCTCTGCAGAGCCTACCTGTATGCGTTCAGGCATTGAGATTGAGTCGATGCCCAAATCAAAGGTCGGCATGTTGTCGGCGGTTATGATGGCACCGATGCTCAATACGGCATCAGACACTTTGGAACTGTCAGCCCATGTGCCGTCGAGGTTGACCATAAGTCCCTGCTCGTGCTGTGGCTTGACAGCCGAAATGGCATAGCAGGCGCCTTTCTGGTAGATGGTGTAGCCAACATAGAAAGGCTTGTCGCTCATTGCCACAGGCAAGTCCTGCACCTCGTTCCAGCCCTTTACTATAGACTGTCCTTGTTTGCTTCCGATAGTCTTGGCAAAGATATTATTGCCGTCAAGCTCATAACGTGCCCATACCTGCAGAGAATCGATGTTCAGGCGTGAAGCAAGTCCCACCTTTACTCCGGCTATCTTTATATTCTTCAATCCGCCAATCTTGTCTTGACCTATCAGGCATGCTGCCGATACGGCTCCTTTACCGCCCTTACCGATGGTACTTGATGTCTGTATTGCACTGTTGCAATAGCTGAGCATCATCTGTCCGTCTTCCTGTGCCGCGGCGGGAATTGCAGTCCCCAAAACGAGGACTGCAATTAAAAAGAGAATGTTTCTTCCTTTCTTCATATTCCTTATCGTATGATTTGTTTTCTAACTACATTATGTCCCGTTCCGTCGACAGACTTCTCGATGATGATGCCCTTGCTGTTCTTGTCGGCCTTTTTTCCGTCAATTGTATAACGTATGGTATTTTTGCCGAATGCGTCAGATATGGTGTCACTTATTCCCGTTGGTGTACCTGAAGTAACCGTGACATTGTCAATCTGCAGCAATCCGCTCTTTGGCTGTGCATCAGTGTAGAAGGCTATATGAACATTCTTGCCGGCAAACTCTTTGAGGTCAATACTAACGGGCTTATAAGAAATAGGCTCTTCTTCCTCTGTGAATACGGTGGTATAGGTAGTCGGGTCGGTTCCTTCGCCTACTTTGACGCTGTATTTTACGGTGTTGGCACTAGCTGAGCGTACAGAGCGCAAGAATGTGAGCGTAGCTCCATTTTCTGGAATTGTTATCATTGGCGATACAATGTAGTCATTAGCTTGATTGTTGATGAAGTTTGCATTGAACATGAGTATGCCTTCTCCGAGATCAGAGAAATTACCGGTATTACCGCCATAAATCTGCCATTGTACATAATCTTCGTCGTTGTTGAGTACAGACCAGCCTGCAGTGCTTTCGAAATCATCGAAGTAGATGAGGTTGGATGTGTCAAGAGCTTTGGCTTTACACTTCACCACAACATCACCGTTGCTTGTCTTTACGGTAACATCACCGTTCTGTTCGCCCTTGGCTGTCGGAGTGAAGACAACCTTTATGGGTACTACACCATACTGTATGGCATAGTTCCAGCCGTCAGGATCAGACTGTCCGGTGAAAGCACCGTTGCCATTAATGTCGTCCAGCTCCATTTGTGTGCTGGAGAGATTGAGAACATTTACTGTGGCTGTTGAGTAGTGACCGGGATATGTTTCCGGCATATTGACAGTTTCGCCTTCCCAAATTGTAGCGCCATCGAGATTGTCAAACAATTGCAGCTTCAGATGGCTTATGGTGTAGCGGTTTGTCAGTTTTGCCTTGCCGTCACCATTAGTAGTAAAAGCAAATACTACATAGTGTATGCCTGGTGTTGGGTAAGTAAGTGCAGGTGTGGCTGTTCTGTAGCTACCGTCAACGCTATTACCCTCTAAAACTTCTGCATTTAATGCGTCGTCGATCGCGAACATCGCATAGTCACCATCTGTACCGTCAACTGTGCCTTCCCATCTGAGTACGCCTATCTTGCCTTGAGGAACAGTGAAGAAGCATCCCAGACTTGAATAGCTTTCAATGCTGTCATTCGGATTGTCGTTGCCATTGTAGGTTGTATTACCATCTACAACGAACGGAATGTCGCGGTCGGAAATAAAGAGGAAGTCGCCTTCATCTACAATTTTACTATAATCGTATGGCGTTTCCACTACAGCCTTACAGTGAATAGTATAGTCGCCGGCGCTGGTCTGCAGGGTTACATCGCCCTGATAAGTGCCTACGGCATTGGCCAGGAAAGTTATCTTGACAGGAACAGATTCAAACTCGCCTAGCTTGTCTTTAGAAACCGTGGCGCTGAAGTTTGTTGAGTTCTTTATACCTTTAATAATAAGGGAATCACTGCCCTCGTTCTTGATGGTAATCGAAGAATCGGCATCTTCTACCAAGTCAAGGTCGAGGAAGTAACGACGCATGTCAAGACTGTTGCTTGAAATTGAAGCATCAGCAGCCTTATAGTCTACAATCTGATATTTCAAGTCGCGCAAATAGACATAGTCTTTGCCGTATTTGACAGCTCCGGTATTGACCATTAAGTCTTTTTTATAACTAAATGAGAGAGTGTGTGATCCAGGTGCTATTTCAACGCTGCCTTTCACGTTCTGCTCGCCTTGTTCGTCGTAAATAACCACATTTTTATCATCACAGTCAACATGGAATTCGTCATAGCTTGAGAAGCGTGGGTCATATACAGCGTCCCAGCTTGCCACTACCTTCTTACCTTGTGGAACAGTGACAGTGGCATAGAGAGTTGAAGAGGTCATGCCTTCTCCTTGGTTGGTGGTTACGGCCACAGTTTGCTGTTCGATAGTATCAGTTAGCAGCCAAGGATAATCCAGACTGGTATTATATGTAACAATGTCGCTGCCTTCAGAGGTTATCTTCTTATAGTCAGGCACATCCTCAACATTAGCAACTACGTTTACAGTCTTGTCGCCATTGTCTGTAGATAGCGTAATAGTACCGGTAAACTGTTTTTCCTCTTTAGGAGTGAATTTAATGTTGATAGTAGCTGATTCACCAGAACCGAGGTTGCCGCTCGGATTTTCAATGGTAAGTTCATCACTGGAAACATCAACAACATATTCGGCTGCCTCAGTACCCGTGTTGACAATACCTATGGCTTTCTCAACCGTGCCGCCTACGAAGCAACGGCCGAAGTCGAGATTGTCTCTGTCGGCAATGATATTAGGTCCTTCACCCTTTTTGAACATTTTGCCATCGAAAAATATGGAACGAAAGCCTCCGTCATAATATCCGAAATAGTCGTCATATGCCAACACACTGGCAGCAAAGTCTTGACGGGGTATTATCGTATTACCATCAGAAGACACATCCATTACAAGAGCGTCGTACGATTTCCAGTAACCAATGCCGTAAGCATCGCCAGCTTGAAGGAAAAGATCATACTCTCCGTCCTTTCCTATAATCATGCAATCGGTATACGGATCGGTCCAGTACTGCGGAGTATTCACCGTAATGGTGCGTTCGTCTTTATCCCAAACGCCCGTAATGGTAGAAGGTGACGACAGATTTATCAAGTTGGTAATCTTAGCCTCGCCGCTGTTATCGTCAAGTTGTATATAAACAGGATAAGTCGTCAGTTTGCCGCCTTCAATAAATATATTATCGCCTGTCTCAGGGTCAAACATGCAGTAAGCCTTCATGAGATATTCGTTGCCTGGATAGGCGGCTTCGGCTTTTGGGGCAGCGAGCCGCACGTCACCTTTCTTCTTAGATAGTCTGACAGGCTGCTCAACAGAGTCTGCCGGCTCATGCAGGCGCATAAGTTTATACTAGCCCTGTGCAGATGCTGGCTGGAAGGATAAAAATGACATCAACATAAGTAATAATTGCCATACAGTTACAAAGTGATAATTTTTCTTCTTCATAAGCTATAGATTTTAATGTTATACGTTCGCAAAAATAGAAATTAAAATCTATGGCAATGTTTTTTACAATCGTGATTTCGTATAAACATAATGCTTGCTGCATACAGATTATTATATACAATTTTGCGTAACGTGTTGATAATCAGGTATTATAAAATATACATACTAAAAAGAGAAAAAAAGAGATTATCTACATTCATAATGATTAAAAAAAAGGTTAATGTTATGAAATATTAAAAATTATATGTATTTTTGTATCTGTTACACAGAACGACAATATGCAGAATTCATCCATATTACGATATTTATTCTGCCTGGCGATAGCGCTCATGCCCATAATCAGCCTTGCCGGTCCGGCTAATTCCAGTGAAGACACGATGACTGTGAAGAAAGCCGAATCAATCATTACGAGTGCCGTGATTCAAAGTAGTACCCCGAGCATATACGTAGACGCGCTAAATAAACTGAAACATGTGAAATCAGCAGAAGAAATGCAAAGATACACTTTACAAACTTTGACTGGTTTCGCCTCGATAGCACTCAGCCTTAAGAGATTCGACCTTGCCAATCTGCTATTAAATAGGGCACAGCGCTATTGTACCGAGAAAGATAGTATTACTTACTATGAAATTTACTCTGGTTTTGCTTACATTGAGCTGTTAGAGGGCGTATTGAATGCCTCTCATGCCAAACTATTGAAAGCACTCGAATTCTACGAGAAAAGGAACAATCACTTTCAATACATCGTGGCGCTCATTAACATTGCCACGTACTATAGGCTTACAGACGACCGGGCAAAAGCCAAGATGATTCTTAGAAAGGCTTACCATGAAGCGGTTTTACGTAAACAGACCTTGTTGCAGATAGAGGTGCTGCAGGCTCTTTTTGTTTGTGATGACGACAACGAACTCGACTATAATCTTATCACCACAGCTATCAGATTGGCACAAACTCATAATTTTACGCCGCTCTATCCAAAATGCCAGTTGGCACTGGCGCGTTATTATCAAGGTAAACTACAGGATGAACAGGCTTTCGTCGCCTTTGATAAAACCATTGAGTTGGCAAGAAAATACAACGATAATGATTGCTTGATTGAGGCTTTGAGACGTAAGGGTGACATCTATGAGCGCAAAAACAACTACCAACTGGCTTACTATCTCTACCGTCAGGTGCTCACAACAGAGGCACAAGAGGAAGAGAGAAATAAGAAGACCATTCAGGATTTCATGGCCAATACTCAGGATTTGCTAAACTGGTGTGATAAAAACGTGAGAATGGAGCATGGAACGTTTAAACTGGTAGATGAAGATGGAAACAATGTAACTGGTATATATGTTGCTGTTGGAGCTTTTGTATTGGCCTTGCTTTTGGCTGCGGGCAGGCTCTTGCGTGACAAGCGGAATATGTCTGCAGCATTTGAAGCCGAGAAACTGAAAAACGACGAGCTGAGTTCTTTGCTCAATGATACGGCAAGTAAGTTTGAACGCAATGATGCGCTCATTGCCGAGATGGAGCAGCAGATAAGTTATCTTTTATTGTTCTATAATAATCATAATGTACTACTCGACAAAATTCGCAATGCTGTGCGTTCTTGTTATGGAAAAGATAACTCTGTCAACAATGAGTTGCGTAAGATCTGCGCACAGATTATGGATTATCGGCTTATTCCGATCAGTTCCTGCTTTACTGAAAAGCAAGAGAAAATAATGAAAAACTATCAGGATAAGCTTTTAAGTCTTTATCCAAAACTGTCAAAAAACGAGGTTCTCCTTGCCACCTATATCTATTTAGGATTGAGTACCCATGAAATCTGTATACTTACGGGCAACCAGGCACAGAGTGTCAACATCGGACGTTATAGGTTGCGCAAGTCAATGAATCTCGACCGAGAGACTAGTCTGGAAGTAGTATTGAGAAATGTCTATCAGCCTTCTTCTCGAACGGATAATAAGAATTGATGTTCATGGAAAATTCCATCATAGAGAATTATTGTTACCCTTTGGCCATCCAACATCTTTATTGAAAATGCATTTTAATGGTATTTAAGGAGTTGAAGATGTTACAGATAGCTCAGTTGCTTAGTTGGGCCTCTCTAAATGATGTAGACATCTTATGGGGCATTTGGAGGCTGTCCGCATTTCGCGCTTATGCATACTAAAATCAGTATTGCCTGCCGATAAATTTCGTTATTTGAGCGATAATGATTACCTTTGCGTCCGTAACTTTTCTTGCTAAAATAAATCAATAACTTAAATCTTATGAGAAAATTGTTTTTTTCATGCTTGATGCTTGCCGCATCTTTGTGCCCTTCTGTGGCTCAGCAGGCCGAGACGCTAGGACGCGGACTCGTGGCCGTAAAGACAAAGGCAGGCGTCTATCTGTCGTGGCGATGCCTGACGTCTGACAAAAGCAGTCAGGGCTACGACGTCTATCGTGACGGAGTGAAGGTTAACGCAGAGCCGATAACCGGCAGCACCAACTATGTTGACGCTTCGGGAACGGCCAATGGCAAGTATGTCGTTAAGGCAGTTGACGGCGGACAGGTGGTTGAGACTACGCCTGAGGCTGCCGTGTGGCCTGAAGTGTATAAGAAAGTGCACCTAGACAGACCTGCAGGCGGCACCACTCCCGACGGCGTGGCCTACACATACAGCCCAAACGACTGCTCTGTGGGCGACGTTGACGGCGACGGAGAGTATGAGATAATAGTTAAATGGGACCCGAGCAACTCGAAGGACAACTCGGAGAAAGGTGCCTACACGGGCAATGTGTATATCGACGGATACAAGACTGACGGCACGAAGCTGTGGCGCATAGACCTCGGACGCAACATACGCGCCGGCGCTCACTATACGCAGTTTATGGTCTACGACCTCGACGGCGACGGAAAGGCCGAGGTGGCATGCAAGACTGCACCCGGAACCATAGACGGACAGGGCAAGGCCGTACTGATGGGCGACGACAAGGTTACCGACGACTATCGCGTAAGCAGCGGCTCGAACAAGGGCATAATAGTATCGGGTCCTGAGTATCTCACGGTGTTCAACGGACAGACCGGTGCCGAGATTACCACCGTTAGTTATGTGCCGCTGCGCTCAGTACGTTCAGACTCACAGTGGGGCGACTCTTACGGCAACCGCTCTGAGCGCTATCTGGCGTGTGTGGCTTATCTCGACGGACAGAAGCCGAGCCTGGTGATGTGCCGCGGCTATTATACGGCATCGTATCTCTGTGCATGGGACTTCGACGGAAAGAACCTTACGCAGCGCTGGCTGCATAAGTCGGAAACTGCCGGCGAAGGCATCTACGGCGAAGGTGCTCATGCCCTTACGGTTGGCGATGTTGACGGCGACGGCTGCGACGAGATTGTGTATGGAGCAGCTTGTGTTGACCACGACGGCTCTGTGCTCTACCGTACCGGTGCCGGACATGGCGACGCCCTGCATCTTGGCGACTTCGACCCCGACCATGACGGACTTGAGATATGGATGGTGCATGAGGAGAAATCGGCGGCATATCCATGGGATGCAGAGTTCCGCGACGCCACGACGGGCGAGATTCTTTGGGGACAGAAGCAGAGCGGCAACGACATAGGCCGCGGCGTAGTGGCCGACGTGAGCGAGAAGTGGCGCGGATGCGAGGCTTGGGCAATAGCCGACTACACGTCAGGCTCGAAGGCTACGGCAACATACGACTGCAAGGGTAACAAGGTGGCAGACAAGCGTCCGTCGTGCAACTTCCGCATATACTGGGACGGCGACCTCTATGAAGAGCTGCTCGACGGCACAGATATCGTTAAGCGCAACGCCACGCTGACGAGCGATGCCGCAAAATGGAGCCTAGGACAATACAGCAACGCGCAGTCGTGCAACACGTCGAAGAAGACTCCTTGTCTTTCGGCCGACATCCTTGGCGACTGGCGCGAGGAGGTGATACTGTGGGACGGAAGCACAAGCTCTGACCTGCTTATATTCACCACGACGGAAGAAACTAAATACAAGGTGCCCTGCCTCATGCAGGATCACATATACAGAATGGCCATAGCATGGCAGAATGTGGCATACAACCAGCCGCCTCACCTTGGCTATTATCTGCCCGACAGATTCTCTACCGATGCATCGCTGCGTGCGGTTAGCGGACAGCTCAACCAGACCGTGGAGCAGGGCGAGGCCATTGAGGCCATTGTTTATGAGTGGAAGAACGCCACGGGCGTGGCTGCAGAGGGACTGCCCGACGGCGTAACCATGTCGGTGGACAACTCTTCAAGGCAGTTTACAATAAGCGGAACGCCTTCGGCCACAGGTACATATAAATATAAGGTGTCTACCACTGGCGGCGAGACCACTGCAACTATAGAAGGAACGATAACCGTGCGCGACAAGATTGTGCTGACGCCGCTGGCATGCTATCCGTTCGATGAGATCAGTGCTGGCTCTACTCCCAACACCGTAGAAGGCATGGCAGAGGCCGTTGGCGCGCCGGCATCGGTGCAGGGCATCAAGGGCAACGCCGCACAGCTCGACGGTGCGTCTTACTTCACACAGATGGCATACAGCCAGATACAGCTCGGCACGGAAGACTTCACCGTGGAATTCTGGATGAAGTCTGCCGACGATGCCGCTTACATATTCCATAAAGGCAGCATAACGGCCAACGCTGCAGCCGGAGCAACAGGCAAGTGGGTTGGTCTGGAGTATAAGAACGGACTGCTGAAGTTTGCCGTTGACGACAATGTAACCAAGAGTGAGGCTTCTGCCGCAGGTACAGCTTACTTCAACGGCGAGTGGACTCACATCGTTTGCGTGCGCGACAGCTACACAAAGACGCTGAAGCTGTATGCCAACGGAGTGCTGATAGCTGAGGCTGCCGATGCCACAGGCGACATATCAGACAACGACGAGCCGCTCACCGTGGGCAATGTCAACGTGAGCCTTAACAACTTCCTTGAGGGCACAATCGACGAGTTCACTATATATAAAAGTGCAATGAGTTCCAACAAGGTTAAGGAGCGCTACAATGAATACATCTCTTCGGGCATTGAGACTGTACCTTCTGTTCATCCTGTAGACAAGCTGACACTTGTTTCGGCTACGAGCGGCATGGTGGTTGCACGCGGAGTCGGCGCCCCCGAGAACATCACCTCTGGCGTTGCACCGGGTTATTATATCCTGATAATTGACCACGGAACATCGTCGGAAGTGAGAAAGTTTGTCAAGAAGTAAATCATCCTTACAGGCTGTGCCCCCGGTTCCGGCTTTTCTGCCGGCTCGTTTTCGGGGCACAGACCGTGTATAATGTCAATAGGCGCCTGTCTGCCGGCTGTTTCTTTTTCCTTTTTTTGAAACGCCGGCGGCAGGCGTCTCTTTTTTGGCTACATGTCGGTAGACGGCATGGCCGCTGTTTATGAAAATATGTCATAACCATACTGATGCAGTGGCTTTTACACTGAAAATCAGTTAAAAAGGCTGTTTTTATTTTGTGTTTAGAACTAATTGCCTTAACTTTGCACACTCTTTTATAATTAAGGTAAATAAAATGGCATATTTCTTCACTTCAGAATCAGTATCAGAAGGGCATCCTGACAAGGTTGCCGATCAGATTTCAGACGCAATACTCGACCAGTTCCTGGCTTACGACGACAAGGCCCGTGTGGCTGTTGAGACGCTCGTGACCACAGGACAGGTTGTCATTGCCGGCGAGGTGCGCAGCGATGTGTATATCGACCTGCAGACCATTGCCCGCAAGACGATAAAGAGAATAGGATATACAAAGTCGGAATATCAGTTCGACTGGAATTCTTGTGGTGTGCTCAACGCCATACATGAGCAGAGCGAGGACATCAAGCGCGGCGTTGACCGTCAGGACGAAAGCGAGCAGGGTGCCGGCGACCAGGGCATGATGTTCGGATATGCCTGCAACGAAACAGAAAACTACATGCCGCTGTCGCTCGACCTGGCGCACATGATAATGCGCACGTTGGCCGACATACGCAAGGAAGGCAAGCAGATGACATACCTGCGCCCTGACTCAAAGAGCCAGGTTACGGTTGAATACGACGACAACGGCGAGGCCCGCCGCATAGACACCATCGTGGTTTCTACACAGCACGACGAGTTCGACTCTGACGATGATGCCATGCTGGCACGTATAAAGGAAGACGTGAAGAATATCCTCATGCCGCGTGTCAAGGAGCAGATTCACAGCGAGAAGGTGCTTGCGCTGTTTGACGACGACATCAAGTATCTTGTCAACCCGACAGGAAAGTTTGTTATCGGAGGTCCTCACGGCGACACAGGTCTTACAGGCCGCAAGATTATCGTTGACACATACGGAGGCAAGGGCGCTCACGGAGGAGGCGCGTTCTCGGGCAAAGACTCGAGCAAGGTTGACCGTTCGGCTGCCTATGCCGCACGCTATATAGCCAAGAATATGGTTGCTGCCGGCGTTGCCGACGAGATGCTCGTGCAGATAAGCTACGCCATAGGTCAGGCAGAGCCTGTCAGCATATATGTAAACACTTACGGCAGAAGCCACGTAAGCCAGTCGGACGGCGAGATAGCCGAGGTTATCAAGAAGATGTTCGACCTGAGGCCGAGAGCCATCGAGCGCGACCTCAAGCTGCGTCAGCCTATCTACAGCGAGACAGCTGCTTACGGACACATGGGCCGCAAGTATGAAAAGGTGATGAAAACCTTTGAGAGCCACTACCACGAGACAAAGACCATCGAGGTGGAACTCTTCACATGGGAGAAGCTCGACAAGGTTGACGAGATAAAGAAAGCATTCGGACTGTAAAGTCCATATGCATGGAAGATGTGTCAGAACACACAGGCGTTGCGCCTATGCGCATGCCGTGTCTTGACACATCCTCTTGTTATATATAAACTAACAAAGTAGGGCAGATAACAAAAGATGACAGAGCTTCAGGCTGATTCGACGAACGTACATGAAGAAGTAGTGCCGACCGAGCCGCTGAAGGCGGAGACACCGGCCAAGGTGAAACACCCGTATGAGGTGTTGCAGCAGTTGCCTGCTGACGCCACTCCGGCCCAGCAAGACTCTGCCATACAGTCGGTGTTCCATGTTGAGAACACTCATCTGAGCACGCGTCCCGACACGCTCCATCTGCCCGGACACGACAAGGGCAAGAGCGCGAAGGACATCAGCCTGCCGCAATACTACAAGCAGAACTTCTTCTCAAACGACTCGATGTATCATCCCGAGCTCGACGGCGGACGCTACGGCGTGGCCGGCGATCCTGTGCCCTACACCATAAGAGGCGACAACACCATCACTGCCTTGCTTCTGGGATGCTTTGTGCTGGCTCTTATAGCATTTTCCAAGTCGCGCAGGTTTCTTTTCAGGCAGACCAAGAATTTCTTTTATGAGCCCAGGACGCTGACCACCGAATTCTCGGAGACTACCAACGAACTGCGTTTCCAGTCGTTCCTCGTGCTGCAGACGTGCTTGCTGTTTGCGATAGTGTCGTTCCTCTATACACAGGACTGCGTTGCCGACACGTTCATCCTCTCGTCGCAATATCAGCTCGTGGCCATCTTCTTTGGCGTCTTCGTAGGCTATTATGCCCTCAAGATGCTGATCTACTGGTTTGTCAACAGCGTGTTCTTCGGCAAGAAAAAAAGCACAAGATGGCTCAAGTCGTTTTTGTTCATCACGTCGTTTGAAGGCGTGGCTCTTTTCCCTCTCGTGATGCTTCAGTCTTATTTCGACTTGTCTATACAAAACGCAGTTTTTTACGTCGCTTTTGTTATAGTTCTAGTGAAATTACTGCTGCTTTACAAGAGTTATGTAGTGTTTTTCGGGCATAAAACCTTTTTTTTGCAAATAATTTTGTACTTTTGTGCCCTTGAAATTATGCCCTTGCTATCATTGTGGGGTGTTCTGGTAATGATTGTAGACTATTTAAAAATAAATTTTTAGGGTATTTACTGATGGTAAGAAAGATATTGATCTCACAGCCCAGACCAAGTAGCGAGAAGTCACCGTATTTTGATATGGAAAAAGAATACGGAGTAGAGTTGGTGTTCCGTCCTTTCATAAAGGTTGAAGGACTTTCTTCAAAAGACTTCCGCCAGCAGAAGATAAGTATTCTCAACTATACGGCTGTTGTGTTCACGTCGCGTCATGCGATCGACAACTATTTCAAGCTTGCCAAGGAAATGAGGCTTGAAATACCTGAGACGATGAAGTATTTCTGTGTAACTGAGACTATAGCTCTGTATATCCAGAAATATGTGCAGTATCGCAAGCGCAAGGTGTTCTTCGGAAAGACCGGAAAGATAGACGACCTGCTGCCCACGATGATAAAGCACAAGACAGAGAAGTATCTCATCCCCATGAGCGACGTTCACGACGACAGCGTGAAGACTCTGCTCGACTCGAAGAAGCTCAACCACACGGAGTGTGTGATGTACCGCACCGTAAGCAACGACTTCACAGAGGAAGAGATAAAGACATTCGACTACGACATGTGCATCTTCTTCAGTCCGTCGGGAATCAATGCCTTCAAGGGCACCTTCCAGGACAGCAAGAACAACAATGTTATAGTCGGCACATTCGGCCCTGCCACAGCTAAGGCTGCCCACGACGCAGGACTGAAGGTGGAATTCGAGGCACCTACAAAGGAGCATCCTTCAATGACAAGTGCCTTGAAAGACTTTTTGGAGAAGAATAAATAAAGATACAAATAAAATATTATGTCGGCATCCGGTGTTCTGACATTCAGGAAAGAAGAGCGGATATGCAGAAAGACAGAGATAGACAAGCTCTTCAATCGCGGAGGCAGCCGCTCGATGGCTGCGTTCCCTGTGAGGCTTGTGTATCTCAAAACCGATGCCGAGGCAGGCGTGCCTGACGTCAGAGTGCTGGTGAGCGTGTCGAAGAAATGCTTCAAGCGTGCCGTGAAGCGCAACAGGGTGAAGCGGCAGCTGCGCGAGGCTTTCAGGCTTAACAAAAGCATTCTGTACGAGCAGCTTGAGCAGCAGGAAGGCACGGCTCTGCTTATTGCTCTGATTTGGATAGACGACAAGCTGTGGCCAACCTCCGAGGTTGAAAAGAAGGTGGTAAACCTTATGCACCGGCTGTCGGAGAAAATAGAGAGGCAATGAGAAGCATTCTTAACCATATTTCCAGAATATTGGTGTGGCTGCTGTCATTGCCTATCGTGTTTTATCAGCGTTGCATTTCTCCCTTCACTCCGCCTTCGTGCAGGTTTACGCCCACGTGCTCTGAATATGCACGCCAGGCCTTAAAGAAGCACGGACCGATAAAGGGGCTGGCGCTTGCCATATGGCGCATACTGAGATGCAACCCTTGGGGCGGAAGCGGCTACGACCCCGTGCCATAGTCTTAAGGCTGCCGCTGTTGGGAGATTATGGCGTATGGGCATCCTGCGGCCGTGCCGTGCGGTGTCAGGCCTTGAACCGCAGCTCATCTGAAAGAAGCCTGTGCGGCTTTTATATGTTTAACGAACAAAAAATAAAGAAAAATACGATGAATAAGAACTTTGTAGAAGAATTGAAATGGCGTGGCATGCTGAGCCAGATTATGCCGGGTACGGAAGAACTGTTGCAGAAAGAGCAGGTTACTGCTTATCTGGGCACTGACCCGACAGCCGACTCGCTGCACATAGGCCACCTCTGCGGCGTGATGATGCTGCGTCACCTGCAGCGCTGCGGACACAAGCCGCTGGCACTCGTGGGCGGAGCAACCGGTATGATAGGCGACCCTTCAGGCAAGAGCCTTGAGCGCAATCTGCTCGACGAGGAGACCCTGCGCCACAACCAGGAGTGCATAAAGAAGCAGCTCGCCAAGTTCCTTGACTTTGAGAGCGACGCTCCCAACAGGGCAGAGCTTGTAAACAACTACGACTGGATGAAGGACATGGGCTTCCTGCAGTTCGCGCGTGAGGTGGGCAAGCACATCACCGTAAACTACATGATGGCAAAGGAGAGCGTTCAGCAGCGCCTTAACGGCGAGGCACGCGACGGCCTGTCATTTACCGAGTTCACCTATCAGCTGCTTCAGGGCTACGACTTCCTGTATCTCTATCAGCACAAGGGCTGCAAGCTGCAGATGGGCGGCAACGACCAGTGGGGCAACATGACCACCGGAACCGAGCTTATACGCCGCACGCTCGGCAGCGAGGCTGAGGCTTATGCGCTGACATGTCCGCTGATAACCAAGGCCGACGGCAAGAAGTTCGGCAAGACAGAGAGCGGAAACATCTGGCTCGACCCGAAGCGTACATCGCCTTACAAGTTCTATCAGTTCTGGCTCAACGTTAGCGATGACGACGCAGAGCGCTACATCAAGATCTTCACTAGCCTTGACAAGGAGACCATCGACGCCCTCGTAGAGGAGCACCGTCAGGATCCGGGACGCCGCACGCTGCAGCGCCGCCTGGCTGAAGAAGTAACCGTTATGGTTCACTCTCGCGAGGACTACGACGCAGCCGTTGAGGCTTCTAACATACTGTTCGGCAAGTCGACAAAAGACAGCCTGCTGAAACTCGACGAGCAGACATTCCTCGACATCTTTGAGGGTGTGCCCCAGTTTGAGGTTTCAAAGGACAAGATAGGCCTGCCGGCTGTAGAGCTGTTCACCACAGAGGCTGCCGTGTTTGCCAGCAAGGGCGAGATGCGCAAGCTCGTTCAGGGCGGAGGCGTGTCGCTCAACAAGGAGAAACTGGCCGCATTCGACCGTGAGATTACTTCAGACGACCTCATCGACGGCAAGTATCTGCTCGTTCAGCGCGGCAAGAAGAACTATTTCCTCATAACTGTGAAATAATTTGTCGGCAGTGCGTTCTTGAAATGTCAAAAGGCTGTCCGACAGGGCTTTTGCGTAATAAAAATGCAAAACTTGCGGCCTTTTACATTCAAAAAATAAGAAAAAATTTGGTAGTGGCGTAAAAAACCACTACCTTTGCACCCGTGATTGTCCAATGGTGTAATGGTAGCACAACAGGTTTTGGTTCTGTTTGTAGTGGTTCGAATCCGCTTTGGACAACATTTTTAAATATTATTCATATAATAATCGCACCTTTCATAACGTAGGGGTGCGATTTTTTTGTTATCTTTGCAAGCAATTAAAGGGCAGCCCCCGTATGCTTCATTCACACCGGCATTGTTGTCGGACTCAGAATTGTGCCTGCCGGGGCGGGCCGGATTATGTGGTGAAAGCTTCAGGCCGACGTGCGGCGCGGCTTTCACATTGTATAGAATACAGTCTTCATCAAAAAACAATTAGTTTAAAAACAAATACATTTATGAAAACAAATTACGAAATCCGCTATGCAGCGCATCCGGAGGATGCAAAAAACTATGACACCAAGAGAATCCGTCGCGACTTCCTTATCGAGAAAGTGTTTGCGGCTGACGAGGTAAATATGGTTTACTCAATGTACGACCGCATGGTTGTAGGCGGTGCAATGCCCGTTAACGAGGAGCTGAAGCTCGAGGCTATCGACCCGCTGAAGGCCGACTACTTCACAACACGCCGTGAGATAGGTATCTTCAACGTAGGCGAGGGCGAAGGTGTCGTTAAGGTTGGCGACGAGACATTCACTCTCGGATTCAAGGAGGCATTGTATATTGGCCGCGGCGACCGCGACGTGTTCTTCAGCAGCAAGGACGCGCAGAAGCCGGCTAAGTTCTACTTTAACAGTACAACAGCCCACAAGGAGTATCCTTGCAAGAAGGTAACAAAGGCCGATGCCGTTGTTGCCCACATGGGTTCGCTCGAGATGAGCAACGAGCGCGACATCAACAAGATGCTAGTTTCTCAGGTTCTGCCCACATGCCAGCTGCAGATGGGTATGACAGAGCTTGCAACAGGCAGCGTATGGAACACTATGCCGGCTCACGTTCACAGCCGCCGCATGGAGGCTTACTTCTACTTTGAGGTGCCCGAGGATCAGGCCGTATGCCACTTCATGGGCGAGATAGACGAGACACGCCACATATGGATGAAGGGCGACCAGGCTGTTCTGTCTCCCGAATGGAGCATCCACAGCGCGGCTGCCACTCACAACTACACCTTTATTTGGGGTATGGGCGGCGAGAACCTCGACTACGGCGATCAGGACTTCTCAAAGATTACGGATTTGAAGTAAAGTTGTTAAATCGGGGAGTTAAGGAGTTAGGAAGTTAAGGAGTTAAGACAAAAGCCATGCCGCGTGGCGTTGTCGTCTTGACTCCTTGACAATGTGAGTCACAGATACACGTGACTTATTCTTTGTCGATAAACATCAACAGATGTACATTGGTAGATGTCAACCAACGTATGCATATGTCTTAACTCCTTAACTTCGTAACTCCTTAACTCCTAAAAAATATAATATAATCTATGGATACATTTTCAAAGAGATTTTCACTTGAAGGAAAAGTGGCACTGGTTACAGGAGCCGCTTACGGAATAGGCTTCGCCATTGCTGAGGCTTATGCGCAGGCCGGCGCAAAGATTGCGTTCAACTGCCGCTCACAGCACCACATGGACCAGGCTCTGGCCGACTATAAGGCTAAGGGCATCGACGCCAAAGGATATATCTGCGACGTTACAAAAGAAGACGAGGTTAAGCAGATGGTGGCCGATATAGAAAAAGAACTCGGCACAATAGACATCCTCGTAAACAACGCCGGCATCATAAAGCGCATACCTATGACAGAAATGTCGGTTGAAGACTTCCGTCAGGTTGTCGACATCGACCTCAATGCGCCTTTTATCGTGTCTAAGGCCGTTATTCCGGGCATGATAAAGAAAGGCCACGGCAAGATTATCAACGTATGCTCAATGATGAGCGAGCTTGGCCGTGAGACAGTGTCTGCCTATGCTGCAGCCAAGGGCGGACTGAAGATGCTCACACGTAACATCTGCTCAGAGTTTGGCGAGCACAACATACAGTGCAACGGTATCGGTCCGGGCTACATCGCCACACCGCAGACTGCACCGCTGCGCGAGCGTCAGGCCGACGGCAGCCGCCATCCGTTTGACAGCTTCATCGTGTCTAAGACTCCTGCCGCACGCTGGGGCACACCTGAAGACCTTATGGGTCCGGCAGTGTTCCTTGCATCAGACGCCTCAGACTTCGTAAACGGTCATATCCTTTACGTTGACGGCGGTATACTTGCTTACATCGGCAAGCAGCCTTGATAAAAGATTTTATAGTTAAATAATAGTTTTTGGGGGACTGACATAAACGTTGGTCCCCTTTTTTTGTTTGTCATAAGTATTCGGTCGGATTTTGTTCGCTTTATTGCAGGCACTTTTATAATTGGCTAACGCCGAAGTTAAAGCAGTTAGCGTCAAATGCCAACGTAGTGCTTGCGACAAGAAACAACAAGGCTATTGGAGACTCCAAGTAGTGCAATGTAGGGACAGCACTGCACCTAGGGTGCGTCCCTACAATGATTATCGAGAAACGCTGTTTAATTAGACTGTGCTGAACTTTGTTAGCGCTTATCTCCTTGTGCCAATAGAAACAAAAAGAAGGGCTGAACGCATGGATGTACAAAATAGATAAATCTATGTGTGGTTGATGGCCGATAGGGGGTATATAATCATTTTTATACCACTCGTAAGGCCATGAAATAATTTAGTTTATAAAAACGCGCTGAAAATCGTAACATTTTTATCCTGTTTTGCTTTCAGACACAGATATTATAGTCTGTTTCGCTGCTTTTTGTTAAGCTAATTGTATCTGTTTTGTTTCAGACTGTTAGTGGCCCGTTTTTGCTCCGTAACTGGGCCACTTTTTGTGCAAAAGTGGGCCGTTTTTTATCCTTAAACAATAGACTTTTCAGGCGAGTCTGCACATATAATCATGCATGGCAGATGCTGCGGCATTATTTTCATGTACGGATTGCTGATTCTAAGCCTTAAATCATATTCAGACTTTTGCATATTTTTCATAATTTTCAGCATCAGTATTCCTTACCGGCAGCCATAGCTACATGACGTGCTGAGACATGATAATATGCCTGCATGAAAACAATGTAGAAAATAAGTTGGATATGTTTCCTTATATAATTAATAAGGTATAAGGATTTTTCGTTGTATATCTCTTACCAAGAGATAGAATTCCGATGCAAATATATGAACAAATACTAATATCTGCAAATGATTTAATGATTTTTTTTCAAAAACGTTGAAAAAAGCATTAATAACAATAACTATTGACAAAAAGAGCTGAAAATCCCGATAACAGCAAGGTTTCAGGGCATATGTCTATCTCTTGGTAAGAAAGAGCGGGTTTTTAGATAATCCAAAAATAATTATATATATAGTTTTTAATTAAATTAGTTTATCAAATGAAAAGAAAAATTTTCAGTTCTTTGCTTCTTGTAGCGTTCCTATGCGCTTCAATGAGCATGTTCGTTTCTTGTAAAGACTATGAGGATGACATCAATGCGAACAAAGATGACATCACTGCTTTACAGAATCAGTTGGCTGACTTGCAGACTACACTGTCAAACGAGTTGAGCAGTGTAAGAAGCGAGTTTAATACTCAAATCTCTGATGCCAAGGCTCAGCTCCAGGCTGCCATCGATCAGAAAGCTGATCAGGCTACTGTAACTGCACTCGAGGCAAGAGTTGCTACTCTGGAAGGTGACCTCGCTGCTAAGGAGGCTGCTTTGAACGCAAAAATTGATGCTGTAAACGAAGCTGTTACTGGTCTTGACGGAAGACTTGAGAGCGTTGAGGAAGCTTTGGCTACAATCACAGCCATGACAGGTGACTTCGAGGAACTTCAGAAGACAGTTAATGACTTGAAGGGTAGAGTTGAGGCTCTTGAAAGCCTTGACATCGCTACTATCGCAAGAGAGGCTGTTGCAAAGGATCTCGAAGCTCAGCAGAAAGCTCTTGATGATTTCAAACAGCAGATTGCTGACGCTGACTATCAGAAGCAGATTGACAATCTGAAGGATCAGATTGAGGCTCTGCCTACAGCTGACGACCTGAAGGATCTTGCCGACAAGCTTGAGGCTTATGACATTGAGAACATCGAAAAGAGAGTTTCTGCAGCAGAGGAGGCTATCGCTGAACTTAAGTCTTCTTTGTCTGACTATGCTACTGTAACAAGCGTTGAAGAACTCAAGAATGCTCTTCAGAAGCAGATTGACGACCTGAATACTACAGTAAACGGTATTTCTGAGAACGTTAATACTCTTACAGTGTTCGTTGACAAACTGTTGAACAGTATTGCTCTTGTTCCTGATCTCTATGTTGATGGTATTGAGGCTATAGAGTTCCAGAGCCTTTATTATCAGCCGATGGTTCTTAACAAGGGTGTTCTTGAAAAGGCTCCCGGTCAGGCTGTTTGGTGTGATAATGGCTTGGCAGAGGCAACTTACAGACTGAACCCGAGCGCGGTTCCATTGGAGAATATCGATTCTGAGAATATCGAATTCGTTGCTGCTACAGCTGAGACAAGAGGCGTTCTTGCAAACTCACCTGTTGAATTTAACGGTATTAAGAGCTATGAAAATGGTCTTATGACTGTAAACCTGAAAAAGACAGATGCTTACACAAATGTAAACAATGTTGAAGGTGAGGCAGGCAAGATATACATCGTAGCTTTGAAGGTTCCGCGTTATAACAGCGACAAGAAGAGCACAACTGACGTTTATTCTGAGAACTCTCGTCTTGTTCAGACTAACTTTACTCCGGTTATCGCTAGACTGAATCCTAATGCCGAGCAGCACTTCAATGCAAGTGATCCTATGCATCACTATTCAGACTCTGTAACGATTTATAACTCTAATGTAGACAACAACGAGCTCGTAGCTGTTGAACTCTACTATAATGAGAAACATGATCTTAAAGAGTATCTGACAGGTTGCTATCTGAACGCTGCAAGCAAGCACACTCAGATTACTAAGGATGAACTGAAGAAGTATGGTCTTGCTTTACGTTTTGCTATTCCATCTGAGCCGTATAAGAAAGCTGCAGATAACACAACAGACCAGCAGCAGTTTGCTTCTGTAACAGCAGATGGTATAATCTCTTCAAAGACTCCTGCAGGAAACACAAGTAATCTTGCTAGCGTAGGTAAAGAGCCTATCGTTCGTGTAATGCTTTGCGATACTGTTAACAACAAACTTGTTGACGCTCGTTACATGAAGATTAAATGGAATCAGAAGACACTTGAGGATGTTCAGCTTGCTGATCACGTTTCAGAAGAAGTTCTTGCTTGTGGTGAAACAACTGCTGACTTGAAGTGGGATTGGATTATTGACGAGGTTTATGCAAAGGTTCAGGATGAAGGTCTTGACCAGAAGACATTCGAAAGAATATATCCGTTCGAAGATATTAAGATTGAGAAGATTGCTCCTGCAATGACAAGTTCATTCAGAGCTCCTTCAATGATTGATACTGAGAATGAGCAGGGTGATGCTCTTGCTGGTAGATGGACACTGACTGATGATGAAATTGGTACTATTGATCAAACAACTAAGGTTAAGACATTCGTTGCCAAGATTACATTCGTATCAGGTGCACCTGCACAGTATCCTGATTTGGTAATGTACTGGAAGTTCAATATCAAACTGCCTGAATTCCCGACAATAGCAGGTTACAACAATACATATTGGGAGAATAACAACTATGACTTCCATTACGTATATCCTGTTCAGTATGGTACAGACGCAGCTAAGACAATGGTTGAATATAACTATCCTCTTGAGCAGGCATTTGCTAAGACAGCAAAATGGGCTAATGCCGACTTCTTCATCAAGAATATGGGTGAGTGCTATTCTTGGGATCTGCAGTTCGCAGCAGAACAGAGCATAGAGGGATATGGCGTTAATGGTTATACAACAAATTATGAACCATGTACTCAGACTGTAGAATACACAAGCTTCAACGGCTATAAGTTGTTTAAGAATTCAAATGAGAAGGCTCTGCAGATAAATTGGACAACAACTCCTAATGCTGGTACTCCTTATGTTTCATGGCAGGGTGATCATGACGCTAAGATTAATCTGTATGCAGCTCCTCATATTACAGCTAACCAGGGCCTGCTTAACGAACTGAAACAGGCTGATGACAGCAAGGGTATACCTCAAAAGACTTCTGACAAGAAGGTTTACCTCAATATGTGGGCTAAGATTAATTCTCACAACTATGTTCTCGTTAAGAAATATGCTGTATGCTTCGTTGCTCCTATCCGTGTGAATGTAACTTCTAACGGTCACTTCGAGGAGGGTATCGCTGGCTCAACAGAATCAACGGTTAAAACAGCTAATCTCGCTAAGATTGTTGACTTCCGTGGATATACTGTAGCAGAGAAAGCAGGAACATCACAGTTTGATAAGGATGCAGATAAGTTATGGAAGTATTATGATGTTACAGAGAAGAAATTTGATGTCTCTAAGGCTAAGTTTGGCTTCAAGGTTTCTGGTGGAAGTGTTGTAGCTGACGGTGATCTTAACTATAATGAGGCAATGTCTGCATCAGAGCTTTCAAAACTTACAAGCGGTGGCGTAAATCTGTCTCTCTCAATGTCTTCTGATGAAAGCGAGATCGTATTCAAGAACAATGGTGGTACAGATGTAACAAGCACATTCAACATCTTCATCCCTGTTACTGTTAAGTATGCATTCGGTACAATAACAGAGTACATCAAAGTTCCTGTATATCCTCGTGGTCAGGTAAAATAATAACGAGAGTGAAATGAAAATGCTTTGAAAGGAGCATTCGAAATAGACAATTAAACTTCAATCGGGAGCGCTCCTTGTTATTGAGGGGCGCTCTTTTAAAAATAAAAAAGTTTCTATGATTAAATCAGTAAAATATGTCGTAATAGCTTTGATCCTGTTTGCCGTTGCCTCTTGTGGCGATAAAAAGAAACCGGAGGTGAAGCTTCCTGTTGATCCGCGCATGGACCAGCAGATGGCCCGTACAAGCAAGGACACCATGATGCTGCTCGACATGACAAAGAAGTTCTTGGAAACTTTGAAGAACAACGACATCGACGGCGCTATGAGCCAGCTGTATGAGGTTAAGGACAACAAGGTGATGCCTCTTTCTGAAGAACGCTCAAAGGAGATACGCAAGAGTTTAGCAAGTTTCCCTGTGTTATCTTACAAGATAGACGAACTTCTCCTCTATAGCGACAGCGACACCGAGGTGCGTTACACGATCGAGTTTTTTGAGAAACCTAAGGGCGACAAACGTCCTAACACGATAAAATGCTCGGTTAATCCGACACGTGTTGGCGGCAACTGGTATCTTACCATTGCCAAGGTGGCTCAGGAAAATAACAATAAGAACAATTGAAAAAATTAAAACCATTAGCTATGCGTTATTTAAGTTTATTATTGGCCGCAGGTTTCCTGTTTATGGGAAATCCCGTGTCAGCTCAGGAAAGCGAACCTGAGTACGAGTTCAACAGGCATTGGTTTGTAAGCGTTCACGGCGGTGCCCAGTATACATTGGGCGAGGCCTCTTTTGGCGACTTGCTTTCTCCTACGGTTCAGTTAGGTGCCGGATATCAGTTTACCCCATGGTTTGCCACACGTCTTTCTGTAGGTGCTTGGCAGAGCAAGGGTGGCTGGAACGGATACATGCTGGACGGCAAGGCCGTAAACACTACGTATAAGTACAACTATGTAGCCCCCGGCATTGACTTTATGTTCAATCTGTCTAATGCCATCTGCGGTTACAACCCAATGCGTCTGTTCAGTGTTACAGCTTTCATCGGCGGCGGTGCAAACATCGGCTTTGGTAACGATGAGGCCAACGAACTGGCCAACGCAGGCTATGACATGCGCTACGTGTGGAGCGGCACAAAGGTTCGTCCCGTAGGCCGTGGCGGTCTGTCGTTCGACTTCCGCGTTAGCGACCGCGTAAGCCTCGGCATCGAGGGTAACGCAAATGTCCTCTCAGACAAGTACAACTCAAAGAAGGCAGGCAATGCCGACTGGTATTTCAACGCTCTTGCCAGCGTTACAATCCGTCTAGGCAAGACCTACAAGAAGAAGGCAGCCCCGGCTCCGGAGCCTGTAGAGCAGACTATTGTAGAGCCTGTTGTTGAAGAGAAGCCGGTAAGCGAGCCCGTTGTAGAAGAAGTAAAGGACGAGGGCATGAAGCGCGACGTATTCTTCACGATAAATTCAAGCGTTATCCGTGAGTCAGAGCGCGAAAAGGTTGTGGAACTTTCTAAATATTTAAACAATCATAAAAATGCAATTGTCGAAATAACAGGCTACGCCGATGCCGGAACAGGTACTGCTGCTATAAACAGCCGCTTGTCTTCTGAGCGTGCGGAGGCTGTTAAGAAGATGCTTACAGAACAATGCGGTGTGTCTGCGTCGCAGATAAAGACCTCTTACAAGGGGTCTGAAGTCCAGCCGTTTGCTGACAACGACATGAACCGTGTATCAATTTGTATTATATCCAATTAGTCGATTGCAGGAGGGTGGAGACATTTGGGCTTGTGAAAGTCGTAGTCTCCTCCCGTTTTTTTTAAAAAAGATCATTTACACTGTTGAAAATCAAGACACAAGCTAGACTGGACTTTTTTTCTATTTCTTATTCTTACAAATTCTTTTTTCACAGATTTCTTATTTCCTGTTCCCTTTCTTTTATAGTTTTATTGATGCGCCTCAGTTCTGGCATTATGCTGCTGCATGATGCTTTTGTTTTATCATGCGCAAGGTTGATCTTTAAGTTTTTGTATAAGTCTTACCGTCTGCTTTTCAGATGCCTGATATGCCTGTGAAAAACATGGTCTGAATATTCTCGCTTAAAGTGAAAATCCTGTATGTTTGCTTGCCGTTTTCTCATAAATGACGGTGCTGACATGCTTCAGCTCATCTGCCGGTGGGGATAAACAAAAAAGCCTGCATCCGCACGGATACAGGCTTATGTATTTTCGAAGCTTTTATTTAGTTCAAAGCATCAGTTAATTCTGCTCCGGCCTTGAATTTCGCAGCCTTCTTAGCAGCAATCTGTATCTTCTCCTTTGTAGAAGGATTGATACCCTCGCGAGCCGGGCGCTCGTTAACGCTGAATGTTCCAAAGCCAACAAGTGCAACTTTATCTCCTGCTACGAGAGCGTCTTTGATGGCTGCAACGGTTGCGTCGAGTGCTTTCTTTGAATCAGCTTTTGACAAACCTGAGCCAGCAGCTATTTTTTCAATAAGTTCTGTTTTGTTCATAATTAAAATTGTTATTAAAATATTAGAGTATAAAATTATCCCAACCTATTTTTATCGCAAATATAGCCTAATCATTTTATTTGTCAAACAAAAAATAAAAAAAAGTGAAGAATTTAATGAAAAAAAGTTGGTATATGCCCTGCTTTATGCTATATAACAGATATTTTTAGTATTTTTGCCGACGTTTATTATGCTAGAAAAATTATTTTGAGTATGTTCAGAATACCTGCTATTACAAAGAATTTGCTGATTATCAATGTGCTGATGTTCGCCGCCACATGGGTGTTCGGCCGTCAGGGCGTCGACTTGAACAGCGTGTTTGGACTTCACTTCTTCCTTGCGCGCGATTTCCAGATATATCAGCTCTTCACTTATATGTTCATGCATGCCGGGTTCACGCATCTGTTCTTCAACATGTTTGCCCTGTGGATGTTCGGCTGCGTGGTTGAGAATGTGTGGGGACCTAAGAAGTTTCTCTTCTATTATATGGTCTGCGGAGTCGGTGCCGGACTTATACAGCTGATAACACAGTTTGGCGAGTTCTACATGCTTGCCAGCGACCAGATACCGGGCTTTGGCTTCGGCGATATAATGGCTGTGGCGCATAATAGCTCGGCTATTCTCAATCTTTGGACAACAGTAGGCGCGTCTGGTGCCATTTACGGTGTGCTGCTTGCTTTCGGCATGCTGTTTCCTGAGGAGCGTCTGTTCATATTCCCGCTTCCGCTGCCGATAAAGGCCAAGTGGTTTGTATGCATCTACATCGTTGTTGAGCTGTTGTCGGCTCTCGGCACGTCAAACAGCAGTGTGGCTCATTTCGCCCACCTCGGTGGTATGCTCTTCGGATGGCTGCTGATAAGATACTGGCGCAACAATCCGGGCGGAGGCACTTTCGGAAGGTCGAAGGGACAGCAGTTCTTCGACAACCTGAAGAGCAACTGGGAGCGCCGCTCTCACCGCAAGTCGGACAATGCCGGAGGATATGACAGGACAAGAAACGAATCAGACTGGGACTATAACGCCCGCAAGAAGGCTGAACAGGACGAGATAGACCGCATACTCGACAAGGTTAGACGAAGCGGATACGACAGCCTGAGCGAGGAGGAAAAACGTAAACTCTTTGACGGAGGAAAATAGCACATGACGGATGTGCTTCATTGTGAATGAAAAAAATTAAAGACCTTACTTTGCAGATAATAGCCGGGGCCAATGTGGCAACGGCTGTTACCATGTTTCTGGTAGGCCTGTCGGACCGCATCAATCCGACAGAGCATCCTATAATGGCCAATATCGGACTGATATTTCCAGGCTTTATATTTATCAATTTCTGCTTTTTAGTCTTTTTCGCGGTGTTCAGGCGCAGGTACATGCTTATTTCCCTGCTTGGTTTTGTTGTCAGCTATTCTTCCGTGCGTACTTACTGGCCGCTTAACATCAGCCGCGACGTGCCGCCTGGCTCGATAAAGGTGATGTCGTATAATGTGCATAATTTTGCCAGCGACAATGCCCCCGAAGGACACGACAACCCTATACTTGAATATATTGTGGCTGCCGATGCCGACATCGTGTGCCTGCAGGAAGCACGCATTGACGATGACATAAAAAACGCGATAAAGGGCGTATATGAATACATCGACTCTGTGAGGAGCAAGGACGGGGGCGAGTGTCTCGTCTTGATGAGCAAGTATCCGATAGTGGCGCGCGAGCGCATCGATTATGTATCTAAGGGCAACGTCAGTGCTGCCTTTAAGGTGAAAATGGACGGCGACACGGTTACTGTGGTGAATAATCACCTTGAGACCTCCGGTCTGTCGCTTGCCGACCGTGCCGGCTTCAAGGACATGGTTAAGGGCAAGGCTGGAAGCGACACGGTGAGGGCTGAGTCGAAACGTTTGGCAGTAAAGCTGGGAGAGTCGGCCAAGATACGTGCGCCGCAGGCTGAGGCCGTGGCCGAATATGTGAGGAATAGCGGCGACAACGTGATTCTTTGCGGCGACTTTAACGACAATCCCATTTCGTACACTCACCGTACTCTGGCGCGCGAGCTTACCGACTGTTATGTTGAGTCGGGCAACGGTCCGGGCATATCCTATCACCACAACGCCATCTTTGTGCGCATAGACAACATAATGTGCTCAAAGCTGTGGCAGCCCTATAAGTGCAAAGTTGACCGAAGTATCGGCTATTCAGACCATTACCCCATTTATTGTTGGCTCAAAAAGCGTGGAAAGGATAAAAATAACCGCTAAAATGAATAATAAGAGGCATTAAATTTTTCAAAGTTTAAAAAAATAATTATCTTTGTGCCCTATTAATATCAAACTCGAAAAAACATTAAAAATTAATAATAATCAAAATGCAAAACAAAGGAATTGTATTTGTTACAGCCGTCTTACTGACGCTTGCAAGCATTTTCTATTTGTCTTTCTCTGTCGCAACAAGCTATTACGACAGTCAGGCAGCAAAGATTAAAGACCCGATTGACCAGCAGAACTACAAGGATTCTGTTAAATATCTGGGTATTTATTCTTACCAGAAGTGCTTGGAGACGCAGATTGGTCTGGGTCTTGACCTTAAAGGCGGTATGAACGTAATCCTCGAGATTTCTGTTCCTGATGTTGTAGACGTGTTGGCTGACCACAAGACAGACGCTGCCTACGTTAAATCAATGGAACAGGCTAAGAAGGAGGAAGAGACAAGTCAGAGTGATTTTATCTCTCTTTTCATTAAGTATTATCATCAGAATGCGCCCGGACATCGTCTGGCTGAAGTTTTTGCCACACAGCAGCTTAAGGGCAAGGTGAGCACACAAAGCTCTGACGCTGAGGTGGAGAAGGCTCTGCGCGAAGAGGTTCAGTCGGCTATCGACAACTCTTACAACGTAGTGCGCAACCGTATCGACAAGTTCGGCGTTGTTCAGCCCAATATCCAGAAACTTGAGGGACAGCAGGGCCGTATCATGGTAGAAATGCCTGGTATCCGCGAGCCTGAGCGTATCCGTAAACTTCTTCAGGGTAGCGCCAACCTCGAATTCTGGGAGACATTCAACAGCGAAGAGGTTACTCCGTATCTGGCTCAGATCAACCAGCGCCTTGCTGCCGGTTCGTCTGCTACAGCCGCTGATACAACTGCCGTAAGCGACAGCACAGCTGCCAAGGCTGAGCCCGCAAAGGCAGAGGCTAAGCCTAAGTTCCAGATAAAGAACGACGCAAAGAGCGCTGCCAAGGCTACTGAAACTGATGCACAGCTCGCTCTCGCCAAGAAGCAGAATCCTCTGCTGGCTATGTTGCAGCTGGCTCCGCAGGGCTCACTGAGCGTTGTAGGATATGCTAACGTACGCGATACAGCAGCAATCAACAAGATTATCACATCTGAACTTGCCAAGCAGGTGCTCCCGTCTAACCTGAAACTTCTTTGGGGTGCTAAGCCTGCTGACGGACTTTCTGTAAAGAATGTGTTCGAGCTTTATGCAATAAAGGTTACACAGAGCAACGGACGTGCTCCGCTTGAAGGCGACGTGATAACAGATGCTACAGACCAGTTTAACAACGTTACAGGTGCTCCTGAGGTAAGCATGACCATGAACTCAGACGGTGCACGCCGCTGGGCGGCCCTTACAAAGGCTAATGTGGGTAAGGCTATTGCCATCGTGCTCGACGATGCTGTTTACAGCGCACCTCGAGTTAACGGCGAAATCCCCGGCGGACAGTCTTCTATCAGCGGAAACTTCACTATCGAGGATACCAAGGACCTTGCCAATACTCTTAAGTCAGGACGTATGCCTGCTCCGGCACGTATCGTTCAGGAGGACGTCGTAGGACCTTCACTCGGTGCACAGTCAATCCAGCAGGGTCTTATCTCGTTCGTTGTAGCTTTCGTATTGCTGATGATCTACATGATCGTCATGTACGACCTGATTCCGGGTATGATGGCCAACTTGGCACTTATACTTAACCTCTTCTTTACGTTAGGTATTCTAACCTCCTTCCAGGCGGCGCTGACCATGCCGGGTATTGCCGGTATCGTGCTGTCATTGGGTATGGCCGTCGACGCTAACGTGCTTATCTATGAGCGTACCAAGGAAGAGTTACGCAAGGGCAAGCAGCTCAAGCAGGCTATCGAGGCCGGCTATGGCAACGCCTTCTCTGCTATCTTCGACTCTAACCTTACCTCAATCATAACAGGTGTCATCCTTTATGTCTTCGGTACAGGTCCTATCCGCGGATTCGCCACAACTCTTATAATCGGTATCTGCTGCTCATTCTTCACAGCCGTTTATCTTACACGTCTCGTTTATGAGCACAAGATGAAGAAAGACAAGTGGCTGAACCAGAACTTCACAACAAAGATATCTCGCAAGTTCCTGCAGGGCACAAACATCGGCTTTATGTCAATGTACCGTAAGACCTTCACAATAGCAGGTATTGCAGTTGTGCTGTTCGCTATCAGCTTCGCAGTTCGCGGTCTCAGCAAGAGCATCGACTTCACAGGTGGACGTAACTATGTAATCAAGCTTGAGAAGGCCGTAGAGCCTGAGCAGGTAACTGCAGTGCTCCGTCCGGCATTCCCGAACAGTACAGTGAGCGCAATTGCATTGGGTACAGACCACAAGACCATCCGTATTTCAACTAACTATAAGATTGACTCTAACAATCCGGCAGTTGACAACGAGGTAGAAGACATCCTGTTCAAGTCGCTCTCAAGCGCAGGCATGGTGACACAGAAGAGCGTAGAGGTGTTCAAGAATCCTGATGTACGCGCAGGCGGCTCTATTATCAGTAGTGCCAAGGTGGGTCCGTCAGTTGCTAAGGATATCACTTACGGAGCTATCATAAGCGTCATATTCGCTCTTATAGCCATCTTCTTATACATCCTCATCCGTTTCCACAATGTAGCCTTCTCTGTTGGTTCAACAGTGGCTCTGGCTCTCGATACGATAATCGTTATCGGCTTCTATTCAGCATTGTGGGGTCTGGTTCCGTTCTCTCTAGAAATCGACCAGACGTTCATCGGAGCTATCCTTACCGTTATCGGTTATTCAATCAACGATAAGGTGGTTGTGTTCGACCGTATACGTGAGAACCTCGGACTGTACAAGAAGCGTGACTACTGGACAATATTCAACGACTCTCTGAACGAGACATTGGCACGTACAATCAACACGTCTTCAACAACGTTGCTGGTATTGCTCTGCATCTTCTTCCTTGGAGGTGACAGCATCCGCAGCTTCTCGTTCGCGATGATTCTCGGTGTTGTATTCGGTACATTGTCTTCAATCTTCATTGCAGCTCCTATTGCTTACATCACTTTAGGTCGCAAGGCCAACAAGACATCAGAGGTTAAGGCTGCATAAGTGTTTTGCTGAATAAGACGTTAAGTCATATATTCAATATAAATAGGGTGGATACGCATCAATGTGTATCCACCTTTTTTGTTACGGATGTCTTGCAGAATTGTTCTTAATCCTGAATCGTCAGCAGCCTGGATATGTTCTGCCTGTTGCAAGTGTATTGGTGCCTCCAGTCATCTTCTTTGTTGTATTCTTACATTTGTTTTTCTTTGAGTAGCCAAATGGTAAATCCGTTCAATCTAAGTCTGTACAGCAGAACTATAATGACTGATGTTGGCTTAAGATTATGCCTTTTATTTGGCTTTTCATCGCTTTGAGTCTGTTTCTGACGTACATAGTCTAATTAATGTATAATTGATGGTACATCATGTAAGGCTAAATGCAGCTATATTTAGATCTTATGTCACGATGATGTTCTTTTTTTAACCAAACCTGTTTGTTAGTATTCGGTCTGTATTTTTGCTTTGTATTGATTGGGTTTTGTTTGATTATTTGCAGACACTTTTATAATTGGCTAACGCCGAACGGCGTTTCATAGTGGTTAACGCTTAGCTTCATTTACGCTTAACGTCTTGCGCCAATAGAAATCAAAAGACGTGCTGAAATCATGAATGCACTATAGATAAAAACTATGTGTGATCTAATGACATATTTGGCTTTAAATTCTCAAAGTGTAAAAAGCAGAATAATTGTTGATTAATTGGCTGTATTTGCTTTTCACGTTGCATTTGTGTAGATTTATGTAGCTGCGCTTTTATATTCTTATTATTCCATAAAATTTTACTTTTTGCAATCAATTCTACTAACGTTGGCGAGTAAAAATTTAGGACAAAATAATTTTTCAATCTAGAAATCTGATGTGTAACGGATGTTAAATTTAATGCTCTTGTATGTCTTCTTTATTAACATACGTTTGCTTTTAGATGTTTTAAACGAGCCAAAACATACGTTTTTTGTGCCTTAATCTATGACTTTTGAGTAGAAAACGGCCTGCTTTCACTTCGTAAAAGGCCCACTTTCGCACCGTAAGTGGCCGAGTAATATTTTTTAACTCTTGCTGTTTTGTCGCTCAGCGAGCGTAATGTGTTGAATGATAATGATTTAACATAAACGCCCTGTTTTGGGCGTTTTTCATGTAAAATCCCGTATTCGTGAAGACTATCGCTGTTCTGAGAGCGTTAATTGTTCGGCTGACATCCGAAATGTTTACATTTTAGTCTATGCGTCTATCCCCAAAATGGTTTTTCTCAAGGTCGCCGTTGGGGCGTCATTCGTGCAGTTCAATCTCGCCATTGAACGATATCATTTCGCGTTGCTGCGGCATGACGTTTATCGACGCACTGCCGTTGTCAAAAATATCAATGTGGAATTTATATGTATCCTCATCGTTCTTCACGCTGAACTCCACGTGCTTTCTGTCGCGTTTAGGCTGCGTTATCTTGAAGTCCTCTGTCACTCCGCTGAAGTTGAGCCCCTTTCCGCCTCCGTAAGGCACGTTGTAAGCTCTGCCGAAGTAGGGCAGATACGACACCACGCTGTCGCCTTTAATCCTCAGGTCGAAGTCTGCCGTCAGCTGCACCGACATGCCCCTCGTAGGGTGAGCTGTCTGCACGTTTATCTTGAAGTCGCGGTTGCACACCGCCCTGCTTATCATCTCGGCCTTCTCCTGTTTCTTTCTGTCATTCTGTTGCCTGTCAGTCGTGGCGCATGCCACAAGAATTATTGCCGCGGTTATTATAAATAAAATCCTTTTCATATGTCGCATCAAAAATAAATTTCTTTCATTCCGTTCCCTGTCATTCGCCTCCTCACATCATTTCCCGGCTATTAGCCGATGTTGCAAAATTAGCCAATTTCTCATTAAGCCGCCATTCCTCTAAATCTTTTTAAGATAAATTGATTCAAGTTGTTCAAACAGTTGTTTAGCGTGGTTAAAATGTGTGGAACTTATGTCCCGTATCGTTAAAATAATATCATGTTTAATAGCTTTTGCATGAGCATATATCTAATGTCTCTGCTTCTAATGTTGCATGTTGATTGAATTCTTGATTCGTGAAAATCTTATATAAAATAAAGAGTTTATTTTGTCTATATAACTTTATCCAAAAACAAAAATGATACGATTTTAATTCGTATCATTTTCCAATTATTATTTTACCGTAAATTCAGACAATTTTATAACGTCTCCTCTATCCGGCCAACTTGCGTATAAAGCGTCATCTTCAAGGCTCTTCACTATCACAATTTTCTGTGAAGGATTTATTTCAGTGAGAAAGTAGTATTTGTCAACAGAAATATGATAGTTGCTTGTATTACCGTCGTGTTCAATAATGAGTGAGAATGTTGTCTTGCTGATAAACACATCTTTGATATGATAAGCGTTAGACATGTCTGCAAAGCCTGATATGGCTTCTTTGGTTTTCTTAAATTCGGCTTCGCCCTGCTGTTCGTCCCATATACTTAATATTCTTGCCCACACTTTTTCGTCTTTGCCTTCGGGATTGTCAAAGTTTATCATCTGTAAGGTTTCGGGCAGTCCTAACGGTGTGCCGTTGTCGGGAATGACTTCTATGTTAAGTTCGTGCTGAGGCTCATCGTATTCATAAAGGTAAAAACAGCATTTGCGCTCTTTTCCGTATCCTTCGAATACTTGTAGCACGGGCGGGTCGTCCTCCTTGTCGATAGTCCAGAAATTCAGTATAAGCGTTTTGTCAATGGTGAAAGTCTCTATGTCTTTGCCGGCTTTCATGCGCATTGCTATATAAAATCCGTTTGTGCCACGTTGGTATGTTTGGCAGACAAGAAGCCATATTTCGCTGTCCTGGCTATAGCTGCTGTGCGGCAAACGCCAGTAGCTCCGCTTTCCGAAGTTGAAAATGCGCAACAGTTTGAGGGCTTCATTTCTAAAGTTTTCTTCAGTATAATATCTAAATATTATGATAAAATTGTGAATAATATTCCAAAGGGCTTGTGCATTGTTAAGTCTTTTCATGTTTTCTGCGGCTTCGTGTGCATCGTGTCTTTCAGGGTAAATATACGACAGGATATTTTCGAGCATGTCGACTATTTTCCATGTTTCTTTCTTTTTGATATATTTATATGCATCAATGCCGTTTGCCTTTATGAATATCATTGCCACGATGCCCCAATAAACATCGCGCTCATCGTTCTTAAGGTCGATGAGCACAGGCATGATCTCGTCTTTGAACTTATGCGAAAAGTTGTCGTATTCGTTGCACGTTAAAGATATTATCAGATTTTTTATCCATTCAGGATTTCGTGTGTCCATCTCTGATATAAGTTTGTCGTAAAAGAATTTCACGCCGTAGAATATCCGTGCAATTTTGTAAAGATGTTCTTCATAAAGTCCGAATCTGTTACATATCTGTTCGGTGATTTTGTTTATGGTGTCGTCCTTAACCTTCCCTTCCGACAGCCTGTAAATAACCATCTTGCCATTATATCCTAATTCTTTTGCCAGTGCAGAGTGTGACGGTGCAAAGGCTTGGTTTTCAATCAGACATTGCAATATCTCCAGTTTCTCGTTCATCTTGTATCAGTTTATGCAGTTTTTGGTACTATTTCAATTCCGCCTTTCAAATGTAGTTTTTTCTTTCTGTTTTAAAGAATGATTATCCGTATTTTTGTGAAAAAATAAATGAAGCAATACAAATTTTCATATAAAAGAGCGTCATGTTCGGGCAAAAAACGTATCTTTGCAATATCCGGCGGGAGAAATCGCCGGATTAATAAGGAAAGCGTTGATGCTTTCATCCTAAGGAACGAAATCGCCAAATTCAATACCAGAAGGATGAAGGGACATGACGCTCATCCGTTTTTGTATATGTCGTTACGGCTATTGTCGTATTTACATATCAGAACGGCGTGGGAGTATTGTTTCTGTTCATTTCTGGTTAGGCGTTTGGCGATGCCTGTTTCTTGGTGAATGGCGAGCAAGTCCTCACGCCTTTTCCGTAATGTTAAATCTAATGCCGACTTCGTGGACTTATAGGTGTGTACAAAACTATGAGGGGGGAATATTGTTTTGATGTAGTTGGACAAGACAGAATTAATAAGTTACATTATTCAATACTGGACTTGTTTTGATGTATTGTGAAGTTTCTTGAAAGATAGAACTTTATAATTATGGTAAATGGCAATGATGAATCTGTCATGGCCTTCTGTTAAAATAATAAAAGATGAATTATTATGAACCTGAAAATGGATTGTGTACAACTTTATAAATTCCTATCTTTACAAAATTAAAACATGCAAATAATTAGGAACACATACTTTTGTACGGAAATGTTACTTAAATCAAAACTAAATATAAATCATAAATAACTATAAATAAGGAGATTAAAACTATGCCATTATTTAGAATAACATTAAAGAGGATGAAAAATTCAAACGGGATACGTCTTGAACCTGGTATGAGTGTTGATGTGTCTTCATCATCATTCAGTAATCCTGTTTCGACAAATGGAGGTAAACTCGTTGCTGATGCCTTTTATCGCGTGTATGGCGTTGATATAAAAAAGGCTGGTGCGCTGAATATGGTTGATTTGGATGTTGAAAGGATAGGGTGATGTAATTAAAAAATATGTATATGGATTTAAAGGTTTTACGTGATATAGCTGAATATATAGAAATGAACAATATAGTTCATCTTTTAGATGATATTTCAGGTCGTTTGCAACAAAAGAATACAAATTTAATTTTCCCTTTAGTTGGAGAATTTAGTTCGGGAAAAACAACTTTAATAAATGCTCTTACTGATAGTAAAAAATTAGAAACGGCGACAAAACCGACAACAGCAACAATTTATAAGTTACATTTTGGTTGTGAGCATTGCTATGCAAAAGTATTAAATATGGATGGTTCTGTTATTGAGTATCAGAACATTTCTGAAATTAAAAATGATAAAATTGAGGATGCTGTATTAGTTGATGTTTTTGATACGTCAAAAATGGTTCCAGCTACAACTATTTTGGTTGATACTCCAGGATTGTCTTCTCCAAATAGACGTCATAAACAGGCTTTAGTAAACTTTTTACCAAAAGCCGATGGTATTTTGCTAGTCACTGATGTTAATCAACAACTAACACGTTCTTTAATTGAATTTGTTCGGACAATAACACTTTCAAAACGTCCTGTCTTTTTAGTTTTAACAAAATGTGATACTAAATCAGATAAAGATTTAGAAAGTATAAAGAAGTATATTTGCAATAATATTCAGATACCAATACAGCAAATAGTGTGTGTGTCAGCTATAAAAGGTGAAGTACATGGATTGTTAACGTTGTTGGATAAAATTCAAAATGAAAAATCTTCTATTATCCGCCAAGTAGATAATGAACGTATTAATAATATTATTAATATATTGCTTCAACGTATTGATGAGTTATTGAAATCTTTAGTTTCAGATAAAGAATTAAAGAATTCTATACGTCAACAAGAAATTGATTTGAAACATTTATATAATAATATAGATCGTTTAGTAAATGATGTTTCTTGCGATGTTGAAGAAATAGGTGTAAAGTTTATTAGGCAATTTGAAGATGTTATTTCTAATAAATTAGAAGCTCTAGTTATAGGGAAAAGTAATAATTTTGATAATGAAGCTATTTCTGTTATTAATAATACTGCAAGTTTATTGCTTAATGAATATAATAATGATATTCAAGCTTTATTTAGGAAAAAAGCTAAAGAACGAAAAGGAAAAGATATCGCAGTATCGTTACAATCTTTAGAGAATATAGATTTGTCTTCTCTGAATATTCAAGGCCTTAATTATGATATAAATCTTAATGTATTAGGTCATCAGTATGATTCTGCTATATCAATAGCAACAAAAATTGCTGTTGCTGCGGGGACTGTTTATGCTGGAGCTACTATTTTAGGCGCTAATGTAGCTTCAACTGTAGCTACAGCAGCTACGGCAGATAATTTAATTGATGTTGCTGACACTGCAACAGATGTTATGAGTATGCAGTCTAATAATAAAATGGCGAAACGTATCGAATCTGCAGTAAATTTTGTTGGTAAAACAACAGAGAAGGTATCATCTATTGATGATTATAGTAAAATGGCAGGTCAACAAATCGGTGAAAGTAAGGGTATTGTTGAATCAATGGTTGGTTTTATTACAGATAAAACAATGGGTAAACCCCAACGTAAGAGAGCTATACATAATTACATTGATGGAACATTATTACCTGATTTTAAAAGTGAAATGAAGAAAATAAATAGTCAGGTAATTTCTTCTATTAATGTAATTTTACATGAAGAAGCACAAGAAACCATAAACCAAAAGAAAACTGTCTTGGAACAAATGCAAAAAGAGTATACTGAAAAAAAAAGTGAATATGAGCAACGGGTAAGTAAATTACATGATTATAGAAACTTATTAATAAAATTTTAAATAAATTAAATATGACAGAATTAATAATAGGTGTAGCATTAGGTGCTGTAGGCATGTATGCAAAAGATAAATTCTTAGGTAATTCAGAAACAAATAAGTTAAATGCAAAAAAAAGAGAATTGGATGAATTGTATACAGAAAATGATAAAATTCGTAAGCGAAATAAGGATTTAACACGTCAAGTGGAAGATTTGCAGTTGGAAAATATAAAATTGCAGAAACGCATTGATGATATGGATGATTCACATAATGTTTTAGAGGATGATTTATATAAAATAAAAGGTGAATTAAAAAAATTACGTATACAAAATGATGAATTATACAAAAAACTTCAAGAATACAAATCTGCTTGTGAATCTTATGAGTTAGAACTTTCACGTCTTAAGTAAAGTATATAAAATAATGAATGTAAGTATTTCTTTTTTAATAATATGTGTTGTTATTGTAGTCGTTATAGCTTCAATAGTTTCTTGGCTTTTTGTATATAAAAAAAGAATATATGAAACTAAAGCTTTCAATGACGAAAGAGCGTATTTGGAGAATCAGGCAAATGAACTGAAGACGGATAATAAGAGATTGAAAGAATCATGTGATAAAAAAGTTGAGGAAGCCAATTTACAAATTGATGAAGCTACCAAACAATTAGAAAAAGCTAACCAACAGGTCGCAGAATTGGAAAATCAGCTTAATAATATGTTAAATGGTAATGTTGATAGCGTAATTAAGGCTCAATTGGAAGATGTAGACAAGCTAAAGAAAAAAATAGAAAGGTTAAAGAAAGAAAATGAAGTATTAGAAAGAGATTTGGATGAAACAGAATCGAATCTAGATAAGAAAGAAGATAAAATATTAGAATTAGAAGGTTTAGTTCGTGAAGAGCGTTCTAAAAATGAGAAAATAAAAAAGGATTTAGAAGAAAAAAAAGAAGAATTAAATGTACGTTCGGAAGAACTAAGTCTCAAGGTGGAGTCTTTAGATTTTATTCAAGAAGTGCTTGGCGCTCAAGAGCGTAATGAGGGGAATATTGCCGTATTATATAAAAAAGTGGATGATATGGTTGATTTCATACATGAAGATTTAAGTACTTGTTTGGGGTTTAGTAAGGACTCCTGGGTAAATAAAGACTTGGATAGGTGGGCAATAATTTCAAAGAAAAGTTGGATTGCAGGTAAAAAAACTATAGCATTTGTCGGTGAATTTTCGGCAGGTAAAACTTCTATAGTAAATCGTATTTTATCACAAGATGATTCAAATGTTCCACTTTTGCCTGTTAGTGCAAAAGCAACTACCGCAATTCCTACCTATATTGCAGGAGAAATAGGTACTAGCTATAGTTTCGTTTCACCCGATAATAGAAGAAAAAAAATAGATGAAAAAACTTTTAAACGTGTCAATAAAGAGGTCTTGGATCAAGTAAAAGGTGTATCTTCGTTAATTCAATATTTTGTTATGACTTATAGAAATACTAATTTACGGGGTCTAAGCATATTAGATACTCCAGGATTTAATTCAAATGATTCTGAAGATGCACAAAGAACAATTGATGTGATTAATGAGTGTGATGCTTTGTTTTGGGTTTTTGATGTTAATTCTTACTTAGTATTTACAAACAGTTGTTACTCAATACTTTGTAAACAATAAGTCTGAAATATGGTCATAATATTTAAAGGAACATTCTAAAACGAGAAGATTTAACGCTTTTATTATTTCTTAACCTATTAAGAGCCTCTATATAGGCATTTTCTTCTTTTCAAATCAATTTGATTTCGACATTCTACTTCTATTTAGCCAACTTTTTAAGCCTTCAAAAAGGTTATATTTTGTTTTGTCACTATTTGTATTTCTTGTTACCTTCTTATTCCAATGTGCACATGAGAAAGAGATAAAGCAAAAGAAAGTATATCCCCAATCTAATATTTTAGGGGGAGTGCAGTCTGCCGCTTGCCCAATTTATATTTGCTTTGCAAAATGAGAGTTCCCGAAATTAAAACAAAAAAGTGTGTCATCCTTTTTTGAATTAAGGTTAGTTATTCTCGTTTCTCTTTATTCTGTAACCTACTATTTCGTCGGTCGTTTGTCTCCGTTGCCCGATGCAACACTAAGCCATGCCGATGAATGGGAAAAGGTTTTAGGGCTGTTTACTCTCCGAAGGAGGAAGAAACAGCCCTAAACGGTATGCCGCTTGACCTTTTCCCATTCCACAGAGGCAGGCTATCTTTGCATCTGACATAAGGAGATAAATGTCTATATGGGTGATAATATAGAATTTCGTCTTTCAGGGAAGAAATAAATCCTTATCTCCATAAAGGCTCTTGTTCCCAATTGCAAGGAAAACCTAACAAACGAGTGTTTACTGAAGGATATTTTGCTAAAAGTTGCTTGAAATTAGCAATAAAAGTGTTGCCAGATGTAATGGCGTTGAGCCAATATGCCACGTAGCACAACTGTGGATATAGAGTCTGCTCCCGAAATGAAAAATTTGCAATCCATGTATTAGGCATACGTTCCGGCATTTTGGGCTTCACTGGAAAAACCCGGTTTGACAGTCTTGAATGATGAGCGCAGCAATTACGAAGTACAGCAAGACATTCCAGCCAACTTCGCAAGAACTTGTGATGATTCAAACCAAACTCTCTTGCTACAGCATGTTTTGCACTGGCATCCGAAAAATTAGAATAAAGTTTGGAAAGTGTACCCATTGAGATTACTTCCAATGTTTTCCACACAGGAGGCAGTTCTGGTTCACTATATTTGCGAAAATGCTCAATAATGAAATCATCATGAGAACGTGATACCTCTTTACGGATGACAGCCAAATTTGCAGCAAAACGTACTTCATTGGTCGCATAGCTTTCATCCATAAACCAAAATGCGCCAAATTCAAGAGCAAAGTGCTTGATTATTTTTGTGCGTACAGAAACTTCAATTGTTTGAATGGCAGTAAACAATAAAGCCCGAAGCTCCTTATCAAAAGAATATAATTTTACTATATCAGAAAAGCAACTGCCTGCTCTAAATTGGTGTGTAAAATGATCAATTTCAAAGTGTTTCCAATAGCCTGCAAGACGAAAATAGCTGATGGTATCCAAAACATCAATGGCCTGTTTTATATCATCAATATGCAAACCCCTCTCTTTGAGAATTTCAATTTGCTGTTCAGTGGTTATGGCTTGATTCGTATATCTGACTCCCATAGATAAAAAAAATGTCCCGCTGGGTACGCTAATCTTACGGGAAGCGGGCGGGATTTGTTACTGCAAAAATAAAGCATAATTTTTAATCTTGCAAGCACAAGCAAAAAAAGAACAGTTTTTTTATTATATCTTCTTCTATTTCAAACATAATCACTATTTTTGTGCGTGGATTGAGGCAACTCTTTCCAAGACATATTAGATTTAGAAAGAAGCGTTATGCTTATCTTGTAAATTGAAAACGTAGGAAATTTTCAAAAGAGATACAAGGGATAGCATAGTGGTTCTCACGCTATAGCGTGGGCTGCTATTACCATATCTGTATCTCAGGTTTCCTACGACCTTCAATTTAGAGTGTGGCATTTGCAGTTCCACGCTTCGTGGTTTAATTAAGTAGGCTCTGTGGGACTGCAAGAGTCCTGTTGTATATGATGAACAGATATGTAACTCAGCAAAGTATCTGTATGCTGAAAGAGTTGTTCGTTTGCAGAGACCATACTAAATGGCTCGTTTTTCTTATCTTTAGTTTTTTCCTTTGTACGCAATCCTTTGCTGATTATTACCGGGTAACTGCCCCCAATGGTCTTAATGTGCGGGCTTCTGCCAACAAGAACGGAGAGGTATTAGGGCAACTTTCCCAAGATAATGTGATTGATGTTATTTCCATTGAAAACGGATGGGCTAATTTCAATTATAACGGCTGGCAAGGTTATGTCAGTGCATCATATCTGGAAGCCGTAACTGATACTGGCGCAACAGGCGCTTCTGCCAAAGAAGAATCATGGGATTTGACTTCCTGGCTGTTCGATTCCGAAGGTGAGTCTGTTTGGTTTACAGCACTGAAATGGATTTTGGTTATAGGTATAGCCATTTACCTTATTAAGATTCTCCTGCAATTCGTAGCATTGATGCTCTTTGTTGGATTGATAGTGGGTGGTATTGGATTGGTTATAGGATTTATTCTTGACTGGCTTGGATGGATAGAATCTGATACGATGTGGAATATGGCTCAATGGGGATTCAAAATTGGCAACGGAATAGGCCTTATTATGGGTATTGGGGGCTTTAAAGACTTGCACAAGGGAGCAACAGAATCCTGGAGCAGTTCATCGTCAAGCAGTTCTGGTGGCTTGAAAACAGCGAGTTTTACCGAATCCGGTACTGTGTATAATCTTACACAAGACTCTCCTTATAGCGAGTGCGACTACACCGATCAATTCGGTGGTAAATGGGGACGTGACAGTTCCGGGTTTTACCGAAAATGAACAGGCAAGACGAATTTTGTATAACGTATTGACTGACAACTAAATATTAAAACCGTATGAAAAAGTATTTTATTTTAAGCAGTATATTATCGACGCTGCTAATCGGGGACTGTTTGGCTGCACAAACAGTTAATGAATCAAGAGCAATAGGAAATTTACCTGTGCTGGCTGAAGTTTTTCAAAACAAGCGGGAGGTGGCTCCGGAATTTCCCGGAGGAATCAACGCATTAGTGAAATTTATTTCGAATAATCTGAAGTATCCGACTATTTGTAAGGAACTGAAGATACAAGGCAAGGTGATGGTTAAATTTACAGTCAAGAGCGACGGTTCAATCGGAAATGTCCGGGTTACCAAGTCAGTTGATACAAACCTGGATAAAGAGGCTGTTCGATTGGTCAAGTCTATGCCTCGCTGGACTCCCGGCACACAGGACGGTAAACCTGTGAATGTGGAATTTACGTTGCCTATCACTTTTAAATTATAGCAGTATGAAAACTGACAAGAGAATATTGTCCACATGCCGCATCGTACTGGCATTAGGCATTTGGAGTCTGGTGATGACTTCATGCGGAAATGAGAACAAATCCATTTCTGAGCCGCTGTCTTTGGATGAGCGGAATGAATTGATAAAGAAAGATATTGAATACGGTATGGTCTTCTCCATGCTGGACGCATTGGAAAAACGTCATTCCCCACTGACTGCTTCTGAGAAAGCCACGATGGATGATTTGAGTTACAAGCGTCTGAAAGACTTTCTTTCTGTTTGTTTAAATACTACGGAGTTGGATCAGCAAGAAGAACGATACGGCGCAGAATGGGAAAAGGAATATGGCTCTGTCAATGCAAAGGTTGATTCAATAGATCATCATTGGCAACATTTTTTAGAAGATTATCAGACCGACAACTACCTGAAAATTGAGCTGGTTGATATTCTGGACAAGTCAAATGTTTTTCTGGGGTATGTCAAAGTGCGGTTACGCCTGATACCCTTGAAAGGGAAAGTAGATAAGGTCGAGGCATACTACGGACTTCAAGGCAGCATGATGGGACGTAATCAGTTGACAGTGGACAAACCGTTCTCTTCCCCTATCGAAGTGGACAATTCGATGAGTTTCAATTATGCTTTTGATATTAAAGCATCCAAAGTGAATGACCTGCCAATAAAAGAATTACTTGATGAATATGGTCTTAAAACCAACATTACCCAATTGACGGTAAATGGACGTAAGATAGACTATATAGATGGATATAACCAGGTCCCTGATTGCGTACGTGAGATGTGGAAATACCGCATGAAGTACGAAAACGAATGGGAAGGGTCTTACTTCAAGGAGTCCAGTTACAATCGCATTGCCAAGGAACTGATTAACCCTTCCATGCCTACTAAAGATGATTATGTAAAAGAATGTATCAGGAAAGATGCTTATAATGAGGATGAACTGGCAGCCACATTTTATTACGAAATCATGATTTAGGCATTTCTTTGAATTATAACTTTAAACATATATACTGATGAAACGATTATCTATTTTCTTGTGTTTGATTACCTTAGCGGTAGTCTTTATGGGACATAAAGTCCTTGCACAAACAAGTTTTTCTATTCCTCCTAAGAGCTATCCGGTCAATGTTCCGTTTAAATGCGATGCCGGTGTGGACCGGTATTGGCATGTGACCAGTATCATTTGTACAGGACAGGCAAATGGAGGTTATAAGTTTCAGATAAAAGGTATGGCTCAGAAAACCAGTAGGAGCCAACCGATAGACCTGTTTTACCTGATGCCGGGCAACCGGATAAAAACGGCTGGAACCTATTATTTTCCTCATATTGAAGAAGGGAAGCCGTTCAACTTCGAGGTAGTTTCGGCTTTTTCCGGCTATGCTCCAGCCAAGTTCAATGGTTTTTTTATTTCCAGTGAGGTACTGCAAAGACTTTTACAGCAAGAACTGACAGAACAGAAAGAAGCAGGCAAAAATGCTTCCGAAAGAAGATTCGGCATGCCAACCACTACATCGAATGAAGAACCACAGCAGAAACCTGCGCAACCAAAAGTCAGCCCAAACAAAATATATAAGAGTAGTGAGGTGGACCAGGAGCCTGAATATCCCGGTGGAGCCGGAGTTTTACAGTCCGATATTGCCCGAAGCATCCGCTATCCTATGGTGTGCAAGCAGCAGAAGATTCAGGGAAATGTACTTGTTTCTTTTATAGTGGAGAAAGACGGTTCGGTTTCAGATGTGACGGCAGTGAAAAAGGTCCATGCCAATCTTAACACCGAGGCTATACGAGTGGTGAAATCCTTGAAGAAATGGACACCCGGCACCAAAGACGGACAGCTTGTACGGGTGCAATCGGCTGTTTATGTTACTTTTAGTCTATAAATCCAGAAAGTCAACCTATGAAAACATTACAATTCATACAATCTATCAGTCTGTCCTGCTTGCTGGTCATAGGAGCGGCAAGCTGCAACAGCGGCGAAAACAGTCAGCCTTATACGCCTTTGCAGGTGTATTTCGAACCAATCAGAATGGATATGAATGTAGAACATCTGATGCCTTATTTCGTAAACTATCCTTCGGATTGGGCAAAGATGGGACTGCGTAACTATCCGAAGTTGATAACCTACGAATACCATGATGCAGCATGGGGCGTAGCAAGTACCTCGCAATACGAGTTTTTGCCAAACGGTCGTTTGTCCGAGCAGCGGCGTACTTCCTTCAATGTAGGAGCAACCGGATTTGATGTAATCTCGTATGAATACGACAATCGTTCCAACCTGATTCAAATCAAATCAGTAGATGACGGGCGTTACAAACGCCGAAGAAAAGATGACGGTTTTACCTACAACAGTATCGGCCGGCTAATACGTCGTGACAAGAACGGACAGGGACATTATGATACAGCTACTTTTTTGTATGCTTATCATGCCAATGGAGCTTTGCAGTCCATCCTGCCTGAAAATAAGAATGGTACGGTCAACGAAGCTGGTGTAACGATTCATAAAATGCAGTTCGATTCACTTGCTCACTTGAAGTCCTTCGAGACTCCCAATACCTCAAATATGTTTCTAAAAGGCATCAACAGTTACAAACTGGGACAATCGGTGACAAGCTATACTTACGCAGGGCATCTCTGCACGCAAGCTATAGAAAACATTCCTGTTAAATTTGACCAAGGTACGGAAACATTGACTTGCACCAGCAGCTTTACTTATAATTCGCACGGCGATTTGGCTACCTGGACTTATAATGGAGGTGTATATAAGAACAAAGGAAATAGCTGGAGAGTGGATGATATGAAGTTTACCATTTCCTATGAGTATGTGTATGATGAGAAAGGGAACTGGACGCAAGCCACCGTTACTTTCCCTGCTAACATAGATGATATTCCAGCCTTGCGTACCTATTATAAAGCTTTTAAAAACGGATTTACTTCTAATCAGGACCGTACTTCTGCGGTCAAGCCGGGTGAAACTCCCAGCTTGACAATCTCGCGAAGCATTGATTATTGGGATGAAAAGACGGTGGCTTCCGAAAAAGAAAATAAGAAAAATAAAGAATCTGCCGTAATGGGTCATTTGCGCTATAAAGGTACGGATATTTACGGTTTGTTCGGCAAGGTAAAATCGGTGAAAATCCATGAGGAATCATACGAATTCGACCAGGTCGGCAACCTTGTTGCTATGCAGGATGAATTTGGCGACAGAGCAACCTATCAATACGTTACAGCCGCTTCCTACAAGGTCGAGGGTTGGGAAGATCATTTGGTAAGCATTGAATCCAAAGACGGTCTTCGGACAGATATTTGTCCGGATGCAAATACCAATGCAGAACTTGATCAAATTTACACGTTTGATAAAAGCAATAGAATCACCAGTCATAAGTTTTCTTCGCATATGGCTTACATTACCCGGATATACACTTATGTGGGTGACAGCAAATACCCGGCAACAATGGTACAAAAACATCCGGAGGATGGAACAGCCACATATCGTTATACCTATACCAAATTCGATAAGCACAAGAACTGGACAGAAAGGAAAGTCTGCTGCACTATCGAATATGACGACTATGACGAAAACATGAACTATATCGGCAAAAAGCAAACATCCCCCAAAGAATACATTGAGAATAGAACCGTTGAATATTGGTAAACGTACATTGACACAATGTTAACACTATTCCTTATCTAAGATTAGTAATACAACAGTTTATGCTCCTTATCTGACAAGAGAATCTGTTATCTACGTTATTGGCTAATGGATTCTCTTGTTTTTTAGGTCTGATTAGAATTACAAGGTAAAGTAAAGAACTAAATATGAACACCAGGTAGCGATTTGATGTTTTTAAGCATGGTAATCAGAAAAATATGAATCAAGATGATTACGTTTCTGTCCTTTTTATTACTTTTGAAAATACATCAATCAATTTGACCTTATGGATAAGACGGTGAAAGAAATTACTTTGGACTATGCTATAGAAATTGCAAGTCTTACAGAAATCAATAGTGAGCCACTCTATGATGAAATAACCTGTCAAAAATGGAGTGCTCATTACTTCTATGATGAAAGACGTTACCGGAATATTATTATTGATGTCGTTGAGCTTCCGCATAGCAATGCACCAGAAGTTCTCCCGACGTATAAACTATTCAATCAGCTCAACTCCATATTCCGGCATTTGCATTTATGTATTGACAATTATGGCTACCTTTCTTCTGTTGTCAATATAAAAGAAATCCAAGATAAATGGGAAAATGTAAGAAATGGACTTCTTTCTGAATACGAAGGAATCAAGCAGGTCAAAAAAATGATAGAAAAACTGGATTACGCTTATTATGCCTGTGAAGGTACGCTAATGCAATCTCTTCTACACCTCATATTTTTGGTTCGCTATAGAGAAGAAAACAAATTCGAGATAGAACTTCCTTCCGTTTTAAACGAGGGAGAACTTATAGATATTGACTTGCAGAAAACGGTTTCAGAAAGAGACAGGCAACATTATTGCGGCAAAGGATATGTTCATCATCAGTCTGCGATGAAGAAAGCCTACGACAAACAAATCAAACCCTTGACACAAAGTGAATTTGACTATGATTTTACCATTGACATAGAATACATATTCAATTCTGAACACAGAGTTCAGAAAATAGAGGCTTGTATAAAGGAGCAGTCAAGCGACAGATTCGTTCACAAAAAGACTGTAACTTTCAGTTTAATTCCAAAAGAATAGATTATGGCACGTAAATTTTTAATCGACGGTAACTGGCTTATTTGTTCGGAAGGGACTTGTATGCAGCGTATGCTGGTAAAGAGCCAAAAAACGGTTTATGCACATGGAAAACTTGTGGCAACCATGAATGACCGGATGGATAACAATTTCTATTGTTTGAAGATGGTTTCCGCAGGAGCTATGGTAGGTGCTATTGTTGGAGCTGCCGCTGCTGCCGGAGCTGTTTTTACGGGAGGAGCTGCCATAGGGGGTATTATAGCTGCTGTAGGGACAAGTGCCCTGACCGGTTCTATTAGCGGAAAGCTACTCTCATTGATGCCATGTATATGCGCCTGTCTGACCAAGCCGGGCAAATGGACAAGCGTAAAGAACAGTGTGTTAATCCAAAACCAAATGGCTCTGATGCCTGATGCCAAACTGAATTGTCTTTTGGGCGGCATGGTATCTATTGTTCTGCCTAAGATTCAATTAGCAATCGACTGTCTAATGATTAGTGATTTCTGTTATAAAAAAAAGGATAGTAATGCTGAATTACCCGAGGGATGGAAAGAAGCTACAGAGGATATAAAAATAGAAGAAGGTTGTTGGGAAAATGAATCCGGATTTAAGGCGAGTCTGTATTACAATGAAAAAGAAAACCTTTATATGCTGGCTTTTGCAGGCACTGAGAATTTAAAGGATTGGATTACTGATATTCGGCAAGGAATTGGATTGGATGATAAAAAAAGAGGACAATATCGTAAAGCGATAGAATTAGCCGATAAGGTACAAGAGTATGCAGGACAAAAGAATTTGATTATTACGGGACATTCTTTAGGAGGTGGGCTTGCTTCTATTGCTTCTGTTGCTACAGGATGCAATGCTTATACCTTTAATGCAGCAGGACTTCATCCTAAAACATTGAAAGATCAAGAACTGAGTCCAAATAGCATGGGGCAAATACAGGCATATTACTCAACAGACGACCCTTTAAATATGATACAAAATAACCGAAGTATTTTAGGTCCTCTATTAGTAAGTAGTGGCAATGCCTTTCTTGCCTATTTAGGTAGTGGGCTGATGTTAGGTGATAATTTGCCACAAGTAGCAGGAGAAAAAATTGGGCTTGAAACCAATTCCAATATAATTGATGGTCATTTTCTAAAAGAATCTAATCTGTTGAATACCCTTAAGAGCGAAAAGGAAAACAATCCTGATGTGTTAGTGGTTACAAGTGACTTTTAAACAAAGATTTATGAAATCCTTGATAATATATTGTATTTTCTTTATGTTTACAAGTTGTAATATGAACAAGTCTAAATATATGCCGGAAAAATATTTTTCAAGAGGCGCAGAATTATCTATGGCAGAAAATATCTACTATGGAAATAAAAGTGAGATAAAAGAAATGGTTAACAATGGTAGAGTTGATATAAATACCCCCGGGAAATATGGATTTACCTACCTTATGTATGCCATATATATACAAAAGTATGATATGGCAAAACTCTTACTAAAATTAGGGGCAGACCCCAATCTTTTATCCTTTGTAAATCATCCGGTTAAAGGGAATAACCCCGATTATATTCAACGAGAAGAGGGTACATTTAGGTTAATGCCGCTTTCCTTTGTTTGTGGTCATCCTGATTGGGATATAAAATATATAAAGTTGTTAATAGAGTACGGTGCTGATGTAAACGCTACTATCCCATTTACCCCGATTCACGAACTTATTGTTGGTGGAGCAGGCGATATGGATCGAATCAAATATTTGATGAAGCATGGTTTAGATTTAAATGTCCCCGATAATTTAGGAGATACACCTATCATTACAGCAGCTATTGTTAGAGACCTTGATTTGGTCGAGTATTTTTTGGACTATGGAGCAAACCCTAAGCAAATAAATAAAGATGGAGTTAGTTTGGGCTATAAATTACAGCAACAAATAGAACGTAAATTAGGAACTCCAGAGTATTTAACACATGCGGAAGAAATAATAGAACGTTTGAAAAAAATGGGCATTAAATTTCCAGTAACTAAAAGCAAAAGGGTTGAAGAAGATAGTACATCCATTTCAAACGATAACAATGAATCAAGGTAAAACAGACGAAAACAAAACAGAATGGAAGTGGATGTAAATCACGAAATATAACCTCCACTTATATACAACATAAGAGTGGTAATCTCATAAAAGAGAACCAGAGTGCCCCTAAGAAAGAGCAATTTGGTTCTCTTTTGTTGGCAAAAGGACTAAGTTAATGTTACCTTCTCATTGAGCGTCCCAATTTTTGTTGCTGGTCATAATTTCCCTCCACCACATTAGTAACCTCCCGTCTGACTTTGATTTGCTGCCGGCTGTCAAAATCACCTTTCCGCTTTGCCGTGAAATACAG
>ERZ791623.134-NODE-134-length-52327-cov-4.424357_pt1 | contig 52327 bp, 66 predicted proteins | sample MGYA00510268_ERZ791623 | MGnify/ENA primary metagenome ERZ791623 (study PRJEB30046, sample SAMN00715216) | human gut metagenome | study: EMG produced TPA metagenomics assembly of the A metagenome-wide association study of gut microbiota in type 2...
GGCCAGTGCAGCCAGACCCTTGATGGCGACATCGGTACCAGCCACGGAAATGCTACCGTTCTTGGAGCCGGTGGCAACCAGAATGTCCACCATCTTCTCAGCGATGGCCAGGGCAACGCCGTTCACCTTAACGCCCTCCAAGACGTTGGCCTGTGCGCCGACATCCTCCAGAGCCTTGATGCGCTTGTTCTGGGCCTCGTCAACGGCCTTCTGCTTCAGACCCAGCTCCTTCAGTGCGCCCAGCTTCGCGAGCTTTTCAACATTGTAAGCCATAATAAGTATCCTCCGTAAATTGTTGTTTGGTGTTTATTTGTCGTAGATTTCGGCCAGCATTTCGGATACATCATCCGTAGCTGCCATCTGGTCTTCGGAAACTGTGGCGTGGACAGAAATAACACCGTCTTTGGTCACTTCCACGCCGTCGCCAATTTTCACGCAGCCCAGCCGGTCACGGGTCGCAATTACCAGTTCACCGGTGCCACCTCCTTTCCCGAACAGAGTGACGACCGCCTGAATATCAGCTTCCGGGATGCGCTGAGAGAAAAAGCGAACAATACCGTTCAAAGTCTCGCACCCGTTCAGGACACCCGCCTTGCTCGAAATAGAAAAGCAGCTGGCAGTTGCGGAACCGCTGGGCCAAAGCTCAGGGGTGCAGTCTGCCAACTCTGCATCGTAGGTATACGCATACGGCATTTCACCCTCGCTGTCCGATACGGCTTTCCAGCCGTCCACAGAAAGGGTCAGGTCGTATTTGCCATAGTAGCCGCCGGAGCTGCCGCCACCACCGCCGCCGCTTTCCTTGATAAGCTCTTTGACCCTGTCTTCCGACATGATCTGGCCGGATTCCTCCAGCTCTTTCAGAGCCTTACTGGTGGCTTCGGTGATGATTTTGGCATGGGCATCCGGGGCATCGTTGTGCTGTGAGATCTCCTTCAGCACCATTTCCCGCACCATCCGCATAATTGCTTCAACCTGCGGGTCAACGGTGAGCGAGATATTGGCTTTGGTCGAAACGGCCAGCAACACAGCAATTTGGAATTCATGGTCAGCAGTACCGATGGCCGGGATCTCGACACCCCGATCATCCTGCATCAGAAAGAGCAACGTGTCCTCCGGGTCATCATTGAGGCGGCCAAACACGCCGATCTGGTGCATGAAGTACGGTTCATCTGCACCGCCCGTCCAAATGCTGACTTTGCGGGCTTTTTCGCCCTTGTATTCCACGGTGTCGATGCCCAGCAGTTTAAGCTCATAGGTATCACCGCTGACTGCCGTTTCCTCGGACAAGTCGGTGTCAATGGTGCCCGTGCCGCTTACAGCACGGGTGATGGTGAGCGCACCGCCCGAAATGGACTCGGACAGCATCGCAGCACCGGCGCTGGTATATGCATATTTTTCCCAGCTCATAACGATTTCCCTCCTAACTTGATGGTGACGGTTTCATAGGTCTGCGCAGGTCTGCCAGATGCAAGCGCCTGTGCAGACACAGCCTTGGCGTGGATAGTTCCGGGCAGCGCAATGGTCGTTTTCATCCGAGTTGTGCTGACCGCACCAGCGGCGCAGGCGTGTGCGCTGACTGCCCGCGGCTCGATAACACCCGGCATAAGAACCGTGTGAGACATCGTTGTGGCGCAGGGAATCGCTGCAACATAGCACGCTTTCGGCTCCGTTTCCGTGTAGTAAATGACGCTGTCCAAATGCGACCGAAGATTTTTGTAGCAGATGATTTTTTGCAAAACCTGCTGATGTTTGGTCTCATTGATTGCAGCGAAATCAACCGTGATACGGAGTTTGAAGTGGTACGGATCGCCGCCGTACTCAAACCACTCCAAAACTTTGGGATTGGGATAAATCGCAGAAATGGCTCTTTCAACAGCCGCTTTTGTGCCACGGTGCCGGTGAACATAGAAGCTGTCCTTGATTGTTTTTCTTTTTTCCTCAAGGGTGTAGGATCTATCGTACCAGTCCACGGCGAAGTCCCGAGCCAGAATGTCAAGCAGCCATTCGGGCAGTTCGTCGATGCGGGTATAAATCCGCAGGGAGTCGATTTCATCCTGCCGGGATTCCATCACCTTGGCTATGGCCTGTCCCAGAGCCACCGTCTTAGGGTCTTTTTGGAGCGCGATCGGAAACTGCTGCATCATGTTGTCAGCAGTCAGGCCGTGGTTACTCATCCTCATACCCTCCGCTCTTTATCGTCACCGTGCCCAACTTTGCCACTTGCGGAACCTTGTCGTTGCGGTCAAGGGATGGCGCACCGTCTTCCAGCGGAGTAAAGGCGGGCTGTTTGAGGTCTACACGTTTGATGCCAGCCGAAAGAAGCAGATACCGCAGCCTGTCAGGGTTGATGTCCCTGCCCATCTTGCCGGACTGCCAGCGGATGTACCGCTGCACAGCCTCATTCACGCCGGACTGAGCTTCACTTGCGGAAATGCTTCCGTCCCGGGTCAGGTAATAGGTCAGGTCGATATCATAGGGCACTTCTTCTGGGTCTCCGGAGATCACATAATCCGTCAGCGGCCGGATTTCATCCGGTGAGCAGGCTGCAACCATGGCACGCTTGGTTTCCTCGCCAGCCACGCTGCCGTCATTCATGACGGCGTACAGGCAAACAGTGCCGGGGCTGGGCGAATTGGCAACGACATCTGCGATTTCCGTGGATACCCTCTTTGCAAAGTATTTGTAAGCACCGATTGGGCCAGCATCAGACCATGCGCTCTGGCTGTCACGCATCAGCTCATAAAATTCCTCGTCGTCCGGGGCATCAGAACCGTTTGCGCTGACCGTGATATTGGAGCAGCCAGAATAGTAGTCGTAGATGTCAACAGCGGTGTGGATGTCACCCACAGCGTAATCATTGCCAGCCGTACCCACAGTCTGGCAGGTCACCTGAACATCCGTGTATGTTGCGCCGATGGGAACGTACTCGTCTGCGGAGGTTTCCCAGTACAGGGCTGCATTGTCGTCTGTGACACGGGTGCCGGCCGGAATCAGCACCGCCGTCTGGCGGGGCTCGCTGATGTAAAAGCGCATGGTGCAGGTCGCCGCCGTAGGCTTGGGGCGCTCCTGCAAATAGAACAGCTCGGCCAGGCCATCCAGATACTCGCCCTCTGCGCTGCTGGGCAAGTTTTGGCAGCCTGTCCAGTTATTCTGGGCACGCTCGTACATGATGGCATCTTCGACCCACGAAATGAAAAGCCGTTCCGGGCTACCGGGCATCACAGTTTTGCCAAAGAACTGCTCATATCCTGCGACAAGCAGCCTGTCCAGCTCATCCATGTCCGTAGACACGAACTCGTAGGTTTTACGCACTGATGCTCACCTCCACGACGGGCAGCATCCGCCCGGGAGTGTCCGGGACTTCCTTGAAAGTAGTCCCCATGTAGGTGGCACGAGGTTCAAACCGCTCGATGGCCTCCTTGATGGCAGCGCAGAGCATAGGCTGCGCCACATTTTCCGGCCGGTCGAGAATGTTCGCAATATCAATGCCAAATTCCCGGTAGCAAGGCACTGTGCCTTTCGGCGTAGACAGGATGACGGCGATGTTCTGCAGAACGCTGGTCACGGTATCCTGCTCCCCAAGGGAAATGGTGGTCAGGTCGTTTGCCGATACCAAGTAGTTGCTCACAAAAATCACCTCATTCTCTCTGATATTCCAACAAAGAAACGCTTGCGGTAATCCATGTCGGTGTACCGAAAGCGTCTGTGTGCAGGGTCTTGAATATTACAGATTTGATAACCCACCGATAGCTGCCATAGACCACATTGCCGAGAACGAACGGCAGCGTTGTCCCATTGAGGACGCATTCTTGCAGTCGTTCCCGCTCTTTGGTTGGATTCACGCCGAGGTATGCGGCAAGTTCAATGTCAAACGTAATTGTTTGAGCATCGGTGCCTGTAAACTCGGTCAGGGCCGGGCCTCCGGCGCGCTGGTGGGTAGTATATCTGGCAGATACATTTTGCACCATGTTCTTGATGGTCTCGACATGGCTATCGAACACGGCAAAACTGATGTCTCCGAGGCAACCGACAATCACGGATAAATCCCTCCCAGCACGAAGCCATCAGCATTGAAGCACGGGAGGTACAAGCAGACCACCGTATCATCAATGGCCGGCAGCCACCACACCACATGGGACTTGTGCTGATGGTTTGTGGAGTTGTCCGCCCCGATGACCTTTTCTTCCTCATCCCAAATCTGGCGTGAGCCATCCATGGTCGTTTTGATCTCAAGGTTGTAGGGGCTGGGGTGGATATACTGGTGATTGTGTTCGCCGGCTGACTCCGTATAGACAATGGCTTTGTAGTGCTGCATCACCGGGAGCCAGCCGGACGTGATGCCGGTGTCCTCAAATTTGCAGCGGACAAGGCGCTTTTCTTTGTTCACATCGGTGACTTTACCGAGGCGAACGTCAACAGCGGTGTTCATCAGTACCCTCCTAAAACACGACGACCGGAAACCTGCGTGGTGTACCCGCCAGAGCCGGTCACGGTATGCTTGGCCTGCTTCACGATGTACTTTCCATCCCACGGCCCGAAGCTCTTGGTTTCAAACGTCAGGCCTGCAACCTTGCCCGGGTCGCCGTGGTAGGTAAAGCCAACCTGACGCTCAAACTTGTTGTGCAACCGGAGCTTTTTGGCAGCCAGTTCTTTGGCCTCGGTCTTGCTCGTGACCGGGGCATAAACTTCCAGCTGCTGGTTGGTTTTGCTCTTGGCATCGTAGTCCTTGACGTAGGCGATACCCTCAATGGGCTTGCCGTTCGGCCCAACATAGGACACCCGGCAGGACGCATACTGCGTTCCGGCCTGGCCGAGCGTGTGGCTCCACTTGATATAGCTTTTGTCGTCTTTGGTGACAGTCCATGCAGAATCTTTTCCCTCGTATTCTTTCTGGTCGAAGATAACGAGTTTGCCGTCTGTGCATTTCAGCGACAAGCCGGCATCATGGCACAACTGCGACAGGAAGTCGATGTCAGAGCAGCGGTACTGCTCCACACGCTTATACTCAGGATCCTTTTTCGCAAGGAACTGGGACTTCATACCGTTCTTCTTCGCCATTTCATTGGCGATGCCGGATAACTTGTACTTTTCCCAGCCCTTGCTCTGCTTGGTCTGCCGGATCTGGCTGGTATAGGGCAGCCCCGTGGCCTTTATGGTGATAATGTCGGGCGGGCCGGATGCGTTTATGCTATCCAGCTCAAACTCCCCGCAGTCCAGCGCCTCATCCTTTCCGTCAGAGTGCCAGTTACAGGCCGTGATGGTAGCCCGGATTTTCAGGCCACCTTCACTGCTGCCGGAAGAACTGCCGCCAGATTTACCGGAGATCTCGCTGGCATCGACCCAGCCATAGACCCGGGACGTTCCGTCCGTGTGAATAACATGGTACGGGTGCAGCGCGCCCTGCTTGATGATGGTGATCTTGGCCGGGCCAGCCTTTGGTGTTCCGTTTGCCTTTTTGTCGGTAGATGCCTTGTAGTGTGGACCGCCAAGGAACTGCACCACGTCACCAACCTTGTAGCCATCAGAAGATGCGGCCGACACATCGCCGTCCAGCATCTTCTGGAGCCAGTCGGTCATCCAAACGCCCTCCCGGTCTTGGAGTTTGATCTGCAGGTCGTCACTGGCATCTTCCTCATTATCGGTAAATGTCAGCGACAGCAGGTAGGGCTTGATGCTGCTGGTGATGTCCACGCCGTCAAACTCCACAGTACACTCGGCATGGCGGGCGGTATTTTCGTCGCTCATGTGACCACCTTCTTCCACGGGGGCAAGGTAGAGCTGGTTTGTGTCTCGGTATCCGGGAGCGTCAGAACGATTCCGGCCGGGAACACAAAATAGCCCAAGTGCTGCGGATTAGCAGCCATCAGGTTGGGAGCATAGGCGCAACTGCCGAGCTGCTTATAGGCCACGCTGTCCCAGCGGTCGCCTTGCACAGTCGTATAGGTTTTACTCATGCATACCTCCCTCTGAAATCATCGTCCTCTGCATCTTTCACGATTTCGAGGACAAGTTCTCTCAGGCTGTCATTCTGGGCATTCAGGACGTTTTGCAGCTCGGCAGTATCAGATATACCTGAGATATGGTAAACCGGCGAGAGCGATATAGGAACCGTGCTGCGTGCTGAGGAGGAGCCGTTGCTCTCTGGCAGCTCAGCGCTCATGGGGGTAACGCTTGCGCTCTCCATCTCCCGTCTGGTTTCCGAGGCCGTCAGAACAGATTCCCCGCCGTTGAAGTAGACCAGCTCCGGGCCATGCTCACCAACGAGGGCAAAGCCGGGAGCCGCATCTTCCGTACCAACAGCATATCCGGGGATTCCGTGGTTGACATTGTAGCGCTCGTTGGAGCCTGCCAGCGCAGTAGAGGCCGCCGAGGCGATTTTGGCATAGGCTTCCTGCACACGGGGCATCATGCTGGATGCGCCATCGATGAAGCCCTGAATCGTCTCCTTGGCGCTTTTCGTGGCCTCGTCGCTCATGTCCATTTCCGATACGGTATCGGCTACGGTCTTGGCGATTTCGTCCATAGAATTGCTCATGCCGGTCTTGAGGTCGGCGATAGATTCGCTGGTGGTATCCTGCGCTTCTTTCAGTGCAGCATAGTTCTCAACCATTTTGGCGAGATCAGCATCCGAGGCCGAGGCCATACCGGCAATCGCATTGACGGATTCCTTGCTGCCATCCGCAAAACTGGCGATAACTTCACTCAGACCGTCGATGTCAGCCGCCCGTTCGTTCAGCTTTTCGAGGTTCTGGTTGTAGTTGTCCCAGTAGGTGATCTGGCTTTGCAGTGCATTGTTGATGGATGCAGCGGAGGTCGAAACGACCTTTTCCGCAGAATCCCACAACGCATACTGGCCGCTGATGCTACCGTAGGCTTCATCATAGGCATCCTTGTAGGCTGCAATGATGTCCTGAATCTTCAGCTCTGCATCGGAAATGGCGTTGGCCACATTCTGCTGCTGCGCTGCAACATCGTCTGCGCTGTCGGCGGCGGACTGCTGCGAAGCGTTCAGGGCATCGACTGCGGCGCTGGCCTCCTGATACTCGGACTCGGAGGCATTGATAGCCTCCTGATCCTGTTCTACGGCGGCGGTGTAGTTTTCGACCTCCCGCCGGGCAGTAACAAGGTCATCCGAGTACCCCATATACTCAGTGCGCAGTTGCTGCACATCCTCGCTCATGGTGCGCCACGGCAGATCTTCCACCGTGCCGTAGGTGAGCTTGAACTGCTCATCCGTCAGGCCGAGGGTGGTCAGCAGCTTATCGTAGGCAGCAGACATGCCGGCATTGGATTTTTCCACCTTTGCCTGCGCGGTCGCCAGCTTGGTTTCGTTCTCAGCACTCTCAACCAGCACATTGTTGTACTGGTCATAAAGGGTGTTCAGGTATTCCTGCCGGGCCTGTGCCTTGGCATCCGCCACATAGGCATCCGTGTGCTGGCGCAGCGCTGCGGTGCCGCCCTTGATGGAATTGGTCTCAAGGTCAATATCATCTGCAAGACTGGGCACCAGAACAGACAGCCGGGCCAGCGTGTCGTGGTATTCGGCATTTCCGTCCGTGTTCCCATTTGTGGCGGCCTCGATGGCCTCCAACTTGCTGATGTACTGGTCCGCAACGCTGGCGGTCGCTGCCATGTTGGACAGGGTGGAATCGTAGCTTGCGCTCGCTTCTTCCATGCTGTCGCCCATGTCACGAGCGGCGCTGGTCAGCTCCTTTACAGGAGGAACGGAATCATCGGAGGATGTTGCTAGAGCAGTTACCACCGTCACCACGCCGGCCGTTGCGACGGCTGCAATGGCGAGAGGTCCAGCCAAGCCGGCAAGGGTGCCCGTGAAAAGCGTTGCGGCCATTTGCGCAGCCTTGATGCCTGCTGCAACTGCGGTCAGGACACCGAGCAGGCCACCCAACGTTACCGTTCCGGCGGCGATGCCACGGACAAGGCCGGGGTTCTCCTCTACAACGCCCTGCATCCAGCCAAGAACTTCAGCTCCGACATCGTACAGGCCGGACATTGCCGGGGTCAGGTCTTCACCGATTGCGATTTTCAGGCCATCCGCTGCGGACTGCATCAGAGTCAGGCGGCCGTTCATGTTGTCCAGCATAGTGCCGGCCATCTTGTCGGCAGACCCGGCGCAGTTGTTCAGAGCCGCAGTATAGTCTGAGAAAGACTGCCCACCCTCGGCCGCTGCTTCGCTGCATCCAGCCATGATGGTTTGCAGTTTGGAATACTGGTTCGTGCCAGCTACCGTCTTCGCAAGGTTGGCCTGCTCTTGGTCAGTCAAGTCACCCCAGATGCCAGCCATGCCGGTGAGGATGCTGGACAAGCTCTGCATATTGCCCTGTGCATCGTAGATGTTTACGCCATATGCAGCCAGCTTGTCGCCGCACTCCTTCGTGTTGGTAGCAAGTCGGGTGAAGATTGCGTTCAGGGCCGTACCAGCTTCGCCACCCTTGACACCAGCATTGGCCATGGTGGCCAGCACTGCCGTCGTTTCTTCGACCGAGTAGCCGAGGGACGTTGCGGTGGCTGCACACGCCTTGTACGCCTCGCCCAGCTGGATAACATTCGTGTTGGAGTGGGCCATGGCATAGGCCATCACATCGACAAAGTGCGAGGTGTCGGAGGCCTTCAGGCCAAAGGCCGTCAGGTAGTCGGTGACAATATCGGATGCCTGCGCCAGATCCATGTTGGCAGCAGCAGCCAGATTCAGCACCGGGCTGATGCCGTCCAGCATAGACTGGGTGTCCCAGCCTGCCAAAGCCATGTAGGACAGGGCATCAGCCGATTCACCAGCGGTGAATTTCGTGGTTGCGCCCATTTCCTTGGCCTTGTCGGACAGGGTCGTCAATTCCTCGCCGGTAGCGCCGGAGAGTGCCTCGACATTGCTCATGGATGCTTCAAAATCACCTGCGGTGTTGATGCAGTCCATGTAGGCATCCCGGATTTCTCCGAGGGCCTTTGAAATACCGACCGTGGCCAGCGTGGCCTCGACCGTCTCAAGCGCCTCGACCGATTTTTCACCGAATCCCTTTGCGCCCTCTCCGGCCTCGTCCATGGTCTTTTTAAGGTCAACCTGCTGGTCTTTCAGCTTATCGACCTCAGTTTCCAGCCGGACGCTTTCTGCTGTCAGCTGCGTGGTATCCACGCCGGCCTCGTGCAGGGCGTTCCCGGTGGCAGCTAAACGCTGCTCATAAGTGTTCAGGGAGGCCGCAGTCTTGTCGATCTGCGCTTGTTTGGAAATCAGCTTGTTTTCCAACGCAGAGGAATAACCCTCGGTCTCCTGAATCTCTTTCTGGATGTTGTCGTACTGTTGCTGCAAAACAGAAAGCCGCTGACGGGTTGCGTCAACGGCCTGCTGCTGCTTCTGGTACGCCGAAATGTCGGATTGTACTTTGTTCAACAGCTGAATCTTCCCCTGCGTTTCCACAAGGGCAGACTGAGCAGCCTTGAATGTACTGGAAAAGCTGCTGTTCTGTTTAGCGGACAGGTTGAACAGCAGCTCCCACTCTTTACGAGCCACTACTTACCGTCCTTTCTCGCTCTCTGGCGCTCGGCAATGAGGTCATTGCTGCTGCGGATCCATTGCCGGAACTGATACAGGGGCATTTCCAGCCAGTAGGGCGCAGGCGTACAGTTGACCTGTGCCATTGCAAGCACCTGTCGTCGCAGCCACACACCGCCATCACCGGTTACAAGTCCGACCTCAGCAAAAAATTTCTTGCTTTGGTGCGGATGGCGTTGTAGTCCCGGATGCTCATAGCACCGATAACGTCAACACCGATAGGCTCGGTACACGCCCGGCAGGCCATGCGGATAAGGTAGCCCGCACTCATCGAGGGGATGATAACCGGCTGATTCAGAGCCGTAAGCTCTGCCTCGATGGCGATGGAGTCATTGCCGGTCAGCTTGCCCCAGTTGAACGTGAGGGATTCGTAGTGCTTGCCCTCATAGTCAAGGGGCTTCTGGAGCTTGTGGGTGTAGGTATACGGGTCAGCAGCGGCAGCAGCCTTTGCAGCGGCAGCCTGAGCTGCATCAAATTCTTTCGGGTCAATAACGGCGTTCATGCTGGATAGCTCCTTTCACGCTCAAAAAATAGGCCGGGACTGCAAAATGCAGCTCCGGCGAAACGGTATATGCGGATTACTTGCCCAGGGCCGCACGGACACCGGCCAGATAATCCACACCGTTGATGTAGCAGATGAAGTTGAGGGGGTCCAGTTCACGCACCTTCTTACCGTTGATGTACGTTGCCCAGTAGCGGACAGCGTACTCACCGGAGCCAGAGGTGGGCGTTGCGGGGGCAATGGCGCCACCCTTGGTCGATTTGGGCACGACCACGAAAATATGCTTTTCCTTCCGTGCCTCGACCGTGCCCGCAACAGGATCCTCATACTGGTTTGCCACACGCAGGTCAATGCTGTGACGGCGCAGCTCCGACAACTGGACGGACTGCGGCGTGGTGGTGCGGAATTCCAGACCAAGGGTCATAGCCTCCAAATGGCCCAGAATGACCGCTTCGACGTTACCACCGACACCAGCGCCCGAAATGCTCTGCGTCAGAAAGGTAACATCAGGCAGGGTAACTTTCGACATACCCAGATACTCCACGCTGTCCTCATAGACCGCGAAGTTGATAACGCTCTGATCGATTGCCATTGTAGTGCCTCCTTTTTAGGACTGGAGTGCGCTGGTCACATAGTCAGCGTCATATTCCAGCACAAAATCAATTTCCTGCGCCGGAGAGGGCGGGGTCATGTAGACGTGCAGCTTGATTTTGCCCGCCATCAGGCTGGTCAGCGGGTTCTCGTTTTCCAGCATTTCCACACGGGCACCCAGCAGATAGCCTGCGCCCACCAGACCGTTCAGCCAGATGGTGGCGCTATCCAGAATGGTGTCGATGAGACGACGGTTCATCGGCTTGTCGAGCTTGCTCCAGAACGTCTTGATGAGGGTGTTGGAGACGTAGTCGAACATACGGCTGAGCGGGATGAAGTAGTCCTTCACATCCGTGGACTTGGGGTAGCACGCAGTATGGTTGCCCCAAGCGGTCCAGCCGCCCATGAAGTTCAGGAAGGTGCAGATGCCTGCAGCATCAACAACAAGGGCCTGATTATAGGTCAGGTTGATGGTGTTGCCGTCGTCGTCGCACAGGCCGTCGATGTGAACGGTCTTGTTGGAGGGGCTTTCATAGGGAATGCCCTCGTTGCCGGTATCGGTTTCTGCAAGGCAGCCCGCCTCGACGGTGGAGCCGTGGAAACGCAGATCACCGAGGGTGCCATTGGGCCAGCACAGGATGGTCTTTTCGGTATAGGTGCCGCTGTTTTTCGCCTGAACCGCAGCGGTATAGGTCTTTGCGGAAATGTCCACCAGAGCCTTGCCGGTAAACATGCCGTTGATGGAGCCAGCCTTTGCGTCCATAACAGCTGCAACGGTGGCATCCTGGGAGAAGCCGGGAGCCATAATCAGGTCGGGCACAATGCCGAACATGGTCAGGCACAGCTCAATCTGCTCAACAGCGGCGGACACATCGGAAGCCTCGGCGGTCTCGCCAACGGGCAGGAAAATGACCGGCTGGCAGGCGCACAGCTTGAAGTGGTAGTACATCACCTCACAGACGGTGTACTTGGCCCAGTCGTCGTCATAACCCAGCTGTTCCTTTGCCTCATCATAGCTGGTGCAGAGCACCGGGAGGCCAGCGGTCGCAGCAGTACCGGTCGCCTTAGACAGCGGTGCGGTGCCAATGACAAAGGGGATGCCGCAGGTTGCGGTGTTCGGTGTCGCCACGGCGGTATCGGCGCGGCTGACATTGATACCATGATCTGCCATAGTATGTATTCCTCCTTACTTGGATTTGGCGAGCATCCGTGCAAATGCAAGGACGGCCTCGCCGCGTGCTTTTGCCTTTTCAGGCGTGGTGTGCAGTTCGTCCACATTGATGATGAAGTCGGCCACACCGGGATATTTCTCGGTGGCAATCTTCACATCATCACGCTCTACGGCCTCCGCAGCAGCGCAGGGGTAAATCGTGTTTTTTTGGATGTAGCCCAGAATGGACGGGCCGACGTAAATAGAAACGCCGGGCTTGCTCTGTGCAGGCTCGGCGCTCACAGTGTTTTCGGCGTTCTGTTCCGCCGCGGTCTTTTTCACCGCCATAATTCAATGTCCTCCGTTTGCTGCACGGTCGGCAGCTTCCAGTAGGTGATCATTTCTCCGGCATAGTAGGGCTTCGATTCCTCGTCATAAGGAATGCTTTCCAACTTGTGGTCGGGAGAAATGTCGAGAGTGAACTGATACCGGGGCTTTCCATCAGCTCCGACATCGCCCACCTTGCGGACTTTCAGCAGCTCCACCCGGAAACGCTCCATCATGTTCAGAAGCGCAAGGTCGCCCTCCTGTTCGTCCGGGTTGTAGCAGCAGAAAATAGATCGCACAGACACGACCGTGCGCTCCTCGTTGCCAGGCTGCTGCTCCGTTGCCAGCGGAATGACCCGGTGGATGATGTAGGGAGCCTTTTTCTTGGCAGCCCTGCTGTCAGGCAACCGCATCAGGTAAACTTCCGGGGCACGGTAGGCCTGTTCGGTATCGCCCTGCTGCATAGCCACCGGAAGAATCATGTCGGCCATGATTTTCTCGGTGAATGCTTTCAGCTGTTCAAGCAAAACCACACTGGTCATATCACACACCCCATCCGTTCAAAATTCGCGTGATTTCATGCTCAATGCGCTCCTCATAGGTGGATGCCATTTTCTCCTCAATGGAGTCCATGACATTCTCGTTGGAGTACATCATCTGCGGGGTGGCAGGGCCAAACAGTTCCTTGACCGGGAACCGTTTTTCTCCTTGCCGCTCATAGATGCCATAGTGAGAGCCCATCTTTGCCTCGAAAGCGTGGTCCAGTGCCTGTCTTGCGCCGGACTTCTTCACGCGAGTTACCACGCGGCCGCTGCGGTCCACCTTGGTGTCGAAAACTCTAAGGGGGATAACGCTGCCACGGTAGCCGAAGTTGATGGAAACCTCACCATTGCTGCCCCGCTGGATGTTGTTGATATTCTTTGTGCGGTCGGAAAATTCGCTGCTGCTGATGGCATACTCCTGCGTGACTGCCCGCTTCGCCACCGTTTTTCCGGCGGCAGCGGCGCGAGCCAGCGCAGATCCTACAGCACGATTGGCACCTCCGGGGATTCCGGAAAGGATGGCTGACACGCGGTCAAACCCCTCCTCTGCAATGTCAACAGCGATGCCAGCTGTCACGCTGTGCATCATGGTGTCCGTTGTCACATCGCTCATTCGTCAATCGCCTCCAGTTCTACCCGCAGCATCCCCATTTCGCAGACAGAGGATGCCACATAGTAGCTGCGGACAAATCCGTCTTCGTCAATGCCCAGCTTGCAGCCCTGCTCCGGCTGCTTCCCGCCGAGAGCTGCAATATCGCAATGCAGCACCCGGCTTACCCGGTATATGCCCTCTGCATGGTCACTGATGCTCTGACGCACCCGCTCCTTTTCGGAGAGGCCGGTCATGACAATGGGAATATCCGAATACTCCTCACCGTCATAGTAGACCGTGTGCGTTTCTGCGAACTCGTCCAGATTCAGAAAGACGCTGTTCAGGTCTTCCTGCACAGCGTCCTTGAAGCCGCTCATGCGGTGGGCATCGCAGCAGACAGCTCCGGGGCCTCGGTGCTCTCGTCACCGGGAACAACGTCCTCGGCGCAGATAGCCTCGACGAGTTCATCCTTGGTCTTGAGCTGCTTGGTTTCGATGCCCATATCCGCAGCCAATTTCTTCAGCTCGGCTACGGTCATGCTCTGCAGCTGGTCGCGGTCGAGGTGTGCCGCCTCAGAGCCGTTCTGCGAGGCTTCGGCTGCGGGGGTGTCGTTACCTTCCGCAGTTGCCGGAACGTCCGCAGGGGCGGTTTCCGGGGCAGTGGGCGCAGAAAACGCGCATTTCGCCACACCCAGCCCGATAAGGCGGCGTGCTTCGCTTTCGCTGACCTCGCACTGTTCACCACGCATGACGGTGTGAATGCCCGTCTTGGTGCGGCAGCCATAGCCGCCGCAAAGAATCTCAACAAGCATCGGTATACTCCTTTCTGGCCAGACTTAGCCGACCACGTTCTTGACGCGGATCCACGGGCAGTAGTTGTGGGGTGCAGCCAGCGGGCGGGCCTTGAGAATGGTCTTGCGCAGGTCGTTCTCCTGATTGAGACTGAACTTCGGAACGCGGCGGCTTGCGATGGTGGTATGCTCGGTGTCACCGTAGTTGATCTGGGTGATGGCACCATACATCAGGTGGCCGCAGCCGGGAGCGGTGACCAGAGCATCAGTCTTGGGGAACTGAGGCCGTACCTTGCCCTCATCATCAACGTAGGTTTCATCAACGGAAATCAGGTTCAGCTTGTGACCCTTGAAGTTCAGGGTGCCGCCATAGACTACGCCGTGATACGGACTGAGCTGCTCCTCAATCTGGCCCACAATGATGCCAGAGTTCTTGTCCAGCAGGCGCTGCACCTTTTCGAGGTCCAGAACGGCATTGTAGGTATCGGCACCCAGCAACAGGTCTGCGGAAGCCAGACCACGGCTGGACAGCATACCACACATGGCAGCAACATCCTCAAAGAATTTGCCGCCTTCCTCGTTCCACTTTGCAGCAGGGACATAGATGTGGTCGTTCTCATGGCCAGGGTTGTAGAACTTCACAACCTTGGTATCGCCCTTGGTCTGATTGTCGATCATTTCCTGCATGGTGCAGCCGTTATCCAGCATAGTCTGGGCGCACATCCACTCCTCACGGCGAACGATGCGGGCATCCATATCTGCCAGATCTTTCTGGGTCAGTTTGGCCGCACGCTGCGCCGGGGTGCTGTTGGCATAGATGGCCTCGCCAAAGCCACGCTTCGTCAGGTCATCGGTGGACAGCTCACGGCTCATGCCGATGAATGCAGGCTCAAGCTCATGGATCTCGTAGCCCATGCGCTCCATCGGAATTGCGCCGACACGAGGCGCAACAAAGGCTGCCATCTTCTGGTCGCCGTCCATGTACTCGGTCAGAACCTTGTTGGACGCAAAGATGTCCTCGTCGCTGGTCGGGAAATAGCGGTCACGGAAGAAAGTCTTCTTGGGGACGACTCTCTTATAGACGGCCATCAGGGTGTAGGTATCGAAAAAATTCAGTTCAGCAGGCATGATATATCCTCCTTACAGTGCCGGTGCAGCGGCCTTGAAAAAGATGCCGCCCTCGCGCAGGGCATCCTTGTCAGCCTCGGTCATGGTGTAGCTGTCGGCCACAATGCACTTGTTGGTGTTGAAGCAGCCCGTCAGGTACACCGAAACGATCACATCATCGGACGTGCCGACCTCAACATCATCACACAGGATGCAGTTGGCGGTCAGCACCTCGCCGCCAGTGGCCGCGGTGCCCAGCACCACCAGCTTGCCGTCGCCGGAATCGCCGCCGGACTTTGCCAGAATGGTGCCACGCTTGATGGTAGCAGCCTCGGCCAGCTTACGGATGGTGCCGCCGCTGACCATCAGCTTGGGATAAATGTCGGCAATCAGACCGTCATAATCCATGCTGCCCAGTCTTTTGCTCAGTTCAGTCATTGTCGTGTTCCTCCTTACTTTTTCTCGTCCTCGCTAAACAGCGCAGCAACGGCAGCATCAGCCGCAGCCATGCGTTCAGCCGGGGTCTTAGATACATTGCCCTTCGCATTGGGCAGAGATTCCGGGTCGCCGGTCGCGAGTGCGCCCGGTACAGCCTCCACGCCCTGGGCACCGGATGCCTGATTGTCGGCCTCCAGCTTCTTCAGGAACTCGTGGCCCTGCGTAGCTGCGGCCTTGGCAGCGCGGAAAGCCAGTTCACGGGCATCGCAAGCAGTCTTGCCGTACTTGGCCTCCTGAACCATAGCCGGGTCGAACAGGTTGGCCACCTCGTCGATTTCAGACAGTCGTGTGCGCTCGTTCTGGGATGCCTGTTCAGAAGCGCTCTGCTCAAGCTGGTGGCACAGCTCCGGGTTTTCCTTGCGAAGCTCCTCGATGGTAGTTGCCATAGTGGTATGTCCTCCTTCGTTGGACTGGGCGGCGGGTGCCGCCGGTGTATTTGCAGTAGCGGCCACAGGTGCAGTCGCTTTAGCCATAGGAATATTGCCGGGCAGCTTTGTGCCCGGTCTCAGGTGCAGGGCGTGGCCCTTGGCGTAGATGGTCTGCCGGTCGGCGCTTGCCGAGATCTCCACCGGCTCGGCATCATCCAGAAGCTCATTTGCAAAGCCCTTCTCCACAGCCTCTTTGCCGGTCATGTAGGTGGTGTCAGCCATCATGTGCAACAGCACAGTCTCAGAAAGGCCGGTTTTCCGCTTGTAGATGGAAACCTGACTCTTATCCCATGCGTCGTTGGCATCCGCCGCTTTGCGCAGCTCGTCGGCATTGTAATTGCCCCAGATAAGCGACCAGCACTTGTGAATCATGACGAGGCTGGACGGATTTGCTTTGACGGTATCACAGGCACACATGATAAGGCTGCCGCCCGACATGGCCACGCCGTCCACAATACAGGTCAGCTTTGTGCCCTTGGCAGCCAGCTCACGCAGCCGGTTATGAATCAGGATAGACACGCCGGCATCACCGCCTACACTGTCCATGCGGATGGTAATCTCCGTGCAATGCTCGACCTGCTGCAAGTCGGACAGGAACTCGCTCTCGATGATGTACTGGCCCGGAACCGGTTCGCCCGTCCACCAATCCGTGGGCTGCGTGTCCACAATCTGGCCGTACATGGTGATGTCAGCTCTCTGGCCGTCAGTGCTGGCCATTGCATAGCAGGGCCGCTGGATGCTCACCATCGGGGTGCTACTCGGTGCTTTCGGCATTTTCTTTACCTCCCTGTGTAGTGACGCTTTCTGTGGTTTCGATTACTCCCTCGCTGCCAGCAGCCTTGAGCTGCTCATTTTCGTGGGCCAACTCTGCGACATTGTCCTCCCAGTCGCCGCCGCCCAGCTCGCGTGTGACCTGCTCATGGGTGCGGAAGCCGTGATGGGTCTGGAGCACGGCGGCCTCGACCTCTTTCTTCGGGTCAAGGGTGCCCTGTACAGGCCCAATCCACCGTGCGCCACACCATGCAGCACGCACCAGAGGGTCATCAAAAAAGCCCGGGGCGATTACTCGTCCACGGGCCACAGCCTCAGAAAGCCAAATTTCATATACAGGCTGGCAGAAGCTGCCTACCAGCCATGCACGCCGCATCTTGATACCTTCCCATGCCTCCAAAAGAGAGGCACGGCTGGCCGAGTAGCTGGCGTTGAACTCTTTCAGCAACAGCTCATACGGCATTTCAATGGCACCACCCATGAGTTTGCACAGCGTTTTGACGAACGTATCAAACCCTGCGGTGGGAATATTGGGGTTTCCGAACTTGATGTCCTCACCCTTGCCGAGGTGCGCAACCGTACCCGGCCCCATCTCATACTCGTTCGGGCTGTGGCTGGCGTTGTCAGCCTTTGGGTTGTCCACAGGAACACCGCCGAGATCTCCGCTGCCGGTTTCGTCAAACGGGATAGCGTTCTTCGGGGTATCGGTGACAATCCATGCCGTGAAGAAGCTCTGCACCAGAGCTGCCAGCAGTTCCGACTCCGTATATCTGCGAAGCTGGAGCAGCGGTTCGATGATGGGTGCAATGAGCGGGACACCACGGTACTGGTCCGGACGTTCGGACTCCATAATGTGCAGGATCTGGGGCAGCCCAGTTGTCGCACCGACCGCCTCCACTCGCTGCCATTTGGTGATGTCATTCCGCCACTCATGCGGATATGTGTTGCGGACGTGGTAGGCCACGATCATGCCGTTGCTGTCCACTTCCACACCATCATAGATTTTGTTCCCGGTGTTGGGGTTTGTGCCCTCGGTATAGCCCAGGCCATCCAGCATACCGCCGAGCTTATCCGGGGTGGACACACGGTCAGCCTCCACCAGATGCAGCCGCAGCCCGTAGGGGTGCAGCTTGTCCGGGTCACGAATTTTCACCACGGCGAACACATCACCGCTCATAAGCCAGCTTTTCAGGGCCAACTGCTGCAAGCCGTAGAAATCGTTCAGCCCCATGGCATCACAACTGCGGCGGTTTTCGGCCCAAAGCCGGAACTCTGCCTCGGTTTTACTCTGCCACTCTTTGGCTTTTTCCGGGGATAGCCCCAGTACGTTTCGGTCAACGGTCGCTTTCAAGGTCAGCCCGGTGCCAACGATCTTCGTTCGATTCGTGTTGATGGCACTGGTCGCAACAGGTGCGCTCATGTAGAGCATTCTGCTCCGCTGCCGCAGAATATCTGCGTTGTCGTGAATATCGCTGCTCGGAGAGTTGCTGTTGGGGAAGAAAGCCCGCAGCGCACGCCGTTTGTAGGATGCGCCCGCCTCGCTGTAGCCGCTGGCCTGCGGTGCAGCGGTGACGCGGTATCTGACACTCAAGAGTAATCGCCTCCGTAATTTTCAAACTAAGCGGGCTGGCTGGGGAAAGGAGTAAAAAGCAGCCAGCCCGCGGCAAAGGCCCTTTCGGGCCGTCACCCTAAAGGATCACCAATCGCGCGGGATAACGGAGAATGCCTTGCGGGCACTCTGGCCGTTCAGAAGCGCGGTCAGTTCATCGACCTTTTCCTCGGCATCTTTGATCTCATCGCTGAGCTTGCCGAGGTCAAGACGTGTGAGTTCCCGGTCGTCCAGACGGTAGCTTTTCACGCCACCGGAAAGCAGCTTGTTGTAGGCCACATACAGGTTATCAAGCCGCTTCGTGTGGAACTCCAGCCGCTTTTTGATGGTCACGGTATCCATAACTCACACCTCACCAGTCGTCTAAAAAGTTCTCCCGCCTCCGGCCGGGGGACGGCTGGGGACGGGAGACGGGTTGTTGAATATTTATCACCGGGACTGCCGGTGCCTCTGGTGCCTTGCCGCGCAGCCTTTTCAGCGCCCGGTCGATGGCATCAAGGTCTTTCGGCAGCACCTTGTAGGCCGCTATGGCATAGTTTCGGCAGTCAAGAGGTTCGTTTCGCTCATGGCCGGAGATTTTATCCCATTGCCACGGGTTGCGGTGGCCCTCTTTGTATATCAAATGCTCTGACAAGAGGCCGTTGAAGTAGCCGAGGCCGTAATCGTCCCGGCGTGGGAAGTGGCAGTACCGAGGGCCCGGCTCCTGCACTTTCAAATCGTCCATGATGATTTGCTTGCCAGCGTCAACGCCCAACTGGTACTGCCAGCACATCCCGATGTAGCGGTTCTGCACCGTGATTTTCACCTGCTTTGGCGGGCCTGTGAACGGCCGGTCGGAGCCGGGAAAGCCCTTGATGCAGAAAACCTTTTTGCCGATGCGGTCATGGCAGCGCTGGCGCACCTCTTGGGTGAAATGGCCGCCCTCGTCTACAAATTTGATGGAAACGGGCAGCTCTAGGCCGTCAACAAATTTCAGCTTGCGGTCGAAAACCAGCTCGTCCAGTTGCTGCCAGACCTCGTCACTGTCCGGGCGGCCAGAGATGATGCCTTTTTCGATGCCCCATGTTTCCCCGAAGTGACCGAAGCCCACGATCTCGTACTCCATGCGGTCGTCCTGCGTATCAACGCCAGCGGTCAGCACCAGCACACCATCCGGCAGTTCCGCAGGGTATTCCTCCCTGCGGCCAAGCATGGTGTCCTCGTCCTGCACATCGCCGCGATCTTCCCACAGCAGCCCCAGACGGGTGTTGTAGACAACCTGCATCTTCTTGGTATCGCCCAGGGCATTCAGGTATTTCAGCACGGTATCTTTCCATGCTGCCCACTGCGAAACAAAGCTGTTCAGCCAAAAGCTGCGGATACCGTTCTCATAGGCGGCGGGATTTTCCGCTTGCCAGTGAGCTGGTGCCCGCTTCATGGTCACTTCGTCCGAAATGCAGGCGCACTCCGGGCAGAGATACCACACGTCCTTGACCTTGTAGGTTTTCTCTCCGTGGGTTTCGATGGTGTCATACTCGTACCGAATATCTTCCCAACGCAGTTCATGGAATCCCTTGCAGTGCGGGCACTGGGATACCCAGCGCTCCATCGTGCCCTTGACGTAGGACTTGGCAATGGCACTGTGTCCCTTGATGGTGGGCGTGCTGACTTCCACAGCCTTTGCGTTGTAGAAAGTGGTCTGCCGGGCCATTGCCAGTTCCCAAGGGTCGCCCTCTGTGCCGGCACTCACTGCCCAGCGGTCACGCTCGTCACCCAGCACATAGCGGATGGGCTTTGATGCCAGAGCGTGCGCCTCGGTAGATCCGCACATGGTCAGGATGCCGCCGGGATAACTTTTCTGCAAAATCGTGTTGCCGCTGTCCCGGCTCTTTTTCTCCGCGACCTTGGCCCGCAGTGTAGGGCAGTCTCGTATCATGGGGGCGATACGGAGCTTGCTGTACTCCTTGGCATCCGTCATTTGGGGATGGATGAAAAGAATACTGCCGGGGTCAACGTCAATGGTGCGGCCTATGACATTGTTTTCAAACTCCGACTTGCCGACCTGTGAGGACGCAACGACAACGATATGATGGATGCGCGGGTCGGAGAATGCGTCCATGATCTCCACCAGATAGGGCGTGCGGCTGTTACGCCAGCGGCCCTGCTCGGCAGACGCTTCCGGGGACAGGACGCGGTTTTGTGTGGCCCACTCGCTCACGGACACATTGGGCGGGGGCCGGATAGCTGCCACCAGCTTTGACACCAGAGTATTCAGACGGTCAACCGCTGCATTCTCACTCATCGTCGTCACCAGCCAGCTTTTCAGCCCACGCCTTGCGTTCACGGACACGGGCCTCATACTTTGCCGGGTCGTAACGGAACATGGCGATTTCCTCGGCTATCTGATTCACCTCGCCACGCATATACTCTGCCACCTCTGCCGGATCAGACAGAGCAGCCGCATTGATGGCAACACGGCTGGGCAGCGCCATCAGCGCACCCCGGACGGTGTAGATAAGCTCAGAGGTCATAGCGGCCACATCCTCACTGCGGTGCATCTGCCCGGACAGCTCTTTTGCCTCAGCTTGAGCGATTTTCGCTTTGCTGGCTTTGAGCGTAGCTTCTGCTTTCTGCTTGATGTGGTCCAGCTTTTTGGCCTCTGCCGCTTCCTCTTTGGTCAGCCCGCCACGGGCAGTGCTGGCATTGTAGGCCTGCACTGCGTCACCAAGGACAAATTTTCCTCGACTGACGGTGGTGAGCACCCCATCCTGTGTGAGCTGCTGCACCCTGCGGTTCGTGATACCCAGCACGGCGGCCAGTTGGGTGGTGGTCACAGTCATGTCAGCAACTCTTTCTTTTGTCGGCATTCAGAAACCACCTCCTTTTTTGTAAAACTCTTTGGAAAATCACAGCGAAGTCATTATACAAACCGTAACGAAATGACTGATTTTTCCCTCACTAACTAGCTTGGTTTCGGGGTCGTCGAGCCCGCTCAGTGTGGGGCACCCCCGTCACAGTACCTTTTCGTCACCGAACGAGCCATCGTCGGCCCGCTCCTGTCCGCTGTTGGGCGGATGCAGAAAGGCTTCGACCACAGCAGGGTCATGCTCGATGGTACACTCGATGCTGTCCATAGGGACGCTGGGACAGGCGTATACGGTTACGGTGTTCATGGTGTCGTGCTCCTTTCAGCAGGGAATGCTCACGCTTTGAATCTTCCTATAGGCATCCAGACGCAGCTCCTTCTTGTCGCCGTCGTAGGTTGCCTCGTAGTACATACAGTCAGGGACGGTGGTGGACAGCCAAGCCTTGTTGTTCTGAAGGGTGCTGCCGCACCAGAGTACGCACACGTCTTTCACGCCGATCTTCTGGAGATGTGCCAGCTCAGCGTTTGCATTATAGAGGCTGGCGACGGCAGCAATGGCGGATGCCACAAAATCATAGTAGTCCATAGTGATGATTCCTTTCCTCGAGATAAAGCCCCTGCCAGCATGAGCGCTGGCAAGGACGATTTCATACGCTGCGGATGACCTGAGCCTTGGAGTATGTGTCGTGGCCCTTGGTCATCATGTTCAGGAACTCGTCTTTGGTAAAGCCGGACAGGCGGAAGATTTCTTCGGGCTTCATGCCCAGCTGCTTGCCGATTTCCTCCACGGTCTTGCCCTCGTCAATGAGTTTCTTGACAATGGCTTTCATCGGCTCCAACAGGTGGGTGCCACGGGCACGGTTGTGGGTTATGGTGCCGTACACGTCGGCGCTCTCGTCGCCGTGGTGGTCTACGACTACGACCGGCACTTTGCCGCCCAGCAGGGACAGCAGCGGCTCCCGGCCCGATACAGTCCAGCGATGGAAGCCGTCAATGATGGTGCCGTCAGGGCGTACCACGATGGGCAGTGTCCAGCCGTTGGTCAGGATAGACTGGATAAGCAGCTTCAGGTTTTCCTCGCTGACCTTGTTGGGGTTGTAGTCGTTGGCGTGAATAGTGTTGCGGTCTACCCACTGGAGGGATGCCAGCGGGGCGAATACATCAATGCTTTCCATGGTTCTGCTCCTCCTTGATGCGGGCGTTGTGGTCGTTGTAGATGGTGGTCCAGAGAATACGCAGGATACGCATTTTGGGGTCTCCGTACAACAGGCCCTCGTACATGGTCTTGTAGTGCTTCTGCTCAGCGATGCCGTAGGTCTTGATGAACAGGCCACGCCAGTGCTCGATGTGGGACAGGGTGTCCTTGGCGATGGTGTAGCGCTCCGGGTGCAGGAACAGAAGGTCTTTGCAGAGGGCTTTATAGTCCTTTTTCTCGGATTCTTCTTCCAGCTCCCCACGCTTGCGGGTGGTGCGCCGGAACATTTCAGAATCCCAGTAGAGCAGAACGAGGTAGGCATTGGGTTCTCGCCGCTGGATGCGCTCCCACAGGTCGTTGTCCGTTTCAGCTATCCAACGGAGGCCCTGTGTGCCGCAGTCACCGAAGAATGCGCACAGCCGGAGGGCATTCTTTCGGACACCCGCCTCATAGAGCCTCATGTAGATCTCAGGAAATTCAAGGTTTCGCTCCTTGATGTACAGCCACACATCGGAGTCCTTCCAGTCGTAGATGGGATAGAACTTGCCGCCGCGGGTGATGCGCTCCATTTTGGTGTTGGCAATGCACTTGAAGCGGGTCAGGCTTTCCGCCGTGCGCAGACCGACAAGCTGGATGCCGTCAGAAAACGCCTTGGAGCAGAACGTCTGGTAGTTCATTTCCCCTGCATAGTGGAGGTAGGGACTGTACATGATGGCAAAATCGGGCGGTTTGCGCATCCAGACATCTTCCTTGCCCGGCTCCCACGTTATCCACGATTCGGAGCTGGACAGGTGGTCAATGACGGACACCTGCTTGAACGGCAGGCAAAACCACAAGAATTTTGCGCCGACCGACAGGAAGTTGCGCCGCCAGCGGTATGCTGCATCGACCATCGAGGGGTAAAGCCCCTCCTCGTCGATGAACGTCACCGTCAGCTGCTTGGGGTCCAGCTCACCGGAGAGAATCATTTCATAAACGAGGTTGGCCATGCACAGGCTATCCTTGCCGGAAGAAAAGCTCAGGTAGATTTTGCAGCCGTTGGCGAACACATTTCGGATGCGGATCTTCGCAGCCTGCAACACGTTCAGGTTGCTTTCCACTACTTTCACAGGCATATCAGCTCACCACACTTCGGGCAGCGGATGTACCGGTGCTGCTCTGCGCCGCTGGCCGCCTCAGGAACAGCGGTTTCTGGCTCGGTAGGTGTAGACACCTCCAACACCGGGGAGGGCTGCTGCGGAGGCTCGGAGACGGCGGACACGGGCTGTGGGTCGGGCGGCGCTACCGGATAGGTAGGCGCTGCTGCATAGGGGACGTGTTCCTCATTCTGCTGGCGGTTGATGGACGAAATCTCGCTCTCCGGGAATTCTCCGTAGGAGCCAATCATTTCGTCCGCTTCATCCTCGGTGCTGTTCAGCATTTCCAGCAGATCGGCATCCCAGCCCGGGACATCCACATCACCGTCCAGCTCCTTGACCAGTTCCTCGATGGCATCCACATCAGTGAATCCCAGCTCATAGACCTTGTTGTCGGCCATCATGAGCTTTTTCTTCTGAACATCGGTCAGGCCGACCATGACATAGCAGTCACAGGTTTCCCGGCCCATGCGGAGCAGCGCTTCATACAGACCGTTACCGGCGATGATCTCACCGTCCTCGGCCACGACCAGCGGCTTGACCTGCCCGAACATTTCAATGCTGCGGATGTACTCGGTCAACTGCTTCTCGGAATGCCGGCGGATGTTGTGGGCGGGCTTGTGCAGCTCGGACAGCTTCTTTACCGTGATTTTCATCGTGCATCCTCCTTTCGGTCAGAAACGAGGTGCAGGACCACGGAGGCCAGCAGCACAAAGATGATGATGTACACCCGAAGCTCGCTCATCAGCGTCCAGATGCCCATGACACCCAGCGGGATCACGAGCTGCCACGAGGTAACAGTGAGCACGTCAATGAGAAAGCCGATGTTCTCACCGAACACCAGATACTCCGAATAGAGGTAGGTGGACAGCGAGGACAGCGCAATGATGGTGATCAGGATAGCCTTGAGCGTGTTCAGCAGTGGGCTGAAATTGACCCATGTGAGCAGCGCAGCCAGCACCATGTAGACACCGAACATCACGCCAGCCAGCACAAAGGACTTTTTCATGTTGCCGTGCTGGGTGCCATCTTCATTTTTGTCGTTGTAGGAGAACAGCGAGTAGTAGTACGGATAAGTGAACGGGCCGGGCAGCAGCAGGAAGCCTTTGTAGAGGCCCGTCTGGATACCGGCAGCAGTCAGGCCGGGGTCGATGTTGACGAATGCACCGTGGGTGTATACCAGCGCGGCAATGACAACGACTGCCAGCAGACCGTAAACAACCACCCATGAAAAGCCATCAGACAGGACGTTCCGAATCATGCCCTCTTTTAGAAGCATAAACAGGAACACAAGGCAGGTGCCGTAGACAATCAATGTGCCTCCGGTGGTGCCGATCGGCGTGTCGCCGAAGATCTCATAGATGCCGGACATCTGCGTCCATGCCTGGAACACGGTCAAAAAGCCGATGAAGTAGAACATCACCTTGCTCTGCATGATGCGCCGGACGGTCGGGATGTACTCCGCAAACAGACCGAAGAAGATACAGGCCAGCGAGTTGAAAACCGCCCAGATGATAGCCGCAGCAGCGCCGTTGTTGATGGCCAGCGTGCGGAAGTTCATCAGGGAGCCGACTCCTGCCCATGATGCAACGATGGAACAGGCGTAGAAAATGGTGGGGTTTGCCTTGAATTTTGCCTTGATTTTCTGATACATGGAAAATCTCCTTCTTTGTGACTGGGCACGGCGAAATGCCCAGCTGCAGCACCTCGGCTTTTCGGGGTGCTACGGTGATGCCGCACGCAAAGGAGCAACGTGCGGCCCGGAATCCTCCTTTCAGGCAATAAAATAGCGGCACCCACCGGGAATGGTGAGCACCGCTTGGCTTGATTTGAATTTTGCATCCTAATCATATCACTCGGAGCGTCCGTTGTCATCTGAATCCATCGGTAAGCTTCGGCATCCATCCGAAACCATCCGACAACGTCCGACAGCGAGTGAAACCATCCCCTTGATTCTCAATGATTTCCACTTTGAATTCAACTTTTCAGGGGGTAAAAGTTAAATTCATTTCAATTTTGAGCTGATTTTGTGTGGATTTCTGATTTGAATTTCAGTTTTGGGGCAAAAATAAAAAGCCCCGCAAATGCAGGGCTTATCGGTCAGTTTTTGTTGAGGTAGTTGTATGCCATCCGGCTGACCCCATCTTCGGTATATCCTTTTCCCAGAACTCCGGCAACTTCGGCCCATGAGTAGCAGCGGATAAACCGCAGTCTGAAAACCAGATACATCCGAGCATCCACAATGCTCTTGCAGTAGGCCTCGACTTTGGGCTTTTCCTGCGCTGCCAGCTCTTCCAGCCAGCGGATGCGCTCGTCCATGTCGGCCAACTCTACAGCCAGATCTCCGACTTTATCCCGGACACCCGGCGTGTGGGGCATCCCGGTCAGTTGTGGGGAGGCGGGAGTGATTCTTTGTCGCAGTCGCTCCAAGGCTTCACGGTCTTTTTCGAGGGTCATCTGAATGTCATAGTACTTGGACAATTCCTGTAATGTCACAACCTACCTCCGTCATAATTCAGCTACCGTCTTTCGGCGGCGCCTCTATTATTTTATCACATTTCGCTGTCGGAAGGTAGACCGGAAGTCCACAAATTATGTGGTCTGCACCAATTTTGCACAGGCCCGGAACTATATAGGTCTGGCCTTGGGCATCGGTTCGCCGGATGGGCGGGTCAAGGGGTATGTAGTTCTCGCAGGACAGGCAGTTCATTCGTCCATCCTTTCTGTCACATAGCACCAACTCTGGGGCGGTCGCTGCGCTTCCACAGGCCGCATACCAAACCGCGTGTTTAGCAAGCCCGTGAACGCCCGCAGCTCGCGCGGATTGTCATAAATTTTCAGGTCGGAAATGTGCCAGCCATACAAGTCTTTCAAATCTGCATAACTCATCCCGGACTTCCATCCGGCATAGTCTTTGACTTGCGGTACTGTGAGACAGCTTCCAGCAATTGCAGATTCGATATCTTCTTTGACGACACAGTATTCAGGGCCAATGCGTCGGATGTCATCGCAGATAAATTCGCCGACAACCATTCCGTCAGCCCTGCGGTCGAATAGATTATGAGACCTATCGTCGAAATATAAATGGTCAACGGCTTTCCAGCAGAAAAATTTCGTTCCTTTCGTGCAATATATGTAGCACTTAAAAGGTTCTTTCAACGAGACCGGTCTTGTCTTACGGATTTCCACCGTTTTCCAGCCCGAAAAGATACGGCTGCACCATTCGGGCCGGATGCTCAAAAGAACTGCTTTCACTTTCCGTCAACCTCCGCGCATGCCCTGCGGCAGGGTTCGCACTTTTTGTACGGCTCTTCGAGCCAGCAGTTGAACAGCAGGCACTTCGGCTTCCTGTATTCAGGCGGAGCCTTGTTTCCGTGAGTTTGGGTGCGTAGTGCATGGTATTTGCATACCTCTTTTCCGCAATAATCCCCGCCGAATGTGCATTTCCCGCGTTCCGGCGAAACCTCGTGATCAACTGTGATGATTCTCATTTCGCTACCTCCGGCGGCTCCAGCAGCGGAGCCCAGAACTTCACAGCACCATAGGGCGTATCTGCCGCTGGGCGGCCATCCTCGATGTACCACTTGCCGTTTTCAATCCAGCCCTTCATGGTGTTCCGGCTCTCGCAGCAGACCCATACAAGTTCGCTCATGATGCAGCAGTGCTTTTCTCCCGCGTTCTCCCAGCTTTCATCGTGGACAGGCGGCGGGGTTTTGGCATCGTGCCACGATACACGACGGATAAAATCAACGACCATCTGGCTCGCTTCCCGGAGGGTCTTCGCAGCGGCTTCCTTACCCTTGAAGCCATTGTAATACTCAACCTCGGCCAGCGCGTCCAAATCCGTTGCCGGGTCAATGAGTCGGCAGGCTTCTTCTAGGGTCATTCGATGTACCTCCGCTTGTCCTTGTCCCAGTGCAACGTGATGGGATTGCCGCATTTGCAGGGAATGGTGATCTCCGGCTCCATGGTATTGGTCTTGCCTTTGGCCACCAGCCCGCAGCAGCCGCAGGCGAACTCATAGGGGACAAGCCCCCTCTCAAGCGAGATCGTAGCCCCGCAGCGGCAGCCTATGGACATCTGCGGAACGTGGAGATATGTACCGAACTTCTTGCCGCAGCAAGGGCAGGTCAGGCGCAGAAGCCCACGTGCGCCGGGCTCCGGCGGGCGATTACTCTTTCTCATGGTCGGCTCCTTTCTCGGTCTGAAACCGAATCACTTCCCGGAACAGCAGCTCATTGTTGTGCTCCGATTCAGTCATAAAGTTGATGTACTCCCGGAACAGCTGGCGGTCATGCTGCTGCCGGCTGGTTTCGCCCAGCAGGGCACCGATAGCCACGCCCACGGCCAGTATCGCAATGTTGATGAAAATCTGATCAGGCATTGTCATCACCCAGCACTTTCTCGATGAGGTCAAAGACCATTTCCCGGTCTTCGGTGGTCAGGAAGTCAGCCGCCATGATTTCAAACTTGAGGCGGTCAGCGTATTCTTTCAAATCACCCATGGTTTACTCCTCTCCCAGCTGGGCAAGGATCTCGTTGCCCTTGTCCATCAGTTCATCCCGCCGTTTTTTCTGCTCAGCCTCCAGCTTTTTCATTTCCGCCTGATATTTTTTCAGGGTTTCCGGCCGGAAATTCTTGCTCTGGCCCATGCGGATTTTTGCGGCAATTTTCTTGTGCTGCTGAACGGTCTGGCGCAGTTCGGTGTCCGTGGTCAGAATCTGGTAGCGATGGTGGCAGCCGGGGCAGGTGAAATACTGCACCATGTAATCGCCGCTCCATGTACTGCGGATGCCGGCTGTCTGGATGCTGAACGGTGTGCCGCAGCGGTCACACTTTACAAGGTCGGTCATTCGCCATACTCCTTTCTGCACAGCTGGAACGCATTGCAGTGGTCGTCGCAAGTTTTGCAGCACTTGTCGCATTCAGGGTGAGCAGCTTTGCACTTATCACAGGGTGTGTCCGCTTTGCTACCGGATCCATACACCGCAAAAAGCTGGTGGGTGCCGTCCTGCAAGGCCTTTTCGTCATCGGCCATTTCATAGCCGAGGGCGGTCAGCAGTTCATAGGTGCTGTCGAGGTCGTCATTTTTGCGGTGAACGAACTTGCTTGCACCTGTCGGTCCATTCCATTCCGTGCTCCAATAGCCCTCACGACTACCGTCCGTCGCATCGAAGGCAACCGCCAAGAGAATCTTCTCCGGCTCGGTATCGTAAGCGTTGAACATTTTCAGGGCATCTTCCAATTCCGTGTCTTCCCGAATCTGCTCATCCAGACCGATGCCGAGCAGCCGCAACACGTTTTCGTCATCCTCCATGTGCCGATATTCGGTCAGAATCGGGGTGGAATAAGCCAAGATTTCCGGCAGGTGCTTTTTGCACTCTGCGGGAGTCAAGTCCTTCACGAAGTCCCAGCGCAGCTCGTACATGAGCTTCGTAACAGCGGCAAACTGTTCTCTCGCAAGCTGCTCGGTGGCTCTTGCGGCCTCCCTCGCCGAGTTGCTGGCATCCTCGGCTTCCGTATCGCGAGGTTTGTACAAGTCAATCTGATTTTCACTGACCTTATAGACATAAGCGATCTTGTCGGCATCTTCCGGCATGACGACTTCCTTTTTTGTGCCCCACTTTCCGTACGCATTTACATGCTCATGCGTCTGGTAGGAGGCCTGCGAATCTTCCGTAGCGAATTTTTTCAGCTGCTCAACCCATTCGGCCTTTTGGTGCTGCCATTTTTGCTGCTCCAGCGCATCCTGCATGGCCCGGTTGAAGTTCTGCGTACCGAGGGTTTCCAATACCCGGTTTCGGGCTTCCAAGTCCTCGATTTTGTCCAGCTGGGCGAAATCGGACAGGGTGGCACCGCGCTTTTCGGCTTTCTTGAAGCTGTCGCGGTTCAGTTCCAGCAGCTTGATGCGCCGCCGGATAGTGGACTGGGAGAACCCCGACTTGTCGGAGATCTGCTCCACTGTCTGCCCGAAGTCCATCATCATCTGGAAGCCCTGTGCCTGTTCATAGACCGTCAAATCGCTGCGCTGCATGTTCTCAATCATCATGGTCTGCATCTGCTCCCGCTCGTCCATCTCTACGATGGCGCAGGGCAGCTCGTACACCCCTGCCTGCTGCGCTGCCGCAGCCCGGCGGTGGCCGATGATGATAGTGTAGTCCTCGCTGGACCACACGGCCTTGGGTGTCCATGCTGCCGCTGCTGCGGCGGCATCCCCACCCTCGTCAACGCACTTCGCGATGTACTCCCGGCTGTTGAGGTAGTGGCCGGGGATTACGGTCAGGTTCTGGTACACACCATTTTCCTTGATGCTGGCTGCAAGTTCGGACAAATCTCCCAGTTCTTTGCGGGGGTTGTCGGGGTGAGGGTACAACTGCCGAATGGGGATGTAAGTAATGTCTGCCATAGGGATACTCCTTTCTTATTTCGGGTTAGAAAAACGTGAGTTGCCCGGTTTTGGTTTCGTTAAGAGGCTCGTTTTCCGGGGCTTTAGGCTCATTTTTGATAGATTTTTGCAAATTTGCGGGCTTAATATCGGATTTTTCGATTTTTGCCGGTTCGCCTTTCGGTTCAAACAGCAGGTTCATCTGCGCTATCTGGCGGCGCATATACCACACATCGGTTGAGAAAAGCGGCATATACCAGATACGGTTTTGTGGTCCTGCGGGCAGCAATCCGCGGCTGTCGTAGGCCGTTTCCGGATTTACAAGTGTGTCACCGATGACTACATATCCAGCGCAGCCCATGAAGCTGCACTGGATGTAGCACATCAGCCCAACGATGAAGTCAATGTCTTGGGCTATGACAAGGACTTTGTTGTGGTAGCAGATATTCCGCCTTTTGCAGACGTTCAAAAAGGCAAGCAGCGTGGCCCCAGCACCGCAGGCCGGGTCAGATACCGAGATGAAGCCCTCCATGTCCGGGTGCAGCTTCGGGTCAAACGTAATCTCGGCCATGCAGCGGCACACATCGTAGGGAGTGAAGAACTGCCCGGCGTGGTCGTTGCCCAACTCGCACATCATGTACAGCGAACCAAGGAAGTCCTGGTCGGGGTTCTGCTCCATGCCCATGACCACCTCGGCCAGCATTTCAGCCATGCCGTCCCGCTCTTTGGCAGAATACTTGGAAACGATGGTCTGGTACATCTTGGTGCGTTCGGCCGCGTTCACCTTGTCCGTGCTGTTTGAGATCTCAATAGCGGTCAGGGTGACGAAGTCCTCCCAAATCTCCCAGCGGCTATGCTTCCCGGTCAGGCCGTTGAAAATTTTGAGGAAGTTCTTCTGGTGGTCGTCCCGGATGCTGCGCGTCACTGCTGCCTTTGCCATGGATTATTCCTCCTCGCTGTCTGCCTTGGCGAGGTAGTAGCGGCCATCGTGGAAGTCGATCACGCCGGCCGTTTCCATTTCGTCCAGCAGGGCGATGGCCTTTTCTGCGGTCACGCCCATCTGCTGTTCCAGCATGGCCTGCGTGATGCCGTCGTTCTGTCGGGCAATCTCGGTGGCTTTTGCCAGCTCGTCAGCTGCGGGCGCTTCGTCCTCGGCATCGTCTGCCTCATCCTCGATTTCTTCCAGCTTTTCAGCGTCCGGGGGCAGGTCGGGGGCCTTTTCCTCAGGCTCTTTTGCAGCGGTTTCAGGGATTTCCGGCATCTTCCCGCCGATGGCTTTCAGCCGGCCGCTCTCGATCAGCTCCCGGAAGAAGAACTGGCAGTAGTAGGAGAACATATTCTTGAAGATGTTCTTGATTTTGCCGAACAGAGCATCCTCAATGGTGAAGGTCTTGCTCATGCGGTAGACCAGCACACCATCCTTCATGGTAAACAGGAGGTAGGCATCCGGGGAGATGTAGCTGTCCTCGCTGGCGGTTTCCAGCATGGACATCTGTTCGCCCACGCCCTTGATGGGGCGGATAATCAGCTTGATGGGGTAGCTGTTCTTGATGAAGGTGTAGGTCAGGTCGTGCGCCTCGCAGATGTTCTTCAGCTTGGTGCGCTGGGCGGCGAACTTAGAGGCTTCGTTTTCGTAGCTATCCATGGTATGTGCTCCTTTCAAGTAGCAGAAAAATGATAATCGTTGTCCCGGTTCTCAATGGCGGTCAGACCCACAGCGTAGGCTGCCCACACATCGGCCTTGAAGCCGTAGAAAAAATCCGGGTTCTTTTTTGTACCACGGCCATTTTTGAGGTCGTGGTCTGCGAATCGGTCAATGAGTGCCCGCCGGATGGCGGCATCATTGGCGCGGGTGTTGTGGCAGATGTGTCGCTTCTCCTCGATGCGGCACAGCAGCCGTACCGGGCAGCAGGCGTTCAGGGCTTGGTAGAAGCGGCCGATCCAGAGGACGGTATCGAACACCTCCCGGCCTACCGACATTCCGTAGGAGGCCACCATCTCGATGACCGCCCACCGCCAGCCCTGCTCCGTGGCAGAGGCCAGCTTCCGCAGCAGCTCGGCGTTGTCAACCTTGCCGAATTCCAGCGGGCGCAGGGTGTTGCGATCGATAACCCAGTAGCCAGACTGGGCATTGCCGGGGTCAATGGCGATAATCGGGCAAGTTCTCACAGGTACGACCTCCCGAACTCCTGCCGGAACTTCTCCTCCGGCCACCCGTAATGCTCCATAGCCTTTTTCTGCGCCCACTTTTTCAAGCGGAGATCTTCGTCATGGTTGCGGTGGATGGCGTTCGGGCCGTTCTGGTGACACCACGGGCAGAGATTCGCCCACAGGCCAAGCCGCTTGCTCTTATCCCGGTACGGTCCGAAAAAGACTTCGTGCCGGGCGGTGCGATACCGCCCGCAAATCAGACAGGTGGGGCTCTGGCTGAGGATGCTGGGTGCATAGCCATTGCTGTCCAGCCTTTCCCCATATTCGTTCATTGCCATGTTACGTCCTCCTGCGCTGGAAAGGCAGCTGGGAAACCTGCTGCATTACAAGCTGAATTTTGTCCTGAACGTTCTGATCGGCCAGCACATTGACAGGCTGTGCGGCCACGCCGATGCGCCCAAGGGTCTGCGCCCGGACACGCTTCACGAACTCGACTTCCTGACGGCGGAATTCCTTTTCGACCTTGGCCTCACTGCTGCTGCCATCGAGGTCAACGACTTCGAGATCGCCCGACTGCATGGCATCGGCAGCGCAGCGGCGCAGCTTTTCCATCGCCACATCCATCCCGTCCTCGTGGCCCCATGTGTTCAGCTGCTCGTAGTTGGCACGGCTTTCTTTGAGCAGCCGGGTCATGCGGTCAGGCCCATAGTGCAGCACATCGATGACGGCCTTGGCGTAGATTTGCCATGCGATTTTGGCTGCTCGGTTCCCGGCGATGCAGTACTGCTCCTCTTTGCGGTTCTTGGGCGCCCGGATCATCGGAACACGGTAGTCGGAATCGACAATTCCGGCCAGCCAGCTTTCCCGGATGGAATCAGCCTTTTGCTTGGACGGTCTGCCGTTGGCATCCGGGGTCATAATGACCGAGGTGTTCTGCTCTTCTAACTCGTTCATGCGGTCGGTGATGCGGTCCAGCCGGATCTTGCCGACACCGAACTCCTGATGGAGTGCAATCGTGGTGCACCAGCACACAATCTGGCTGATGGCCTGCTGAGTGCCATCCATCTCTGCCTGAAACGACTTTTTCACGGCTCTGCACCTCCTGAAACGATCCAGACCCGGCGGGAACCCCAGCCAGACCAGCTTAGAGCCTCCGCATGGGTGTTCACCGCCACGTCCAGCTTGTTACCTACCACAGCACTCCCGGTGTCCTGAACGACCCGGAGACCTACACCCTCAATATAAACCACCGTGCCGTAGGGCAGGATGCTGGTGTCAGCTGCCACGGTCACGCCCGGCTGCACCTTTGCGCCGCTGGATGTAATTCCGTGTCCCTCGCCGCAGATGTGGGCGTATTCTTCGGCACAATAGGCCGTGCAGCTGAACGACCCGGCGTATGTAAGGGTCAAATCGGTCTGGGCGTTCAGCTCTGCGGTCAGGTTATCTACCTCAGTCTGAAGCCGGCCGACATTTTCCTCCGCGTCAATCGCCCGCGTCTGCCAGTTCTGGAAACGGCTGGCGTAAATATCCCGCTCGATTTCCAACTCGTCCACCCGCCGGGAGTAGGCCGTGCTTGCGAGGATGCAGCCAACCATCGCACACGAAACGCACACGATCAGGCTGCGGAATGGTCTTTTCGACCTCATGTCGTGCCACCTCCAATCTGTGCCGGGGCTGCCCCGCCGGGCAGCGCCGGGGACTGCAAGCTCTCAACCGGGGCATCCTGCACAGCCCGGTCAAAGCCAGGACGAACGAACTGGCGCAGATCTGCTGTGCTCCGGCTGGAAAAAATGTCGCTCAAATCTTCCGGGGAGCCAGCCCACCGCTGTACTGCCACCGGGAGAGCCGCAAAGATTTCAGCATTGCGGCGCTTCAAATCATCGCGGTTCAGCTTGCCATCAAGCGTAATCAGGCCACCGATGTGCATATAGTAAAGGTTTGCTTCGATTTTCCGTGCGGCCACAGCAGCGTCGTTCCAGAGGTCGTTCGCCGTTGGACGCCCAATATCCTGAATCTTGCGGATTTCCGCACACCAGTCCACAAGGAGCTGGTTCTGATAGCGGCAGACCGTCAGCGCTTTTAAAAGAGCCGTCGAAACCACATCGTCCGGGATTTCTTTCAGTGCAGCGGCGTAGACTTCCGCTCGTGCTGTACGCTCATCGGTCGAGAGTTCCTTCCCGAAATACCGCTCAATGCGCAGCATTGAGCTTTTCAAACATTCAACTGTCATTTGAGCCTCCAAAAATAAAATCGTAGTCCTCGGCAGCGGAGCGTTTGGGCTGCTGACCCGCCGGGGGCTTGCGCCGCTCGTCACGGGACTGCACGTCACCAAGGGTTCTCACACCCTCGTTTTTCCATACTTTCAGGATGCCGTTGACGTAGGACCATTTGCGAACCCCGGCCAGAGCGGCCTTTTTGATGGCCAGCAAGATGAGGTCGTCCGTGAAAATCTCCCGCCAGCCCAGCAGGTCTTCCCGCGCTGCTGGTGGGAAACCTCCGAGATTGTCCTCGAAAGAGCGGATGATCTCAGCCAGCCCAGCATCGACGGTCGGACTACCGTTATCTCTTACTCTTTCTCTGTTCTCTATATCTTTCTCTTTATCTATCTCTTTCTCTTTCTCTTTCTCTGTATGGACATTGTCCACATTGTTGTCCTCGTTGCTGTCTGCACACTTTGGGGGAAGTTGTCTGCGGCGGTTTTCACGCTGAAGGCGCTTCTGCGCAGAGTAGTCTGTTTCACTGCCGACAATGTCTGAGTAGTTGGCCAAAACGAGAACACCATCTTTGTCCTCATAAATTAGACCGATTTGCTTATAGACTTCCAAAGCAACACGGACAGTTGCCAACGAGAACCATTTGCATTCGCGCTGAATTTTTTCTACATCATAAGGAATAATCATATCCCCGATTTGGAAAGCCAGTCGGCCGCCAGTGTTGATGGTTTTGAGACAGAGCATTTGATAAAGGACAACATAGTTGGCACCATCGGGCTGCCCCATGAGGTAATCGATCATGTCCGACGACATAAACGAGTCCTTGAGCTTAATCCAGTAATACCGTTTTCCAGTTGCCATTATCAGCCCCCCTTAGAACGGCAGGTCGTCGCTGTCATCGATGACCGAGAAATCGTCAGGGTCGCCCTGCGAGTAGCTGGGCTGCTGCCCGCCGGGGGCACTCTGCTGCCATTGCTGCCGCTGGTTCTGGGTGGCGAAGCCCATCTGCTGCGGCTGCTGGTTCTGATAGGACGGCTGCTGGTAGGACTGCTGGTAGCCCGAAGGCGGTGCCTCGCCGCCATCATCAACCCGCTGCTCCGTCTTTGGGCCGCAGAAGTGAATTTTCTGCACCACGAACTCGGTGGCGGTGCGCTTCTGGCCGTTCCTGTCCTCATAAGACCGGGTCTGGCACTGGCACTCCACAATGGCCATGCTGCCCTTGTGAAAATACCTGTCAACAAATTCTGCCGTCTTGCGCCATGCCACGAAGTTCAGCCAGTCGGTAGCCCGCTGGCCATCCTGACCGACGTTGTCCCGGTCAACGGCCATGCGGAAACTGGCGACGGTGAGGCCGCTCTGAGTGGTCCGCATTTCAGGATCAGCAGCGAAACGCCCCTGAAATGTGCAATTATTCAGCATCAGTGTCGTCCTCCGTAATGTTCAGAATCGGGTGAACCGCATTCCGAACATCCTTCACAAAAGCGCCCAACTCGAAATCCTCACCGTTGAGGCTCTTGTGATAGATGATGTTCAACTCGGTTGCCGACTGAACCAGAAGCTTGTACTCTTCAACGGGAATCGTGATACTCCCGCTATTCGCAGTACACATATCCATATTTTCCTTTCTGGTCATTTTGACCATTCTTCCTTGTACCGGGCCAGCTGCTCCGGGGTATCCGTTTCGATGCCCAGGGCTTTGGCCTCCTCGATTGCACCGTCAATCAGGTGCGAAAACTCTTTTGTGTCCATTTGGCTTGTGTCTTTGTAAACCAAGTAGCATTGGAACAATTTTCCGTTTTCTTCCCGCGTGTCGAAGCAGCGGGTGTATCTGTAGATGCCGTGAACATCTACGCTGACCGGGAGCTTAAATCCCACGGTGCAGCCGTCCTTGTCCCTCGCAACCGTGCCGTAGGCCACGACCAACCGCTCCTTCACGAGATCGTCCGATTCACCGGTTTCGGCAGCAATCTTGTTGACCAGAACGTGGAAATAGGCGTTTGCGCTGCGGCTGCGCTTATTGCGGTGCTTCTTGATTTCAATGTCCAGCAGCGGCTCCTGATTCAGCTTGTCCCACAGGTTTCGGAAATCGGAATCAACTTCCAGCGTGATGCGCTGCTTGCGGTTCAGACTGAAACTTATGTCCACGAGCCGCCCGGTCATAAGGCTTTCCAGTGCTCCTTGAACTCGGCCATCAGCCCATAGGCATCCAGCCAGTCAAAGAAATCCGAAATGATGGGGCGAATATCCGGCGTTTCGTCCCGGCGGTAGCACTCCGTCCAGACATCCATGCCATTGCTGACAAGGTAGGAAAACTGCTGCGCCTCTGGGATGAGCAGCATATAGGTGGGGTGCTGAGTGCTGGAATAGAATTTCCCGCGCTCATAGCCCCTACTGAACTTGATGTCGTAGATGGTGCCAGCCTTGAGGGCATCGAGGCGGCCATACAGGACTACATCCATGCCGCGCACCTGAATGGTTTTGCGGGATTTAAACTGCAACTGTCCACCCTTGATGATGGCGGCAATCTGCCCGGCGGCCCAGCTCCACGGATTATTGGGGTCATCGTGGCCGTTGACAATGGAGGTCACAAGGTTCTCAAAGTCAATGCCGTTCTGCATAGCCTCCGTCCGGGGCGTAGGCTCCCGACGCAGGACCAGCATGAACTCTGCCAGCGGGTCGCCCTCGGTGGTCAAATCCTCGTAGGGATTCTCCCGGATGAGGTGCAGCCACGAGGACAGCAGCGAGTGAGTAACAAGGTATGCAGCCATTACTGTGCCTCCTCTGCGGGCTTGTACTGGGCAGCGGCCGTATCAAAAGTCAGGCCGAGAGCGGCAATCTTAGCTTTCCACTGGGCATTCAGTTCCTGACGGGAAGTCAAGTGGTGCTGAAGAGCCTTGAACGGCGGCATGGCAGCGTTGGCGGTATCGGCATCCTTGATGCCAGCAATGATCTTGCTGCCCTCCTGCATGACCTGCTCGTAGGCTTCGTTCTCCTTGGCATTTGCAGCCACCTCCTCGGCGGCCTTGCTGTTGTACTCCTCAAACAGCTTGGTCAGGAAGTCGTTCGGGCTGCCGGGGCCGAGGGCGGGAATCTTATAGACACCGTGGATGCCGCGGGTGCCCTTGGCAAAATATTTCTCACAGTTGGAGAAACCAATGGTGCGGTCGTTGCCGTACATTTCCACGAAGCCGCCCAGATCCATAGGCTCCCACACATTGTTCTTGGTCTGACCCTCGACCTTGATGCGGAGACGGGTGTTATCGCCGTCCTTTTCCTCGGTGGCGTGGAAGACCACCACGATGTTCTTCTTCAGCTCGTAGAAGCAGTAGTCCATCAGCCGGACGAACTCGCGGCCAACAAAGCCATAGCCCTTGAGGGACAGACTGCCGTCCCGCTGACCATACTTGGGGTTCTGCTTGATAGCCCACAGGCCCATCAGGGTGATAAGCTTTCCGGCGGTATCGAACACCAGCGTCTCGAAGTCCTTGAGGTTCTCAGGCTTCAGGTCATTCAGAATCTCGTCATAGCTGCGGGGCTGGATGTACGGCATACGGTAGCGAGGTTCGATACGGTCAATGCCAAAGTCGCAGTCGATGTGCAGCGGGCGGGGTGCGGACAGGGCCAGCGTGGACTTGCCGATGCCGGGGTAGCCAGCAATGAGCATCCGAATCTTTTTTGCGCCGTCCTGAATGTCGTTGGGATTGCGAATCATAATGTTTACTCCTTTTCAGTTGATAGGCTTACTTGCGGAACATGACGTACTTGCCGGTGGTACGGTTGACCAGCTCCATGAAGTCCGGGCCATCCCGGACACAGAGGTACAGGCGGAAGTCCCAGCCCTGTGCGGAAAGGGCCTCTTTCTGCTTGCGGGTCAGCTTTTTGCCTCTTACTTTCAAAAAATCACCCCCTCCTCGGCCTTGTTGACAGCGATGTTCAGAGTGATGGTCTCCCGGCAGCGGAGGCCGAAGTTGCCGCCCGGGCCGAACATCTTGGTTTTCTCGAACTCCCTTGCGCTGTACACGCTGGAGCAGTTCAGGATATTGGGAATGCGGTCGGGATGCACTGCCCGGAATGCCTGACACGCCATCTGGTAGTTGGGCGCCCAGACCACCGTCCATCCTCCACAGTACGGCTGAACATCATCTGAGCCGTATGTGAAGTAGAATTTTTCCAGATCCATCACTCAGCCTCGCTTTCCAGCTTGAGCGCAACATTGCCGAAAGAGGTCATCAGCATAATTAACGTCATCTGGTCCTCATCCGTCATGTCCACGAAGTCACGCTCACCATTCACGAATCCCTCCCGAAGAATCACCGCGTTGCCAACGATGGGCTGGCCGTGCTCCGGTGTGCCGTAGAGGAGGCTGGCAAAGCGATTGAGCGGGAGCCCCCTCAAAAGCCCTTCATCATTGACTACCATGCAGAACCCCTCCGGCAGATACTTGGGATGGACAGTCTCGCTGTAGCCGCAAATCTCCGTGCCGATGCTGAGCAGCAACGGCTCATTGAAATCCTTGAACTGCATCTTATTCTCGGTGCTAATTACAAATCCTTTCATAAAATCACTCCTTTTCCGGGAAGCACTCACGGACTTCCCATGCGTCTGCGGCCTCTAAGCAGCGGTCGCAGCCAACGATTGTGCCATCATCGGTGCGGTAGATGGTATCGCACCTCTGGTGGCAGAGGGGGCACACAGGAGGCTCAGGGTAGCCAGCTTCTTCGTCAGTCGGATACAGCATCCAGCACCTCCCGGAGCTTGCGCCCCATCCAGCGGCCTACATCATCGAACATCCCCATGCTGTCCAGCCAGACAAACAGGGCTGCGATAACAGAGGTCACAGCAAACTGCGCCGCCGGGGCACGAGCTGCTGCCTGTTCGGCGGTGATGCCGTACACGATCATCAGAATCCGGGTCATTCCTTACACTCCCTTTCTTTGCGAGCCTTGCGGGCAGCCGTTTGGGCTTCCAGCTTCTCGCGGTTCCCGGGCTGGGCGATGAATTTTTTGAATCCCGCCAGCGTCACGCGGCCAAAGCTCTCACCGACTTCCGGGGGAATATCGGCCACGTTGATGTGAATTGTGGTGTCCATGTGGTCCTCCTGTTTTGAAGTAGGCAAACAGTCTACTTACGGAGCAAAAAAAATCTGCTCCATTTCCTCCGTTCCGATGTGGAGCAACTCGCACAGACTTTTAATTTCAGGTGCGGTAAAATCGGTTTTATTCCGAATTTTGTTCAAAAATCCCTGATATGAAAGGCCAATGCGATTTGCAATATACTTCATCTTGTAGCCGGAGGCATCAATCTTTGCTTTGAGCAAAGTGGTATTGGTCACAGTAAGTTCACCTCGCTTTCCGTTCGGCGTAGACTGGTTGTCTACTGGGCGTATATTACCACCTCGTAGACCGAATGTCAACTATTTTTTTGAAAAATTTGAAAAAATGTTGACCTCATGCCTACGCCGTATTATAATTGCATCAGAAGAATTTAGGGGGATGCAAAACCATGACCATCGGACAAAGAGTGAAAATTCGACGTGAAGAATTGGGGATGTCCCAAGAAGAACTAGCAAAGAAAATCGGCTATAAGTCGAAATCATCTATCAATAAGATTGAGCTTGGCTTCCGTGTCCTCACGCAGTCTAAAATCAAGGCTATTGCTGATGCACTTGATACGACCCCGTCTTACATCATGGGATGGGATGAAGAAGCCAGCCGGAATGAGTGGGCTTCGAAATTCCGCGACAGCGTGATGCAGATTTTGAATAATGCAGATCCGGCCGACTTAGAGGCTGCGGGTATCAGCGTTCAGGAAATCGAAGAAGAACTGAGCGGCAGCGACTCTATTTCGTTGGTGACGGCCTGCGCCATTGCGGATGAGCTGGGCGAGTCGCTGGATTCTCTGCTGGGCCATACTCCCAAGGAAATGATAAAGGCCGCCCTCCAGCAGGAGGACGGCCAAACGGCTGAAATTATTGAGCTGCTTCTTGATTTACCGGCAGATCGGCAGCAGGAGGCGTTGAGCTATCTTCGTTACCTTTCAGGGCGTGCAGAAAAATAAGCAATCGCTCCTTATCAGCATCCGACAGTTTTTTGATTTTGGCAAAGATATCCGACCATTCGCTCGTAGTCATACGGCATGGCTCCTTTCTCAAATTTACTGTCGGCAGCAACTGAATTATATCAAATACGCACCCGCTTTTCAGGGATTCGTAGAATTATACCGAAAATCGGAAAAATATTGCGAATTTTGAAGAAGATAATCGTGAGGTGATGGTTGATGGCCCGAAAAAAGAATATTGCTGCGGGTCAGAATGCCGTCATTTATGCCCGCTATTCCTCCCACAACCAGCGAGAGGTCAGCATTGAGCAGCAGGTCAGAGAGTGCATGAAGCACGCTGCCGAGCTGGGGCTGCACGTCGTTGGAACTTATGAGGACAGGGCCATCAGCGGCAAGACCGATAAGCGGCCCAACTTCCAGCGAATGATGCGGGATGCTGAAAAAGGCAAATTTCAGGCGGTTGTGGCATGGAAGTCAAACCGCATTGGCCGCAATATGCTTCAGGCAATGGTCAACGAGGCCAAACTGGAAGACTGCGGCGTGAAGGTGTTCTACGCCGAGGAAGATTTTGACGATACAGCCGCCGGGCGTTTCGCATTGAGGAACATGATGAATGTGAATCAATTCTACAGCGAGAACATGGCGGAGGACATCACCCGGGGGCTGTATGATAACGCCAGCAAGTGCATGGCGAACGGTCGGCAGCCCTTGGGCTACAAGCGGGGTGAGGATGGCCGTGTGGTGCTGGATGAAGCGAATGCGGCCGTTGTCCGGGAAATATTCACCCGTGTGGCTGCTGGTGACCTGTTCGTGGACATTGCGCGAGATCTCAATGCCCAGGGCATCAAGACCAGCAAGGGAGCCAACTGGAACAAAGGCAGCTTCCAGAGTATTTGCCAGAACGAGCGGTACCGGGGCATCTACATATACGGGGATGTCCGGGTGGCCGATGGCATTCCACGCATAGTGAGCGATGATTTGTGGTACAGGGTACAGGAGGCCATGAGGATGAAAAAGAATCCAGTCGGAACCCGGCACCGTGTCGGGGCAGAAGATTATCTGCTGACCGGGAAGCTGCGCTGCGGGCATTGTGGCAGCTACATGACGGGCGTATCTGGCACCAGTAGAAACGGCGAGCTGCATTACTACTACACCTGCCAGAAGCGGCGCACCGAGCACGCCTGTGACAAGAAGAACATCCGCCGGGATGTCATTGAACCGGCTGTGGCTCAGGCCATCAAGATGTACTGCTTGACCGATGATGTCATTGCGTGGATAGCAGATCGGACGGTCGAATACTGGGAAAAGCACGATAATGACCTCCAGATTGAGGCGTTGGAGCAGCAGTTGGAGGAAAATAAAAAAGCCACCTCGAATATGCTGAAAGCCATCGAGATGGGGATTATCACAGAGGCCACCCGCACCCGGATGGTCGAGCTTGAGACTGAGCAATCCCGGCTGAGCGTCCAGCTGAATGTGGCCAAAGAGGATGTCGTGAAAATCGACCGGGAGCAAATCATCTCCTATCTGGAACTGCTGCAGCAGGGTGACATCCACGACCGGGATTTTCAGATGGAGCTGTTCAAAAACTTCCTCGTGGCCGTCTATGTCTACGATGATAACCGCATGAAGCTGGTGTTCTCCTGCATGGGAGACCAGAATAGCGTCGAAATTCCTTTGGAAACCGGAGAAGACCCGCCCGATGGCGGGCTGTCACCGGATGCTAAAATGTTCGTTTTGACTCCTGATAGCTCCACCAAAAAAGCACTGTACTTCGTAGGAAGTATGGTGCTTTTCTTTTTCTCTGCCGCAAAAAATGGGGGCTGCACTGCCTTGCCTGCATCGTTTTCAGATGTTTTGCAGGCGGTTCAGTGCAGCCCCCGAGTCATTGGTGCTTCGGCAGGTCAGAAGGTGCCGGTTCAGCTGACGATCTCCAGCATCTGATCGAACACCTCTTCCATCTGGCGCACCAGCGTGAACTGGGTGCGGGCGCGGTCAAGGTTGTGGCCGGGGCGGGCGGTGTGGAAATAGTGGTCGCCCTCCAGATAGTCGGTCAGAAAGCGGATGCCGCACTCCAGCGTCATCAGCTTGGCACCCCAGGCAAGGCTCTTTTTCTCCGCAAGGCTCATGGAAGCCCCGGCAGTGGAGAGATACCCCTTGGCGAACACCTCGTACAGGTGCAGGTCAAAGTGGACCTTGCTCTGGTCGGGCTCGTCCTCGGCGCAGTCGTTGGCACCGGTGCGGATGGAGTCGCCGAAATCGTAGGCCGACAGGCCCGGCATCACGGTGTCAAGATCAATGACACAGATGCCTTTTCCGGTGGCGGCATCGATCAGGACGTTGTTGATCTTGGTGTCGTTGTGGGTAACACGCAGCGGGATCTCACCGGCTGCCAGCAGATCCAGCAGGGCGTGGCAATCCTTTTCCCGCGCGTGGATGAACGCGACCTCCGGTGCAATGTCCTTGGCACGGCCCAGCGCATCGGCGGCAAGGGCTTTTTCAAAGTTTGCATAGCGGTTGGGCGTGTCGTGGAAGCGGGCAATGGTTTCGTGGAGGGTGGAGGCCGGATAATCTGCCAGCTGGTTCTGGAATTTGCCCAGGGTCTCGGCAACAGTGCGGAAGTCGGCCTCGCTGCCCACCTGCTGCAGGCAGATGGTGTCCTCTACAAAGTCGTAGGCGCGCCACGCGCCGCCCTCGGCATCCAGATGGCAGGTCGCACCGGACAGGGTGGGGATCACGTTCAGGGTCTCCCGTGCCGGGTCGCCGCCTGCGGCAAGGATTTTCTCCCGCAGATGCCGGGTCACGCCGCAGACATTCTCCATCAGGCCCACCGGGTCGGTAAAGGTGTCGGTGTTGATGCGCTGTAAGATAAAGCGCTTGGAGTGGTCCTCCCGCCAGACCACGAAGGTATCGTTGATGTGGCCTTCGCCGTAGTGACGGGCATCGCAGACCACCGGCCCGCCAAAATCAAAGGCATTTGCGGCGGCGTTGAGAATGGGTTCGGTAACAGGTTTCATTTTGGGTTCCTCATTTCTTATCCTTCATGCCGTTTGGCAGGTGCAGGGCGTTGTCCCTGCCGCACCTGACGGCGGTATTCGTTGGGGGTCAGGCCTTCCGCTTTGCGGAAGCACTGTGAAAAGTAGCTGGGGGAGGAAAATCCCATCAGCTCGCTGATCTGCGCCAGACTGTAACCGGTGTTGCCCAGCATATATTTGCTCTCCTCAATGCGGCGGCGGTTCAGGTAGGTGATGGGAGAAATGCCGTACGCCTTCTGGAAGGTGTGGGCCAGATAATATTTGTTGATGTGGGCAACCTCGGCAAGGGTATCAAGGGAGATGTCCTCCCGGTAGTTGTTGTCCAGATACCGCTTGATCTCCACGCATTCCCGGTTGTCAGAGCGGGGGGATTCCTCCACCTGCAAAGAGAGGGTGGTGCACCGCACCAGCCAGATGAGCAGGACTTCCAGCAGGTCCTGGCAGACGGTCTCACAGCCGTCCAGACTGCGGTCCGCCTCAGCCAGCAGCATGTGCAGCAGCGTTACCATCCGCTCCCGGTTCTCCCGGCAGTTGAAGATGGCGTAGGTGGAATCGGCTTTGCCAAACAGGATCTCGATGCCCGAAACGCCCAGCACGATGTATTCCAAAGGCGAGGCGTTCAGGCTCAGCTCGGTGTGCTCCACCTGCGGGTTGACGATGACCATATCATCCGGCTTGACCGGGAACAGCTGCCCGCTGAGCAGAAACTGCCCCTCGCCGCTGAGGCAGTAGAACAGCTCTGTGCAGGAATGGGTGTGGACCGTGCTGTTCCAGTCGCCGCCGAATCTGCTCTTGCTGATGTACAGCAGCCGGAAGGATTCCCGTGGAGCGGGAGCGTGGCGGATATCAAAGCGCTCGGTACTCATAAAAGGCTCCTTTTGAAGCAGACGCAAAAAGTATAAAAATAAAAGCAAGATACTAAAAATAAAATGCGAAAAACGCCGCACTGCTTCGTGCATTTTTTCTCATTATAGGGGCAAATAAGAAAAAAAGCAAGTCCTGTTTTTTAGACATGGTAAATATTTTCCTCTGCACAGAAAGACGGAAATATGTCAAATTGGTTACAAGCAGGGAAAATGTACCAAAACAATGCCGCAAAATTTAGTGCTTTTGCTAAAGAAAATGATAAAAGAGCAATATTTCTAAAAAATGAAACAACAAAGACCTTGTTGCAAACCGTGAAAACCTCTATATTGGAACCAGAAAAAACCACAGCCCTTTCGGACGAAGCCTGTTTGCCCCGGCTGTGTTTTGAACGGAACTTTATGATGGAGGATACACTATGAAACGCATTTCTCGTCGCAATTTTCTGAAAGCGGCTGGCGTGGGTGCCGCTGCACTGAGCCTGGCTGCCTGTGGTGGTGCTGCCAGCTCCACCGCGTCCAGCACGGCATCTTCTGCCGCTGCTTCTTCCGCAGTGGCTGCGGACGTCACCATCAAGGTTGCTGCCATCGAGACCGGCTATGGCGCTGAGATGTGGAAGAAGGTCACCGAGGCCTTTACCGCCCAGACCGGCATCAAGGTGGACCTGACCACCGACAAAAAGCTGGAGGACGTCATCGGCCCCTCCATGCAGGGCGGCGACTACCCCGACGTGGTCCATCTGGCCACCGGCCGTGAAGCTGCCCTGACCGAGCAGTTCATCAAGGGCAACCTGATCGCGGACATCACCGACGTGCTGAGCATGACCGTGCCCGGCGAGAGCAAGAAGGTGAGCGAGAAGATCGCAGGCGGCTTTACCGACACCTCCCTGACCAACCCCTACGGCGACGGCAAGACCTATCTGGCTCCCATGTTCTACAGCCCCTGCGGCCTGTTCTACAACGCCGGTTTCCTGAAGGAAAAGGGCTGGGAAGTGCCCACCACCTGGGACGAGATGTGGGAACTGGGCGATAAGGCTGCCGCTGAGGGCACCTACCTGTTCACCTACCCCACCACCGGCTACTTTGATGCATTCTTCTATGCTCTGATGTATGCCGCCGGCGGCCCGGAGTTCTTCAACAAGGCCACCCACTATGAGGAAGGCATCTGGGATACCCCGGAGGCAAAGACCTGCTTTGATATCGTCAACAAGCTGGCTTCCTACACCAACCCCATTACCCCTGCACAGGCCAACGATCAGGACTTTACCCAGAACCAGCAGCTGGTGCTGGACAACAAGGCTCTGTTCATGCCCAACGGCACCTGGATCGTGGGTGAGATGGCAGAGGCTCCCCGTGCCGACGGCTTTGAGTGGGGCATGACCGCCCTGCCCGCTGTCAAGGCCGGCGGCGACCAGTACAGCTACACCTGGTTCGAGCAGGCATGGATCCCGGCCGGTGCCGAGCATCTGGATGCCGCCAAGCAGTTCGTGGCTTACCTGTACAGCGACGAGGCCTGCAAGCTGTTTGCCGAGAGCGGTGCCATCCAGCCTGTGCTGGGCATCGCCGATGATCTGGAAGGCGACAACAAGATGTTCTACTCCATCTACGACAACGGCGCAAAGGCCGCTATGGGCAACTTTGCAGCCTTCAGCGCCATTCCCGGCGTGGAGGTCCGCACCGTGTTCTTTGACCCCGTCAACTCTCTGGTGTCCGGCAGCATGACCGAGCAGCAGTGGATCGACGGCATCAAGTCCGCCAGCGACCAGATGCGTGCCAATATCGTTGAGTAATTAAACCCTGCCCAGCGGGGGCGGTTTTGACCGCCTCCGCTTTTTGTGGTTTTCGGGTTCCGACAGAAAGGAGCGGTTTGTCTATGAGATCTGACAAAAGCCGCAGACGGTTCGTTTTTCTCTGCGTGGCACCGGCCACGATCCTGTTCTTTCTCTTTATGATCCTGCCCACCCTCAACGTGTTCCGCATGAGCCTGTACGAGCGCGGTGCCTACTCGCCCAACGAGACCTTTGTGGGCCTGAAGAATTTCCAGCACCTGCTCAAGGATGCCCAGTTCATCCGCTCCATGCAGAATATGATCCTGCTGGTGGTGGTAGTGACCATCGTCACCTTTGCCTTTGCGCTGGTGTTTGCAGCCATTCTGACCCGGGAAAAGATCAAGGGGCAGAATTTCTTCCGGGTCATCTTCTACATCCCCAACATCCTGTCGGTGGTCGTCATCTCCGGCATCTTTTCGGCCATCTATAAGCCGGAAAACGGTATGCTCAACAGCATCATCGGCCTGTTCCGGGATATGACAGACCCCATCCTCTGGAAGGGCGAAAAGCTGGTCATCCCCTCCATCATCCTCGCCATGGTCTGGCAGGCCGTGGGCTATTACATGGTCATGTATATGGCTTCCATGTCCTCGGTGCCCGCCAGCTTGTACGAGAGCGCCAATCTGGACGGTGCGGGCCGCCTGACCCAGTTCTTCCAGATCACCATCCCCCTCATCTGGACCAACATCCGCACCACCCTGACCTTCTTCATCATCTCCACCATCAACATGGCCTTCCTCTTTGTCAAGGCCATGACCAGCGGCGGGCCCAACGGTGCTTCGGATGTGGCGCTGAGCTATATGTACAGCCAGAAGGACGCGGGCCTGTATGGCTACAGCATGGCCATTGGCGTGGTCATTTTCCTGTTCTCGTTTGCACTGTCTGCCTGTGTCAACAAGGCCACCGACCGCGATCCGCTGGAATTCTAAGGAGGGAAGAAGATGCAGAATACCACCGAAAGATCTTCCCGCTCGGCGGAAGGTCTCTACAAGTTCTTTATCTATTTTGTGCTGGTCCTGCTGGCGGTGATCATCATCGTGCCGGTGGCATGGGTGTTCATGGCCTCCATCAAGCAGAACGCGGAGTTCTACGGCAACCCGTGGGCGCTGCCCGCCGGGTTCTACTGGCAGAACTTTGTCAATGCGTGGAACGGAGCCAAGATGGGCGAATATATGCTCAACTCGGTCATCGTGACCGCATTGGCGCTGGTGCTGCTGCTGGTCATTGCGCTGCCTGCCGCCTACTGCCTGTCCCGCTTCCGGTTCAAGGGCCGTAAACTGCTGAACACCCTGTTCATGGCGGGCCTGTTCATCAATGTCAACTACATCGTGGTGCCCATCTTCCTGATGCTGCGGGACGGCGATGTCTGGCTGAAAAGCCACTTTGGCAGCAGCTTCCTGCTGAACAATCTGGTGGTGCTGGCGGTGGTGTACGCAGCCACGGCCCTGCCCTTTACCATCTATCTGCTTTCGGGCTATTTTGCCACCCTGCCCCATGATTTTGAGGAGGCTGCATACATCGACGGTGCAAGCTACTTTTCCACCATGACCCGTATCATCTTCCCCATGGCAAAGCCCTCCATCATCACCATCATCCTGTTCAACTTCCTGTCCTTCTGGAACGAGTACATCATTTCCATGACGCTGATGAGCTCCACCAGCGCGCCCCGCACCCTGCCGGTGGGCCTTTTGAATCTGATGCAGGCCCAGCAGAGCGCGGCCCAGTACGGCACCATGTATGCCGGTCTGGTGCTGGTGATGCTGCCCACCCTGATCCTGTACATCTGCGTGCAGAAGCAGCTGACACAGGGTATGACCGTGGGCGGTCTGAAAGGGTAAGGTGACAAACGATGAAAGCATTCTGGAAAAATCATCCCGCCCTGCGCATTTTGCTGATGCTGGTGCTGTTCGTACTGTCCATCGCACTGGTGGTCGCGGGCTGGAAAATGACCGGGCAGCTGGCTGGTCTTGGCATCATGCTTTTGGGGGTGGCGCTGCTGCTGGCTGTGCTGGCGCTCTATAACGCCCCCTATCAGGACTGAGGAGAAGAGAGGTAAAGGAGAATTCCCATGGAAGAAAATAGAATGACTGGGCGCGTAACGATCCCGACCGATCTGGACGTGGTGCCCGAAACGCTGGAGATCCTGAAAAAGTGGGGCGCGGATGCCATCCGCGACTGCGACGGCACCGACTTTCCGCAGGAGCTGAAGGATGCCGACGCAAAGATCTACTCCACCTACTATACCACCCGCAAGGACAACGCGTGGGCCAAGGCGAACCCGGACGAGGTGCAGCAGTGCTACATTATGACCGGCTTCTACACCGCCCCCGGCGACACCGTGACCATCCCGCTGATGAAGGGCATCAGCCCGGAGCTGATGCAGGTGAACACCAACGACGATATCACCCGCTGGTGGGAGGTCATGGACCGTACTACCGGTCAGCCCGTGCCCCCGGAGCTGTGGAGCTACGCCGACGGCAGCGTGACCGTGCAGGCCGTGCCGTTCCACGAGTACACCGTCAGCTTCCTGGCCTACCTGATCTGGGACCCGGTGCACATGTACAATGCCACCACCAACGGCTGGACCAACTTTGAGCACCAGATCACCTTTGACGTGCGCCAGCCCAAGACCCACAAGTATTCCATGGAGCGCCTGCGCAAGTTCATTGCAGAGCACCCCTATGTCAACGTGATCCGCTACACCACCTTCTTCCACCAGTTCACCCTCATCTTCGATGAGCTGAAGCGGGAGAAGTTTGTGGACTGGTACGGCTATTCCGCCTCGGTCAGCCCCTATATCCTGAAGCAGTTCGAGCAGGAGGTGGGCTATAAGTTCCGCCCGGAGTACATCATCGATCAGGGCTACTACAACAACCAGTACCGGGTGCCCAGCAAGGAATTCCGGGATTTTCAGGCATTCCAGCGCCGGGAGGTGGCAAAGCTTGCCAAGGAGATGGTGGACATCACCCACGAGTGCGGGTGCGAGGCCATGATGTTCCTGGGTGACCACTGGATCGGCACCGAGCCGTTCATGCCGGAGTTCAAGACCATCGGTCTGGATGCCGTGGTGGGCAGCGTGGGCAACGGCTCCACCCTGCGCCTGATCTCGGACATCGAGGGCGTGAAGTATACGGAGGGCCGCTTCCTGCCCTACTTCTTCCCGGACACCTTCCACGAGGGCGGCGACCCGGTGCGGGAGGCCAAGGAAAACTGGGTCACGGCCCGCCGCGCCATCCTGCGCAAGCCCATTGACCGCATCGGCTACGGCGGCTACCTGAAACTGGCGCTGCAGTTCCCGGAGTTCGTGGACTATGTGGAGAGCGTCTGCAGCGAGTTCCGTGAGCTGTATGAGAACATCAAGGGCACCACGCCTTACTGCGTCAAGCGGGTGGCCGTGCTGAACTGCTGGGGCAAGATGCGGGCCTGGGGCTGCCACATGGTGCACCACGCCCTTTACTACAAGCAGAATTACAGCTACTCCGGAGTCATCGAAATGCTGTCCGGCGCGCCCTTTGACGTGAAGTTCATCAGCTTTGAGGACATCAAGAAGGACCCCGCTCTGCTGGACAGCCTCGATGTCATCATCAATGTGGGCGATGCCGACACCGCCCACACCGGCGGCATCTGGTGGGAGGACCCGGAGATCTCCTCCGCGATTCGGAAGTTCGTCTGGAACGGCGGCGGCCTCATCGGCGTGGGTGAACCCTCCGGCCATGCCTATCAGGGCCACATTCTCCAGCTGGCCAGCGTGCTGGGCGTGGAGGAGGAAAACGGCTTCACCCTCAACTACGACAAGTACAATTGGGACGAGCACCCGGACCACTTCATTCTGCAGGATGCCGATCAGCCCATCGACTTTGGCGAGGGCAAGAAGAACATCTACGCCCTCGAGGGTACCGAGGTGCTGGTGCAGCGGAACCGAGAAGTGCAGATGGCGGCCCACGACTTTGGTAAGGGCCGCGCCGTGTACATCAGCGGTGTGCCCTACAGCTTTGCCAACAGCCGCACCCTGTACCGTGCCATCCTGTGGAGCGCCCACAGCGAGGAAGAGCTGCACACCTGGTTCAGCTCCAACTACAATGTGGAAGTGCATGCCTACGTGAAAAATGGCAAGTACTGCGTGGTGAACAACACCTACGAGCCGCAGGACACCACGGTCTACACCACCGATGGAAACCATTTCGACCTGCATCTGGAAGCCAACGAGATCAAGTGGTATGAGATCTGAGTTCTCCGTTTCATAAGCAAACACCCCTCTGCGTTCCGGAAGGAGCGCAGAGGGGTGTTTGTATATCCGGGCGGCTCAGCGGGGCGAGCCCAGACGGTATTTGAAATCGTGGTAGCCAAAGCGGGCCAGCGGCTGGGTGGTGCCGTTTTCATGCAGTACCCAGATATCCGGCAGGGGCATCCCGTTGAAGGTGTTGTTCTTGCAGGTGGAATAGATGGCCATGTCGCCGAAGATGAGCCGGTCACCCTCGGTGAGGGGGGCGGCAAAGCTGTAATCGCCCACCACGTCCCCGGCAAGGCAGGTGGGGCCGCCTAGCCGGAAGGTGCAGGGCTTTTCCCCCGGCTCGTCCGCGTCCAGCAGGGGCGGGCGGTAGGGCATCTCGATGACATCCGGCGTGTGGCAGGCTGCGGACATGTCCAGAATGGCAAGATGTGTCTCGCCGTTCTGCAGGGTGTCCAGCACCGTGGTGACGAGGTAGCCTGCGTTCAGCGCCCAGGCCTCGCCCGGTTCCAGATACACCTGCACGCCGTACTTTTCCTGCGTCCCGGTGATGCACTTTTCCAGCGTGGCAAGGTCGTAATCCGGGCGGGTGATGTGGTGCCCGCCGCCAAAGTTGAGCCACTTCATCCGGGGCAGCAGGTCACCGAATTTCGCTTCCAGCGCGGGCAGGGTGGCTGCCAGCGCGTCGGAATCCTGCTCGCACAGGGTGTGGAAGTGCAGGCCGTCCAGCAGGTCGGGCAGGTCAGGGTGCTGCACCACAGCGGCATCCCACTGGGCGCGGGTGGTGCCCAGACGGCTGCCCGGGGCGCAGGGGTCATAGATCTCGTGCCCCTCCTGGGTGGAGTACTCGGGGTTCACCCGCAGGCCCACGCTCTTGCCCGCCGCCTTTGCGGCCGGGCCGAACTTTGCCAGCTGGTGGGGCGAGTTGAACACGATGTGGTCAGCGTATTGCAGCAGCTCCTCGAACTGGTCGGTCCGGTAGGCGGCGCAGAACACATGGTTCTCCTTCTCCGGCAGCTCCTCCCTGCCCAAGCGGCTCTCGTACAGGCCGCTGGCCTCGGTGCCCGCCAGATAGGGGACCAGCACCGGGTAGAGGTCGTAGTTGGAAAAGGCCTTCTGGGCCAGCAGGATCTTGCAGCCTGTCCGCTGCTGCACGCCCAGCAGGATCTCGCCGTTGCGGCGCAGCCGGGCTTCATCCAGCAGGTAGCAGGGGGTGGGCAGGGCAGCCAGTGCAGCCTCAGAGAGGTTCGCCAGCCCCGCAAAGGGCGGGCGGGTGTCGGCCAGCCGCATCAGTCCACCAGAGCCGGGGCGTGGCTCTCGGAGCGGGGCAGGCCGTACTTGTCCAGAGCATCCAGATACGGGTCCGGATCAAACTCTTCCACAGTGTGCACGCCCTTGGTGGTCCACTTGCCGGTCAGCAGCATCAGTGCGCCGCACATGGCCGGAACGCCGGTGGTGTAGGAGATCGCCTGAGACTCTACTTCCCGGTAGCATTCCTGGTGGTCACAGACATTGTAAATGTAAATGCTTCTTTCTTTTCCGTCCTTGATACCGGTAAAAATACAGCCGATATTTGTTTTTCCTTTTGTGCGTGGACCAAGACTTGCCGGATCCGGAAGAAGTTCTTTCAGGAACTGGATCGGAACGATTTCCTGTCCATTGTACTGGATCGGTGTTGTAGAAAGCATTCCCACATCCTCAAGACAACGCATATGATCCAGATAACTCTGTCCAAAGGTCATAAAGAAACGGATACGTTTTACGCCCGGAACATTTTTTGCCAGAGATTCGATTTCTTCATGATGAAGCAGATACATATCTTTTTCGCCGACCTGCGGGAAATTATATTCTCTCTTGATCTCCATCGGTTCTGTCTCTACCCAGTGGCCGTTCTCCCAGTAAGAACCATTGGCAGATACCT
>ERZ791623.135-NODE-135-length-52062-cov-7.455958_pt1 | contig 52062 bp, 37 predicted proteins | sample MGYA00510268_ERZ791623 | MGnify/ENA primary metagenome ERZ791623 (study PRJEB30046, sample SAMN00715216) | human gut metagenome | study: EMG produced TPA metagenomics assembly of the A metagenome-wide association study of gut microbiota in type 2...
AAGATGTCATGGGGCGTTTTTGTGAATACGTCTACGCAAATGTGGAGACGCTTACAAACAATTACGGCAAATGCCACGGATATGTGTGGCATTTGCCGTAAATCATCAGAATGATTGTTTTTCGCTTATTTGACGATGGTCTTGTCGCACCAGACCGATACTTGTTTGTCGGCGATGGTGAGGCGGAACTCGCCCTCCTCCAAATGCCGTTTGCCGTCCCAGCCCACAAAGGCCAGGTCGTCGGCAGGAAGGTGGAGTGTGACGGTGCGTGTCTCCTGCGGCTGAAGGCTGATTTTGTCGAAGCCGCGCAGACGGCGCCCGTCGGGTGTCATTGAGGCTATGAGGTCGCTGCTATAGAGCAGCACACTCTCCTTGCCCTCACGGTTGCCGGTATTGGTGACATCGACGCTCACGGTGAGGGTGTCACCGGATGAGAAGTGTGTCTTGTCGACGCGCAGATTGTCGTATTTGAAGGTGGTATAGCTCATGCCATAGCCGAAGGGCCACTGCTGTGTGATGCGTGCATTGTAGTCGTAGGCACCAGCCATTGTTCCCACTTCCTCACTCTTCTTGAAGTCGTAGTTGGCAAGCGAGTTGATTTCCTTCGGATAGGTGATGGGCATCTTGCCGCTGAAGTTCTCGCGTCCGGAGAGCAGGGATGCCAGCGCGTCACCGCCATAGTTGCCGGGCAGGAAGATGTCCACCACGGCCTTAGCCTTCGGCTCTATGTCAGCGATGAGACGTGGGCGCCCTTCGTTGAGAATGAGAATGACGGGCTTGCCTGTGGCTTCCAGGGCGCTGACGAGCTGTCGCTGGTTGGCAGAGAGCGTGAGGTCGGAGAGGTTGCCGGGCGTCTCGGTGTAGGAGTTCTCACCAATGCAGGCAATGACGACATCGACGCTGTCAGCAGCCTTCACAGCCGACGCGATGTCGGGCTCATTCTCCTCATAGTACTTACCTTTCTCATTGTAGGTGACACCTTGTCGGAGCAGCACCTTGTCCTTGCCGTATTCGTTGCACAGCGCCTCATAGATGGTGTTGTACTGCGAAGCGAACTGGTCGGTGAGATGTCCCTGCCAAGTATAGCTCCATCCTCCGTCAAGGCAGCGCATCTGGTTGGCGTTGGGCCCGGTGAGGAGGATGCGAGCGCCTTTCTGTAAAGGCAGGATGCCGTCGTTCTTCAGCAGCACCATGCTCTCCACGGCCCCGCGATAGGAGCGCTCGGCAAACTCCTTGCCACCGAACTTGGGATAGTCTTTGAGCTTCTCAGTGGGGCGGTCGAAGAGTCCGAGACGGTATTTCATTCTCAGAATGCGGCGTACGGCATCGTCGATACGGCTCATGGGGATGGCACCCTCTTTGGCCAGCTCCTCGATGAGGTCTACGGCATCGGGATTGTAAGGTTCCATGACCATGTCGATGCCTGCGTTGATGGCGATGCGCAGGGCGTCTTTCTTATCTTTGGCCACACACTCGCGCTGCCACAGGTTGTTGACGTCGGCCCAGTCGGTGATGAGCATTCCGTCCCATCCCGTCTCCGTCTTCAGCCAGTCGGTGAGCAAGGTCTTGTTGGCGTGGACGGGCATACCATTGACGGATGCCGAGTTGACCATCACACTCAGGGCTCCAGCCTTTATCCCTTCTAAGAACGGCAGGAAGTGCTTCTCGCGCAGGTCAGCGGGGTTGATATATGCCGGTGTGCGGTCTTTGCCGGTCCATGGCACGCCATAGCCGAGATAGTGCTTCATGCAGGCGGCAATGTGCAGGTTGTCGATGTGGTTGGGGTCGGGCCCCTGAAAGCCGAGGACCATGGCCTTGCCCATCTCGGCGTTGAGATAGCAGTCCTCGCCGAAGTCTTCCCAGATACGTGGCCAGCGTGGGTCACGGCCCAGGTCAACTGTGGGGCTGTAGGTCCAGGGCACGCTCACGGCGCGCGTCTCATAGGCGGTAGCCTCGGCGCAGGTGCGGGCGATGTCGCGGTTGAAGGTGGCGGCAACATTGATATTCTGTGGGAAGAGAGTGCCGCCCTGGGTATAGGTGGAGCCATGGTTCTGGTCCAGGCCATAGAGGCAGGGAATGCCGATGTTCTTCATCGAGCTCTTCTGTATGTCGTTGATGATCTCCTGCCATTGTGCTGCTGTCGGCGCCATGGTGTTGGGGGCATTGAGGATGGAGCCTATCTGGTAGCGGCTGAGCAGAGAGTCGGTGCGTGCCTTGTCGATGTGGAACACGCCTTTGGCATCGTTGTGGCCGAAGAGGTCGGCAACGAGCTCCACCATCTGCCCGGCTTTCTGGCGCAGGGTGAGCTTGCTGAGGGTCTTCTCTACCTTGGCCTCAAGGTTGTTGTCGCGAGGGTATAGCGGGGCAGCATTGAGGCTGCCGCCGAGGGCGAACAACATGAAGATAGAAAAAATAGTCTTTCTCATTATTTTGAGGATGGTGATTTCTTTAAAAAAGCCTGTGGAAGTCCAGGAATGGGCTCCCGCAGGCCAAAATATAAACAAATGATAATTAGGATACAAACCTGTTGCTTATTACAATAGTGTCAAGTTGCTACTCTTGTGGCTATTGTACGGTGACTCTGTCAACATAATATCCGTGACCGCCACATAGGAATCCGGCCTGGTTCTGTATCAAGTCGAGAGCGTCCTGCGTCAGCGTGTAGGTGTCTACGCCACTACTGCTGATGTCTATCTTCTCCGAATTGGGGAGCAGTGTCCACCAGCCTGTCATAAGCTGCATCTGATGGTAGGCGTCGGCAGGTTCTGTAGAGTAGTAAACCCTGAGGATGGTGCCGGCTTTCAGTTGAGCGAAGACATCCTGGCCGATGAGGTTGAAGGTCTTGTTGGGGTCGCCGTCGGGCTTATCCCATGACACGTAGTGATGGCCCTCCCAGAGCGTGCGCTCCGAGGAGATGGTGACCTTCTCGCTGTTGACGATGCCGTTGGCGGTGTAGAAGGTCAGCTCGCTGCCGTCCTTGGTCTTTCCGGTCACATCATATTCTCCCTCGGCGAGGTTGGGGCATGTGAGGACGAGCGTCTCGCTGCTCTGGTTGTCGAACGAGGTGATGGTCTGGTCGCCGATGGTGATAGACGCCACCTTGTCCAGATTGATACCTGTCAGTGTCCATGTGGCGTTGGCATTGGCGCGGTTGGCACCTGCGGTGACGAGGGCCTTCGAGGTCACTGTCACCTGATTGCCGCCATAGCTGTTGCCATCGTTGTCGATGAGCGAGATGCGGTAGGTGGAGTCCTTGAGATTCTCCGGCACGAGGTATTGCAGGGCCTGACCGTCGTCGGTAGTCTCTAACTCAATATCAGTCACTTGCTGGCCACCGATAGCCACAGCTTTGATATTGCTGAGGTTGGTGCCGTAGAGTGTGGCCACAGCACCCGGCGCTACGAAGCGCTCAAAGCTCTTGGTCGTTGTCGTGGGGTCGCCGTCCAAGGGCTTCACCTTGACCAGACCTTCGCGGCTCGTCGACTTGCCGGCTGTCGTGGTGGCTACAATCTTCAGGTCGTAGGTGCCGGCTTCCAACTGCTGCTCTATGGATTTGCCTTCATTGACTTTCTTGCCGTCGAGGAACCATTCGCAGGTGGTGTAGTCGGCAGGCGTCACTGTCAGCGTCATGCTGAGCTTGGCGTCGCGTGAGAACTCAGCGAAGGTGGCGAGCTGTCCGTTCTCCCGGTCGGGGAAGACAGGGTCGATGATGCGGGGATCATCGTTGGCGGTAGCCGTGGAGATGGGGTCGTCGTCGCTGCATGAGGTGAGTGTCATGGAGAGCAGGCCCATGGCGAGCAACATGTAAGAATATATCTTTTTCATCGTTAATGCGTGTTGAAAGTAAATGGTTTATTTCTCCTTGTCCCACCAGACGTGGGTGTGCCAGTCGTCCTTGCCACCCATGCGGTCGAGCGCCTCGTCGTAGTTGGCTTTGTTGTAGGAAGACTCTAAGACAGGGTAGCAGAGGCGCACGGGAATCTCCTTACCTCCGGTGAGGTACTGGCCCCAGCCATAGTCATCAGGCGACTTGAGTTTGGGGTATCCCGAACGGCGCACGTTAGCCCAGCACTCGGCGGGGTTGGTGAGGTGCAGAATCCAGGCCTGGGTGTTGATGGACTCCTCTTTCTGAGCGTCGGTGTGGCCGATATTGTTGTTGGCTTTGTAGGTGTTGAACTCGTTGTCGCTGATGGCCTTGCAGCCGTAGCGCTCAGAGAGCAGGTCCATGGCTTTGCGCACGCCCTGCCAGTAGAGGTCGTCGACGGTGCCACGGCCCACGGTCCAGCCTTTGAGGGTGGCTTCGGCAAGGAGGAAGTCGACTTCGGCAGCGGTCATGATGATGCCGGGGTTGTCCGTTCTGAGGAAGTTGTTGGCGAGTTTCGGGCGCACCTCACGGGCCAGCGACGGATTGATTTTAGCGTTGGTCTTTGCCATCTCCGTGAGCAGGTCGCTGGTGTAGCCTGTCGGCCAGGCATCCCAGGAGAAGGCTCCGGGGTCACAGGGCTCCATCTTGATGCCCTTGCTAATCATCTCGTCGGTGAGGTCGATACGGTTGTCGGTACTTGTGGCACTCATCAAGCCGTCATAGTAGAAGCGTGCGATGCGATAGGTGCGTGGGTCGCCGCTGTCCTTGAGCTTGTTGAAGAGCGTGGAGCAGATGTAGCTTGGGTTGTTGGCAGGGTCGTTGCCGAAGAGAAGCTGTGAGAGGCGGTTGCCGCGGTAGTCGCTGTACGACTCCTGGCCGAAGCTCATGGAGGTTGTCATATAGTGGATATAGGCGTCGTCATTGGCCGTCTCTATGATGCCGCCATCAGCCTGAAGAGCTTTCTCAAACTCCTGGCGGGCCTTCTCGGGGTCGACATAGGAGATGCGCATGGCAAAGCGCAGGCGCAGGCTGTTGGCCAGCTTCTTCCATTTGGCCAGGTCGCCGCCGTAGATGAGGTCGCCGCTGACTTTGTCCTTGGAAGCGTCGAGGCTGGTGACAGCGTTGTCGAGCTGGTTGAAGAAGTCGTAGTAGATGTCCTTCTGCGAGTCATACTTAGCGTTGGCAATGCCCTTGATGAAGCCATAGCCCGCCTCGCTGTAAGGGCAGTCGCCATAGATGTCGGTGATGATCGACATCAAGTAGACGCGATAGACGCTGGCCACAGCCTTGAGGTTGGGCTTGCTGTCGGCATGCTCGATGGCGTCGACGATGTTCTTGATGGCAGTGGGGTAGAGGGATGTCCAGATGCGGCTCATCTCGTTGTTGTCCACAGTGTGGTGGCCACCGTAGTTGGTCGTATTCCAGCATCCCATGAGCTGCTGGTCGAAGGCATAGAGATAGTTGCGGTAGATTTCCACCATGCCTAAGTCTCCATAGGTCTGCAGCTCGGCGGTGGTGAGCTGCGCATTGGGATCTATCGACGGCGCTTTCGACGGGTCGGTGTTGATGCTGGTCATGGTGTCGTCGCTGCTGCACGAAGCGCTCATGAGCGAGACAAGGGCCAAGGCCGCCATAACAATATATTGATGTATCTTCTTCATGATGATTGTTGGTCTTTGAATGAGTTTAGAACTTGACATTGACGTTGAAGCCATAGCTCTTACGTGAAGGCAGCGAACCGTATTCCAGTCCTATACCCGTGGTGTTGTTGTAGTTGGAGTCCGGGTCGATGTCCGGGATGTTCTTCCAGACGATGAACGGGTTGCGGGCTACGAAGGAGACGCTGAGGCCCTTCACCCAGTTGTGGAGCCACGCGGTGGGCACCTGGTAGGTGAGTGTGAGCTCACGGCACTTGACGTAGGAGTTGTCGTAGATGAACATCGACGGTGCATTGCGGCAGACGCTCATCCAGTAGTCCTCAGGGTTGACATAGATGTCGTTTTCGCGGTAGGTGCCGTCGCCGTTGTCGATGACGCCAGGAGCAATGAATCCGCCTGTCGGCTTCCATGTAGAAGCACCCTTCTTGATGCCGGCAGCCTCGCGGGCTTCCTCAGAGCGATACCACTCCTCGCGACCTTGCAATGTGGCCTTGGCCTTACCGCTCTCGTAGGCGGCACGCTCTGACATAGAGTAGAGGTCGGCACCCACCTTGACGTCGAAGATGGCATTGAGGGAGAGGCGCTTGTAAGTCAGCGTTGTCGTCACACCACCGGTCCAGTCCCAGGAGGCATTGCCTAAGACATGGTTGCTCTTGTCATATTCGGGCAGACCCGTGGAGGGGTCGATGAGCACCTGTCCGGCGGCATTGCGCTTGAAGTCAGGGCCTACGATAGAGCCGAAGTTCTCGCCCACCTTGGCGGCAACCTGCACGTCGAGCCAGGTGGCCTTCTCAAGCTCGAACATGTCCATGCCGTCGACAAGGCGCTTGACCTTGTTGCTGTTCTTGGAGAAGTTGAGGTTCAAATCCCAGGAGAAGTCCTTCGTCTGGATGGGGCGGGTGTTGAGGGTGATCTCGACACCGCTGTTGTCTATCTCACCGGCGTTGATGAGGCGGTAGGTGTAGCCCGATGTCCAGGATGTGGCCATGCCCATAATCTGGTTTTTACTCTTCTGTGTGTAGTAGGTGACGTCGAGTCCGATGCGGTTGTTGAGGAACTTGGTCTCAAGACCTATCTCGAAGGAGTTTGTCTTTGTTGGCTTCAGGTCCTTGTTGGGGATGGTGCTGTTGTTGATATAGCCGATGGTATATCCCGGATAAGTGTATTTAGACTTGGTATAGACGAGTCCGAGCTGGTAAGGGTCGGTATCGCTACCTACCTGTGCCCATGACATACGTAACTTTCCATAAGGCATCTTGTTGCCGGCATGGAGCAGTTCGGAGAAGACAAACGAACCCGAGAACGAAGGGTAGACGTAGACGTTGTTGCTGGTAGGCAGCGTCGAGCTCTGGTCACCACGCAGGGTAGCGTCGAGGTAGAGCATGTGTCTCCAACCTAAGCTTGCAGAACCGAAGAGGGAGTTGATGCGTTTGCGGTAGCTGGCGGGCTCGATGCTCGTCTCGTTGAAGCTCGTGATGTTCACCACATCGCGAATCTGCATGTCCTGAGCTGTCGTCACCGTAGTCTGGTTGTTAATCTTATAGATGTTGCCGCCGGCAGTGGCATTGAAGTCGAAGTCGCCCCATGAGTTGTTGTACAGGGCTAAGAGCTCAAAGTTGTACATGCGGTTGCGGAAGTTGCTGATTTGCAGACGACCGGCTTCGAAGCCCGGCGTTGTGGGCGCCTTGAAGTCATTAAACGTAAACCAGTTGAGGTCGGCGCCGAGGGTAGCCTGAAGGCGGAAGTGCTTGGTGATATTCCATACGCCCTTACCCGTGAGACGGACAATGTCCTTGTTGGAGTTGTTGTAGTTCTTATATACGTCCCAATAGGGGTTGACGTTGTAAGGGTCCATACCGTTCCAGTTGGCGTAGTCACCATTCTCGTCCTGGTAAGTCCTGAGCCATGCCTGGTCGTAGGTGGTGGCGAGGGTCATGAGGTTCTTACCCACGTTCGACTTGCTGTCGCCGAGGGCCGGACGGTTCTTGACATACTCGCGGGTGTAGTTGGCGCTGAAGTCGAGGTCCACCTTGCCCATGGTGGTGTTGGCACGCAGGTTGAAGATGTCGCGGCTCATATTCGTCTTCGGCACGATGTCTTTGTTGCGCATGTCGGTGAAGGTGAAGCGGACGCCCGTCTTACCGTTGTTCATGCCCACGATGGCGGTATTGGTGGCCGTGAGACCTGTGCGGAAGAAGCCGGAGGCATTGTCGGGGATGATGAGGTAGGGACGCTCCACACCGTCGAAATATTTCAGCATGTTGGAGCCGTCGGCCTTGGGACCCCAGCTCTTGTTAGTATTCGACACGGCATCGATGCTGTACTTGCCGTTGCTGCCCATGCCATAAATCTGCTGGGTGTTGTTCCATTTAGCCAGCTGGGTGTCGAAGGTCAGCGAGCCGTTGTATTCCACGCTCATCTTGTCCTTGTCGGCCTTCTTGGTGGTGATGAGGATGACGCCGTGGCTGGCGCGGCTACCGTAGAGGGCCGAGGCAGCGGGGCCCTTGAGCACAGACATCGACTCGATGTCGTCGGGGTTGATGCTGGAAATGCCGTCGCCAAGGTCGAAGCCACCGCTGGTGCCGGCGCTGCCGAAGTTAGTATTATCCAAAGGCACGCCGTCGATGACATAAAGAGGCTGGTTGTTACCCGTCATCTCGGTATTACCACGGAGAACGACGCGCGTGCTGCCGCTGGCACCACCTGCCGTCTGGCTGACGACGAGTCCGGCAACCTTACCGGCGAGGGAGTTGATGACATTGGTCTCTTTGGCTTTCTTCAGTTCGTCGCCTTTCACTTCGCCCACGCCATAGCCCAGCGCCTTGCGCTCGCGCTTGATGCCGAGGGCTGTGACGACGACCTCGTCGAGGGTTTTCTTGTCTTCCTCCAAGACGATGGTCATGCCGTTGTGGGCCTTCACGGTCAGCGTCTTGTAGCCAATGTAGCTCACTTCCAAGGTGGCACCGGGCTTGACACGCAGGGTGAAGTGGCCGTCGAGATCGGTGACAGCCCCTAAGTCTTTGGCGTCTTTCACTTTCACAGTGGCGCCGATGATGGGCTCGCTGCCGTCAGTGACAGTTCCCGACACTGTCTGAACCTGGTCGGTGATGGTCAGGGCCATCGACGGAGATGCGGAGCGTGTAGCAAGCCATGGTGTCATGCTGAGCACGCAGAGACACATCATGTTGGCTGCGTTTCGGTTGATTTGTTTCATTGTCAGATGGTTTTTATTTAGTTTGTCTAATAATTTTCTTTCCTTGATGGATGAGGATGCCGCGGCTGTCGGCACTGACACGCGCACCGGCCATGTCATACCATGCGTCGTTGGCGGTGGCGTTCATCCGGCTCACCTTTCTGATGCCGGTAGAGACATTATGCTGGCCTGTCTTCTGATAGACACGTACGTAGTCGACGAGCATCTGGGCCTCACTGCCGGCTTGTGGCAATGCTGTGATGTCGGAAGGATTGGTGATACCGGTGAAGTCGCCACCCACGGCAAGGTTGAAGATGAGAAAATAGGGCTTGTGGAAATAAGCCGAGCGGCTGAAACCTTTCTTGATGGTGGCGGTGAAGTAAGGTGTGGCATCGTTGTCAATATAGAACATCAGATAGTCATCGTCCCACTCGCAGGTAAAGATATGGTAGTCGTCGGTGAGATCTTGGCTCACGGTCTTGTTGCCGGAAGTAAACTGCTGATGCTTGGCAATGCTCTCGCCCCAGTGGATGGTCCCAGCCACAGTGTTGGCGATGGCATTGGCGGCGACGGCGTCTTTCATGCCCATCTCCATGATGTCTATCTCGCCGCATTTAGGCCAGTTCACGGTGTCGAAGTCTTCGCCCATCATCCAGAAGGCGGGCCACAAGCCATTGGCTAAGTGCGGCAGTTTGATGCGGGCTTCTATCTTCCCGTGGGTGAAGGAGACCTTGTGGAGGCTGTTGACACGACCGGAGGTAAACGACCGGCTGCCATAGCTCTCGCGGCGGGCTGTCAGCACGAGGTTGCCGTCGGCAATGGTGACGTTGTCAGGGCGGGAGGTGTAGGCTTCGAGCTCATTATTATAAGGAGCGTCGGTGACCTCTACATTCCAGTTGGTGCCTAACGTATTGGTGTCGAACTCGTCGCTCCACACCAGTTCATAGTCTTGCGCATGGACGGCGCCGACGGTGAGGAGCATAAAAGTAAAGCTTAGAATCTGTTTGACGTTCATCGTTTTTAGTTTTCTTTTCGGCTGCAAAGTTAGCCTGGAAAAGCCTTTCGGTGGGTTTGATAGCTGACAGAATAGGTTTGAATGCTGACAAAAGAGGGTGGAAGAGAGGGCCTTCCGGACTTCAAACAGTTCTTCTGGCCTTCTTAGTTATTGTATTTGCTGGGCACTATTCCGAAGTGCTTTTTGAAGAGCGTGCTGAAATATTTGACGTTTGTGAATCCCGTTTTTATAGAGACGTCGAGCACGGAGTCTCCAGTCTTCAGCAGCGCCGCAGCACGCTCCAGTCTGAGCAGTCGGATGAAATCTTGTGGTGACTGCCCGGTGAGCGTCTTCAGCCGTCCGTAGAAAAGCGTGCGACTCATCGCCATCTCCTGACACAGCCTGTCGATGGTGAAGGCGGTGTCGCTGAGATGCTCCATGACGAGCCTTGTCGCCTTGTCGACGAAAGCCTGGTCGTCGGGGTTCAGCTGTACAGCTTCCGGGGCGTTAGGTTCTTCTATCGGTGCTGCTGTGGCATTGGCAGACTTTTGAGCCAGCTCGGCCTCATTGTTGTTGTGAGTCTGTCCGGCCTCATTGTTGTCCGTATGCTGAGCTAACAGGAGGCTCTTGTGGAGATAGTATTTGCTCAGTCTGCGCCGGTTGGAGAGAATGGAGGCAATCTTCGTTTCGAGAATCTCTGTGTCGAAAGGTTTGGCGATGTAGTCGTCGGCGCCTTTCTGCAAGCCTTCTATCATAAAGTCCTTGGTGCCCTTGGCAGTGAGTAGGATGACGGGCAGCCATGAGGTCTCATCGTTTTCTTTGATGCGTCGGCAGAGTTCGTCGCCCTGGATGCCTGGCATCATGATGTCAGAGACGACGATGTCGCAGACGTTGTGGCTGAGGTAGTCCAAGGCCTCGGTGCCATCAGCCACGGTGACGACATGATAGCGCTTGCTGAAAGCCATGCGCATATACTGTCTCAGGTCACTGTTGTCGTCGACGAAGAGGATGGTGTCGCGGCTCTCGCCGTCGTCCATCTGATTGATGACGGGCTTCTGGTGTTCGGGCAGTGGCAGGACAACGGTGAAGGTGCTGCCCTTGCCCTCCTCGCTCTCCCATCTCAGTTCACCGCCGATACGGTTGACAAGGTCGCGGGTGATGTTCAGTCCCAAGCCATACCCTTTGCCCTTGGCGGCGTTGGTGGCACGGTAGAAGGCGGCGAAGAGTTTGCTGCGCTCGGCTTTGGGCACTCCCATGCCCGTGTCGGCGACGTCGAGATAGACATGGCGACTTCCGGCACGGGCCCGAAGGGTGATGGTGCCGCCGGAGGGCGTGTATTTGATGGCGTTGGAGACGAGATTCTCAAAGATGATGTCGAGGATGGTCTGGTCGGAGATGAATGACATTGGATGGTCGGCAACGTCGGTGCTCAGCGTGATGCCGTTGTCAGAGGCCACCACCATGAACTTCTGAGCCACGGCCTGGATGTAAGCGGTGGCGTCGAGGAGCTGCGGATGGAAGTCATGGGCCTTCTGACTGGCTTTCTGGAAGTCGAGGAGCTGCGAAATCATTTTCATGAGTCGGTTGCCATTCTCTGTTGCCATGTCAAGGAACTGACGGCTGCGGCTGCTCAGCCCTTGGTCGGCGGCAATGTCCTTCAGTGGTGCCAGAACAAGGGTCAGCGGCGTGCGGATGTTGTGGGCGGTGTTGACGAAGAAGTTGATTTTCTCCTGGTCGTAGCGCTGTTGCAGGCGGTTGCGGTAGTAATTCCACCCCATGTAGGCTATCCACAGCAGCAGAGCCGTGTAGACCATCCATGCCCAGATGGTATTCCACCATGGCTGAGCGATGGTGATGAGCAGGGTCGTGGTGCCTAAGGTGCGGTGGTTGCTCTTGCTGGCACTTCTCACGTTGAGCACATAGCTGCCTGGCGGAATGTTGGCATAGCGCGCGACTTGCTGTCTAAAGAAAGGACTCCAATGCCGGTCGAAGCCTTCTAAATAGCACTGGTATACGATGTCGTTCTGGTAGCGATAGTTGATGCTCTCGAAGTGCACCATGAGGCTGTTGTGGTTGTGGTTGAGCCGCACCTCTCCCTGCTGCATCATCTTGTAAAGCCTGCTATGCCATGTGCTGTCAGCTGTTATTCCCTCCACGTCGATGTCTGTGATTCGCAAGGGAGCCTTGTAGAAGATGCTGGCAGCCTGGTCGGGAGAGATGATGACGGCGCCTTGGTTGCTGCCGAAAATGAGGCGCCCGTCGCGGAGGGCTGTTGCTGCCTGCCGCTTGTACTCGCACTCCAAACCCTTCATATAGTTGATGTTGACAATCTGTGAGCCATGCAGGCGGGCCAGCCCTCGGTCGGTGCCCATCCACAGGCTGTGGCGGTCGTCCCAGACCAGCGATGACACTACATTCGAGGGAAGACCCTGCGTAGTCGTCAGGTTGCGCACCTTTTGAGACCTCAGGTCGTAGTGGTAGATGCCGCCGCCGTCGGTGGCTATCCAGAGCTGGTGGCTGTTCTCGAAGCGCATGGCATTGATGAAGTAGTTGTAGTCAACATTGCTAAACTGCTCGGGATAGAAGAAGCGGAGGACGCGGGCCGAGCTTCTGTTGATGAGATAGGCACCGTGGGTGGTCCCTACGGCAATGGCGGTGTGGTCGGGCGACTCTACGATACATTGCACCTCTTTGATAGGGTATTCCTTGCGGCCAGCGGCAGAGAGGTGGACCAGTGGCCCGTCGAGGCATCCTATCCACAGCTCGCCGTGGCTGTCGGTGAGCAGGCTGTAGACGTAGTTGGTCTTGAGGTTGCCAAACGTGCTGGCATAGATTAAATGGCTGCTGCCGTCGGCGCTCACGGCGAAGATGCCATCGCCATAGGTAGCGGCGAGCATGGTGCCACCGTAGTTGGCAAGGCTGAGTACTACTTTATTGTATAATGTGTGGGTCCAGGACCGGGAGCGGCTGTGATAGATACTGATGCCGCGGTCGGTGGCATACCACCGGTTTCCGTTGCTGTCCTCGAAGATAAAGTTGACGCTGTTGTTCACAATGCTCTGGGTATTGAGATATTCGTGTCGGATGAAGACGGGAGTGAGGCCGGTAGGCACGGCAAGGTCCACGCCACCCGAATAGGTCGTCACCCAGAGGTTGCCCCAGTGGTCGCGCAGCAGGCTGTAGACACCGTTGCCTTGCAGACTTGACAATGGGCTGCCGTCGGTGTTGAGCGTCTCAGCGGTCTGCTGCCTGCTGGGGTCGAAACTGTATACGCCAGCGCCGTCGATGCCAAAGAGCAGGGTGGAGCGGTTCCAGGGCAGGATGGCGCGCACCGGCATCAAGGGCAGATGCAGACCAGGCTGGGCGATGGGCGTGAAGGTGCGGTCGTCGACAGCCATGACGCCATCGTGGAAGGTGCCGAGCCACAGACGATGGGCAGCCGCGTCGTCATAGGAGCAGAGCACTGGCCTTAGTGTCAGTATTTTGCTCACCTTGTGGCGCCGTGCTATAAAGACGCCGTCGGCAGCTCCGATGATGATGCCTCTGGCAATTCTCCCTACATGTTGGACGTAATGTCCTTTGAGCAGGAGATGTGGCTTGCCGCTGCCGTCAATGTGGCAGACGCCACGGTCGAGGGCTGCCCACAGACTGCCGTCGCTATCGCGGCATACCTCATTGAGGACCATAGTGCCGCCAAGAAGGTTGGGGAGGTCGTAGCGCTCGGTGAACATGTCCGTCACGGGGCTGTAGCTGTAGAGATGCCCATTATTGTCGTAGGCGAGGAGGCATCCGCGTATCTTGTAGAGCTTGATGACCATACCGCCGGCATCGCTGTATTGGTGCTGTCGTGGCAGCTGATAGCTCTTCACGGTAAGACCGTTGTAGCGGTCTACGCCGACCTTCGTGGCTATCCAGATAGCGCCGTCGTCGCCTTCGATAGCCGAGTAGGCGCGTGAGCTCGACAGTCCTTGGTCGGTATTGAGATTGGATGTGAGGAAAGCACCAGAAATAGCAGGCAACTGAGACTGGCTCCAGCCGCCAAGGCAGTGGACGGCGGATAGCACCACCACGATGAGCAGGCGTAAGAAGCTGTTGCTATGTCGGTTTTCGAGGTTGTATCGTAGGGACATCGTTATTCTTTTTAGGTTTGGTTTGGCAAAGATAACGATAAAAATCCAAATAGATGTGCCAAGCAGCGATAAACTGCACAAAAAAAACAGGGCCGCTTATATTGTCTTCCGCTTGTGAAGAAATGTTGAAGCGCATGAAACTGCCGAGATGACGTTGCCATCAATTATTTCTGCCAAGGTAAAAACGGCGGAATGAGGCTGCCGGAAATAATTGGAGGGAGGATAAGACCGTGTTTCTACGTGGTTGCCACCGTCTAAGCTCAGTAATATCTGTTGGCAATATTCCGAATCATCGTGTGGTTGGGCACTACGGCACCTTTGTCGTTATGTGTGAGCAGGAGGCCGGGTGCATAGAAGTCGCAGCCACGGCAGTTGTCAGGGGTGTCGAAGACGTTGCAGGCCAGCTCGCGCTGAACGGCGAGGACGGTATTGGCGGGGAAGGAGGCGCGGTAGCGGATGTAGTCCCACACCAGATTTGTGAGGTCGTGGATATAGCTTTTGATATTCTTGTTGATTTTCATGTTCATGTCGATTCCTTTCTGTTAGAGGTTGTCGTTTTATATTGCACGTAAGCGAAACGGTTGTTTTTCTTACTTTATGCAATGCAAAGTTAGCCTATCGTCGGCAAATAGCATCTTTTCGGTCGAATCTTTAACGATGTTTACCGTATGATAGACAATTTATGTTATAACCGCGCGGAATAGGTTAATTTTGACATGACACCACACGCATGCCCTTGCTGAGCCACCTGCTGTTCTACCTCACTGACGCTTGCCCGGGTATGCTTCGCTGACAACCCCCTGGTCAGCAGGCTCCGTTAATAATTATTATAAAGCAATTATTATAAAGCAATAATTATAAAATAATAATTATCTTTGCATCAGAATCAAATACGGAGTCCATGAACAACAATCCTTTCGTACTCAAGAGCTATGTTTCCGATGAATTCTTTTGCGACCGGGCTGAGGAGACCCAACTCTTGAAGAAGCACATAGAGAATGGACGCAATGTCACGCTGACAGCACCGCGCCGTGTGGGTAAGACGGGCTTGATAGAACATTTCTTCCATCAACCGGACATTTCGTCGCGTTATTATTGCATTCTTATCGATCTCTATGCTACCAAAGACTTGAACGAGATGGTGCAGGTCATGGGCAAGAGTATCTTGAGTGCCCTGACCTCCGCGGGCCGTAAAGCGGCACAAGCCTTCTTACAGTGCATCAAATCGCTCTATGCCGGTTTGACGATCGGCGACGACGGTCAGCCTGAGCTCCGGCTGGGCATGGGAGAGCTTGCAGACCCGGCCGTCACCATAGAGGAAATATTTGACTATATCGCCAAGTCGGATAAGCCGTGCATCATTGCCATCGATGAGTTTCAGACCATAGCAGATTATCCGGAAGGCAAGGCCGAGGCATTGCTCCGCACTTATGTGCAGCATTGCAACAATGCGCAATTCATCTTTTCAGGCAGTCAACGCACGATGATGAGCGAGATGTTTCTCAAACCGAACCGTCCCTTCTATCAGAGTACGACGATGATGAATATCGGTGTTCTTGACAGAGACAAGTATGTTGACTTTGCATGCTCATTGTTTAATCGTAATGGAAGAACGCTAAAGCGGGAGACGGTGGAACAAGTCTATGACCGTTTCTCTGGCGTCACCTGGTATATCCAACGGACGATGAATGAGCTCTATGCTGATACACCTCAGGGCGCCACCTGTGCGCCGAGCATGATAGCTCCTGCTTTAGATGCTATTCTCACGGCCAACAGTTTCACCTACGAATCCATCCTCTTCCAGTTGCCGGCAAGACAGAAGGACGTGCTGTTTGCTATCTGCAAAGCCGGAAAAGCCCAACAGCCGACCTCATCGCGGTTTCTTACTACCTATCATCTGCCATCGGCGAGCAGTGTGCAGTCTGCTTTGCGTGGGCTGATAGACAAGGAGTTTGTCACGGACAATTTCGGCACTTATGAAGTTTATGACAAGTTCTTTGCCCTTTGGCTTAACAAGCGGTTATGAAGGAGGCTTAGCGGGTCTTGTCAAGGTCTCTTTCGTCCATATAGTCTGATGTTCGCTGGCAAATGCCACGGAGTTCATTGGCAAATGCCACGGAGTTCATTGGCAAATGCCACGGAAATCACTGGCAAACGCCACGGAGTTCATTGGCAAAAGCCACAGAGTTCGTTGGCATATGCCACGGAAGATGCTTTCAGACCTTTTTCCTTTGCTTCGGGCAAAGACGGAGAAAAAGTTCGGTCGCTTCAAATGTTTCTAAAAGGAGTCGTGCTATTTGAAAACAAATTTATACCTTTGCACCCATGGCGAATAGATTTTCAATCTTTAAGATAAAAGGAGAAGAACGTTGGGTGGCTCTCGTTTCTTTCCTGTTTTTTGCTACGCTCAATTTCCTGCAATTATGGAGTCATTGGGATGTCTATCGAAAGGCTTCGCATGTAGGTTTCTATACAGCCTATAGTCGTGTGTTCAAACTCTCTGGATACGATGCGTGGTCGTGTGTCTTTATGTCTAATGGGCAAATTTATTTTGAGACCAATAGACATCCTCTTTTTCTCATTCTGCTTTATCCGTTTCGCTGGCTCAACCAGTTGCTCATCAGTTTGTTGGGTGTCAACTGTGCTATGCCTATCATGGCTTTGGCTCTTGTCGCTTTAGCCGTGTGGACGGCAGTTTTTTCCTATCGTTTTCTGCGTGAAGTATTGGGAATGTCGTATTTTGATTCCTCAATACTCACTCTAATGCTCTTTAGCTTTGCTCACGTAATGCTTCCTTTGGTCTGCCCAGACCATTTTGCTTTCTCGTTCTTCCTGCTAATGCTTACGTTGCTTGTATCTGGAAAGGCCTTCAAAGAACATCGTGTATTGTCAGCGAGGAAGGCAGGTCTTTTGCTTTTTCTCACTACAGGTATGGCGACAACTAATGGAGCAAAGACCCTATTGACGGATTTTTTCTGTAATGGACGCAAAATGTTCAGTCCTCGCTGGCTTGTGACGGGTGTGGTACTTCCCCTTCTTTTGATGGGGGCGGTCTTCGCTGGTGCGCACTATTGTATAGAAGTTCCTCTCAAGTTGCAGCGTGATCAACGCGATGCAAGGATGTTGCAGAAGCAGCAGGAGAAACAGAACACTGCTTTCTTTAAAAAACAGGCTCAACGTGATAAGTTCACTCAGGAAAAGGCGGAACAAAAGTTGGGAAATGGCGCAATCACAGGTTTGATAGATGTCAAGACACCGCGTTTGCGCTCGCTTTGGGATAATTTCTTTGGTGAGTCACTCCAATTTCACAAAGAACATTTGCTTGAGGACGGATCGTTTACCCGCCCCGTCTTCGTGTCTTATCACAATTGGTGGAATGATATTGTGGAGGGAATTCTCATCCTGCTGCTGATAGCCGGAGTGATGGCAGGACGTAGGGAACGTGTTATGCAGATGCTGGTGAGTTGGCTTGCCTTAGATATCATGTTATTCATTGTGCTCGGATTTGCCATTGACGAGGTGTATATCATGACATCGGGATGGGCTTTTATAATTCCTATTGGAGCGGCCTATTTGCTCAAACGCTTACACGGTAAGGCCTATCAAGTTGGCAGCTTGCTTACAGCTTGCTTTGCTGTTTATCTCTTTATCTACAATGCCAGTCTGTTGATAGGGCATTTGGTGGATTTAATCCAATAGACTTTAGCCGAGAGGGCTTACGTCTTTCAAGATTATTCTTTTGAGGAGAATGGCTATTTTTTGTGTAGGAGATACTTGATGCATTCATCCATAATTTTGGCTTTAGCCAATTTCATGATGGTCACATAGATGACAATTGCCACCAAAATTTTGATGATTAAACTCAGTAGCAGGCTTTCGATAGGCATGGCCACAACATAGGCTATGGCTATAGCTGCCAAAGCGGCAAAGAGGAAGGGTAACGTATCCTTTAAGAAGTCTAAAAGCTTATAGTCTAAAAGGTTCTGAGTCAGTTTATGCCATATCAATGTCCATAAGGCGGTAAAGGCCGAATAGGCTGCTACCATGACCAGAATACCATAGTGGGCAAAGAGCAGAATTGTACCTATCTGAAGCAGAATCTGCACGATGTTGGTCCACATGAAAAGGTCGGAGCGCCCATGGCTGACTATGAGGTTCTGCAGCGACTGATAGAGTGGCAGGAAGGCACCGCTGATGCAGAGTATTTGCAGGATGGGTACACTGGCCAGCCACTTCTCTGACAGCAGAACCACAACGAACTCTTTGCTCACCAGTGCCAAACCTAACATGGCCGGAAACGTGAGAAATGATGTGAAACGCACCATCTTGCGTAGTACCTTCAGTTGGCGGTCCCCCTCTGCTTGCAGAGAAGCAAAGACCGGTTGAGCTACCTGGGCCATCATGCCGGAAATAAAGTTCGACGCCATGCTGTTCCATTTCCAAGCTTGTGTGAAGTTACCCACTGTCTTGGTCGGAAAAATGCGACCAAATATGACAGTGAGGATATTCTGACTAATTTGGCTGATGATGTTGGTCACCAATATCTTGCTACTGAAACCAAACATCTTGCGTATAGGAGCGAAGTCAATATGAAGCGACGGCTTCCAGGTAATAAGGAAAAACTTGCCGATACTCTGCATACCTACATAAATAAGTTGCATGGCCACCAAGCTCCAGTAAGCCATGCCGTGGAAGGCCATCAGAACACTGACTGCACCTGCTATAATGAGACTTACGATACGAAGAAGCGTCGTAGGCTTGATAATCATGTATTTATAGAGATATGCCTGTGGCACTGTGCCCACGGCTGACAGAGGGATGCAGAGAAAGAGCACTCGGGAGAGCATAATGAGCTCTGGATGACGAAAATACTGAGCTATGAGAGGTGCGCAAAAGAAGAGAACTATATAACTCGATACGCCAACGATGTTGGAAAACCAAAATACAGCATTGAAGTCGTTGGAGGTAGGGCGCTCCATATTGGTAAGTGCAGAGGTGAACCCACTCTCTTGGAGCGAACTGGCTATGGCACTGAAGATGGTAAGCATGCCTATCAAGCCATAGTCGGATGGTAACAAAAGGCGGGCAAGAAAGATACCTATGACGGCATTAAGTATCTGCATGCTGCCATTGTTCATTGCTGCCCAGAAGAGTCCGGATGCTGTCTTCTCTTTCAGTGTCTTGGTTGCCAATGCCTTTCTATTCTATATTTCATGCAAAATTAGTGAATATTGATGGATACGCAAAACAAACATTCATATTTTCTACGTTAGGCATTCTTCTTTTGGAAAAATATTGTATTTTTGCACGAAATAAAATATAGTGAGAGTTTATTACTACCATAATATCGGAGCCCAGGATGTTTTTGGGAAATGGCAGCGAGGTCTTCTTCCTGCCCATCTGCTCTATGGAGCCGTTCATTTAAGAGACTTGGGCATGGATGTAATATTCCATCCTACCTTGGCCACATGTCACCGCTGGCGTCTGTCGTTGGACACGGCTTGGAAGGTGTGGAGAAAGCGTAAAAGCATTGATGTTATCTACGCCACAACTTTCCGGGGATTGGAATTAATTGTATTCTTTCGAGCCCTGCATCTCTTTCACAAACCTATCGTGTGCTGGCATCATCAGCCCATTGTCAAAGCGAAGAATCCCTTGAGAGAAATAATCGCACGGTTTTTCTATAAGGGTTTTGACGAGCTGCTGTTTTTCTCGGAAAAGATAGTTGAAGACTCCAAACGGTCGGTCAAGGCCAATCCCGCCCACATGCATATTGTACATTGGGGAGCGGATCTGCCTTTCTATGACCAACTGGTGGCTACGATGCCTCGGAATATTCCTCATCGTGGCTTTGTCTCCACAGGTAAGGAGCGGCGGGATATGCCCACGCTCGTAGCGGCTTTCAACAAGACAGAAGAACCGCTTGACATCTACATTTGTCGGGAGACCAACGGCTTCAGCTATGAGCACCTTTTCAATCAGTTGACTGTCAACTCCAATATTCAAGTACACTTCATTCAGGGTGATGTGCTCTTGGCCATGGCTAAGAACGTCTATGCTTCACAATGTGCTGTTATCTGCTGTCAGGAGACCAACTACACGGTGGGTCTCACCACCGTTGTTGAGGCCTTGGCCCTTGGCATCCCAATGATATGCAGTCGTAATCCTCAGATGCCCATGGATTTAGAGCAAGAGAAATGTGGTATTCTTGTTGACTACGGCGATGTGGAGGGATGGAAGAGGGCCATAGAATACATCTCCTCTCACCTAGAGGATGCGGCAGCAATGGGCAGAAGGGGCAGGGCCTTGGCTGAGCGACTCTACAATGAGCGGCAGTGTGGAGAGGAAGTGGTTGAGATTCTTCACGCGCTGTTCTAAGCAGCAAGGAAAAGTATCTAAGGAGGACGAATAATCGGTAAATGTTTTGGCAAGTTAGTGGGAAATCAGTAAATTTGCACAAAAGACAGATGTATGGAACAGAGCATTCGTAAATATCCTATTGGCATACAGACCTTTGATAGGATTGTCAAGGAGGGATTTGTCTATGTGGACAAGACAGACATCATATGGGAATTGGCACACTATGCCACGTTCGTTTTCATGAGTCGTCCGAGACGGTTTGGAAAGTCTTTGCTGTCTTCCACACTCCATTCTTACTTCTTGGGGGAGAAGTCTCTCTTTCAGGGATTAAAGATTATGTCTCTTGAGAAGGAATGGAAGAAGTACCCTGTTGTGCATTTTGACCTCAGTGTTGCTAAACATCTTGATAATGCTGGTGTCAAGGAAGAACTTGGCAGACAATTGGAACGATTGGAAAGCATCTATGGCCGTGGTGACAGTGATGTGACTCCGGGCATGCGGCTTGACGGCATTGTCAGAAGGGCTTATGAGAAGACCGGTTCGCAAGTCGTTGTTATCATTGATGAGTATGATGCTCCGCTCTTAGATGTGTTGCATGAGAGTGAAAGGCTCAGCGAAATGCGGGAAACGCTGCAAGAATTCTATCAGAGACTAAAGATGTTGGAGCCGTTTATAAAGTTTTGTTTCATCACAGGTGTCACCAAGTTCTCGCAATTGAGCATTTTCTCAACAATTAATAATCTGAAGAATATCTCTCTGCTGCCTAAGTTTGCAACGATATGTGGTTTTACGGAGCAGGAGGTACGAACTGTCTTTAAGGACGACATTCAGCACATGGCAAGTCTTTATGATTTGTCAGGTGAGGAGATGTATGACAAGATAAAACAGAAATATGACGGTTACCATTTTGCAGGAAGGTCGGAGGCTGTTTTCAATCCTTTCAGCTTGCTGAATGCTTTAGGTGACGAAGAACTCAACAGTTATTGGTTTGCTTCGGGAACTCCTACCTTTCTGATTCGTCAGATGAAGCATTTTCACACCGATATTACTTCTTTGGATTATCTGGAGGTCCCGTCAACAGCCTTCGATCAGCCTACGGAGAATATGCATGATGCTTTGCCGCTGCTCTACCAGGCCGGCTATCTGACTATTAAGGCTTACGACAGGGAGACAGAGATGTATACGTTGGCAATGCCCAACCAGGAGGTGCGTGTGGGCTACACACGAGGATTGTTGCCTACCTATGTCGGACTTAGCGATGCTGATGTCCAGGCTGGTTTTGCGGTAAAATTCTGGAAGGCGCTAAAGTCTCAGGATATTGATTTAGCCATGCGGCATTTGCAGGCTTATCTCGCGGGTATTCCCTATGTAGAAGGCTTTAAAAAGAAGTTGGCGGAGGCAGCGACAAAGGAGGGTTTCTATGAATATACATTTTATCTGATATTCTCCATGCTCAATGTCTACGTCAGAACGCAGGTGAAGGTTGCCGGTGGGCGTATTGATGTGGCGATTTTTATGCCTGACACTATCTATATTATGGAATTGAAGGTGGGTGAGAGCAGCAAGAAGGCCCTTGGACAGATTAATGGCAATGGATATGCTACCCCCTATCTCGCTGACGGTCGTCAGATAGTGAAAGTTAGCATACGATTCTCTACCGATAAGATGACGATTGCCGACTGGACTGTGGAAAGATAAAACGGGATGGAAAAGAAAATATATAATACGGGAGAGACGGAGAAAGACCTGCGGAGGGAATATAATCCGGAGGGCTCCACTCTGCGCAAGGCTCAGCTGCGCTTGTTAGAAATGGCCGTATGGCTTCAGACTACAGCTAAGCAGATAGGAGTGCCTTGTCGGCTTGATGGTGGAAACGTGCTTGGCGCTTTACGGCATGGAGGCTTTATTCCTTGGGATGATGACATTGATTTTGTCGTCGACTACAAGGATTTTCATCGTCTCTGTCGCTATCTGAAGGACCATCCTCATGCAGAGTTCGTCTTGCAAGACAACGAGACCGACAAGGGATTCTATAAAGAGTGGGCTGTGCTGCGTGACTTGAAGAGCCGGGAGGTGAGCCACGACCGGGCTGATAGTCATGACCGCCGTGCTGCTGAGGCACTGAAGTTTCAGGGCCTGCACATCGACATCTTCCCTTATGAAGGTTATATGATACCCTGGCTGCAGCGGTTAGCGGCCAAGCTTTCGGTCAATGTCAACATGAGGTTTGCTGGTGTGCATCCTCATCTGGCACAGGCTGGCTACGATTTGCTCCATTATGTAGTTTTTCCTTGCTTCCGTGTCGTGGGCCATCTTTTCGGCAAGCGCGATAACTGTATGCACTCTTACGGCGCGTGGTTCTACGAACAGTTGCCCCGTCAGGTGTTGGTTCCGCATAGGGATATCGTCTTTGAAGGGAAGAACTTTGAGGGACCCGCTGATCCTGATGCCATGTGTCGTATTGCTTATCACGACTACATGAACCTTCCACCGAAAGATAAGCGTGACCGACATAAGATAGATATTCAATTTCTCTGAGCGATGCCTTTAGTCTCTATTGCCATGGCCGTATATAACGGCGGAAGATACTTGCGCGAGCAGGTGCAGTCGATACTCAACCAAACTGTGAAGGATATCGAGCTTGTCATGAATGATGACAGTTCTTCTGATGACTCGTGGGCGGTGATGTCTGCGCTCGCTGAGAAGGACGGACGCATTAGAATATACCGTAACGCTCATAATCTCGGATTCAAGGATAATTTTCAGCAGGCAATCGGCCACTGTCATGGAGCGTATATTGCTTTAAGTGATTGCGATGATATTTGGCTTCCCAACCATCTGCAGCTCCTGCTTGACCATATCGGTGATAAGTCTTTGGCTTGTGGCGATTCAACCTTTGTTGACGCTCAGGGTAGATCTCTCGGTTCGACCTTGCGCTATCAGGAGGCCCTTGACTGGATTCCCGATGATGACTTGAAAAAGTTCACTTCTATCATTCTCTTCCGCAACGCTTATCAGGGAGCAACGATGCTGATGCGGCGAGATTTTTTAAATCTTGCATTACCGATCCCTACTGAGATGCGCTATCATGACACTTGGTTTGCCTCCTTGGCGTGCTTTTGTGAAGGCATCAGCTACGTCAGACAACCGTTGATGAAATACCGGCGCTTAGAGACCAGTATTACGGGAATGAGAGGAAAACGCAAATCTAAACTATATAGATTTCTGCATCTTCGCTTTGACGAGGACCGGCTTGACATCTTGCATTGTATAGAGCAGCGGCTTGATAAGCGTCTATCCTCGCGACAGAGAAAGGTCATAGAAAGCCTGCGCCATGTGCTTATACTTTACAATCATAATAATCTTGCAAGTGTGCGTCTGTTTGAACTCCTTCATTATAAGGAGATTTACAGTTGCGATTTAATACATTGGATTTAAACTAATAACATGAACATAGCTGTAATCTTTGCCGGCGGAACAGGCCAGCGCATGCATACCAAGTCGCGCCCGAAGCAGTTTCTGGAGCTCAATGGGAAGCCGATCATCATCTACACGCTTGAGCTTTTCGATAACCATCCGGAGGTAGATGGCATCGTGGTGGCGTGTATTGAGAGTTGGATACCTTTCTTAAAGAAGATGCTGCGGAAGTTTGAGATTAACAAGGTCGTAGAGATTGTCGCCGGCGGCAAGACGGGGCAGGAAAGTATCTACAATGGGCTCTGTGCTGCTGAGAGATTCTCTAAAGAGAAAGGTGGTGAGGACGATATTGTCCTTATCCATGATGGTGTGCGGCCTTTGATAACAGAGGAGACCATCTCGGATAATATCAAAACCGCCCATGAGAAAGGCAATTGCATCACTTGTGTGCCAGCTACAGAGACTTTTGTCGTGCGCCAGAATGACGGATCTTTAGAGATTCCAGACCGTAATAATTCCTTGATAGCCCGCGCACCCCAAACCTTCAGATTGAAGGATATCCTGGAGGTGGACCGCAAGGCCATGGCGGAGGGAAAGTATAACTTCATTGACAGCTGTACGATGATGAGCCATTATGGCTATTACATGAATACAATTATTGGGCCGATGGAGAATATCAAGATTACCACGCCGACGGATTTCTTCATCTTCAGGGCTATGATACAGGTGCATGAGAATCAGCAGATATTCGGATTTTAAATAGCAACGTCATGGATAAGGTTTTAGCAAGAGACATCAATAACTTCAAAGCATCTTTCCCTTTCAGAGATGAACTGCGAGGAGCTTCTTTCTTGATTACTGGAGCTACGGGGCTGATAGGCTCTACCCTCATCCGATGTCTTGCAGCGCTTAATGAGGGCATTCATATCTTTGCACCGGTAAGAAACCTTGCTAAGGCGAAGATGATGTTTGGTGAGAATTTCCCTGGCGTGGACTTCATGGAGTGCAATATCATGGATATCGTTGATGGTGCATTTGGCGATGTCGACTATATTGTCCATGGTGCAGCTCCTACAGCAAGCAGGTTCTTTGTGGAGAACCCCGTTGAGACGATTGATACGATATTCAACGGCACGAAGGCCGTCCTTGACTATGCCCGCTCGCACCAAGTGAAAGGTATGGTCAATCTCTCTTCTCTTGAGGTCTATGGCACTATTCTTGATGACAGCTTACCGGTTTCAGAGAATGTCCAGGGATATCTTGACCCGCTGAGTGTGCGCAGCAGCTATCCCATGGCAAAACGCGCGGCGGAGAATCTGTGTGTCGCCTACGCCAAGGAATATGGTGTGCATGTAAAGACAGCCAGACTGACGCAGACGACAGGGGCCGGCATCGCAAAGGACGACAACCGCATCATTGCACAGTTCGCGCGATTGGCTGCAAAAGGTGAAGACATCGTCTTGCATACAAAGGGTGACAGTGCGCGGCCTTATTGCTATACCATTGACAGCATCAATGCTATTCTATATATTCTTCTGAAAGGGGCTGATGGAGACGCTTATAACGTGGCCAATGAAGAGACTTATATCTCCGCCCGTGGCATGGCCGAATACTTGCAGAAGAAATTCAATCCGTCTATCAATGTGAGGGTGGAATTAGGCGACAATTATGGCTATGCGCCAGCAACCAAGTTGCGACTGTCCGCTGCAAAGCTTGGGGGCCTTGGCTGGAAACCAAGGTATGGATTGAAAGAAATATTTGAGAATCTGACTGAATATCTAAAGGCGTGAGCTTATAGGAAGTTGAACGAAGTATAATATGCAGCAAAGGCAGGGAAAAAGAAACCACGTTCGATGCCTAAAAGTCCCTTTGCTTTATTGGCAGGGAAATATATAGCCTTGCGATTGCGCATGCAGAATAGGCACAATCTTATATAATTGGTGAAGGAATGGCCAAGCAGTAAGGAAGCAAACTTGTGTTGTAATTCCATGCTCCCATCTTTGGTGTCTTTCGTATGCTCAAAGATATATCTGCAATGACTCGTGAACTTCGGCTGTTGCTGTAAAAGCCTGAAGATTTTGTAGCCATGTAAATATGGGGCTGATTTGGAAGACGCTTCCGTCATTGCAACTGTTTTGTGAGTAATGCTGGCGTTATGCGCTCTGTGGAAAAGAAGTACTTCTCCAATTCTTACGATACCGTTGTTCCAGTCGGCATGGAGTGTAAGGTTCCAATCGTAGTTGAGGGCGCCTTCCCAATTTTGGGGATTCCGCATAAACATGCCATTGCCAAGGATGGAATGTCCAAGCAGGCATCTGAAAATATGCGTGCCTGGGCGTATATCGTCACTGTCTGGCTCTATCCTGGCTGTTTCCTGGTTTTCGCCACGACAAATAATGCATGTGCATATGTCATGGTTGCCGATAGCCGCTACCTGCTTTTCTATCTTTTTAGGAAACCATACGTCATCCTGATCGCTGATGGCTATGAAATCGCCTGTGGCACGCATGGCGGCTGTGCGGAAATTGTCATTAAAGCCTAAGTTGTGCTCATTCTCATAGAAATGCACGATAGGATATTTTTCTTCATACTCGCGGCAGATGGCGGGTGTGGAGTCTGTGGAGCAGTCGTCCTGGATAATCAGCTCGCTAATGGGATAGGTCTGATTCAGAATAGAATCTATCTGCTCTCGTATAAAAGCTGCTCCGTTGTAGGTTGCCATCACAACAGAGACTGTCGGTCGTGCGTTTGTCATATCTCTCGCAAAGTTAACAATTAAAAGGTGAAGATAGCCTTCCTATCTTCACCTTATAATAATTATTAACTTACAAGGTCTACGCCCTCAAGGTGCGCATGGCATTGAGGACGCAGAGAACCATCACGCCGACGTCGCCGAAGACGGCGATGGGCATGGCAAGGCTGCCTAAAAGTCCTGTGGCTACGAGGATGAGGATGGCAACCTTCACGGTGATGGCGAAGGACGCATTCTGTCGTGCATTGCCGATGGTCTTGCGTGCAATGCGGATAGCAGTGGCAATCTTCGAAGGCTTGTCGTCCATGAGGACGACGTCGGCAGCCTCTATAGCAGCATCACTGCCTAAGGCTCCCATGGCGATTCCTACATCAGCGCGGGCCAGTACCGGAGCGTCGTTGATGCCGTCGCCGACAAAGGCCAGGGTGCTGCCTACGGGCTTCTCGGCGATAAGCTTTTCCACATTGCTCACTTTGTCGGCGGGCAACAGCTCTGCATGATATTCGTCAAGGCCCAGTTGCGTAGCGACGGCGCGCCCCACATTCTCGTGGTCACCGGTGAGCATGACGGTCTTCTTCACTCCTAAGGCTTTCAGCAGACTGATGGCTTCCTTGCTGTCTGCTTTCACCTGGTCGGAGATGACGACATGACCTGCATAGACGCCATCGACAGCAATATGGATGATGGTACCGACGAGATGCTTGCACTTCTCACAGACCGGAACCTTGGCGCCTTCCTCTGTCATCATCTTTTCGTTGCCCACACTTACTTCTTTGCCATTGACGCAGGCGCGAATGCCTTTTCCGGCTATCTCTTCGATGCGCTCCACCAGACAGCCGTCGTCTAAGGAATCTTGCTTTGATGCTCCTTTATCTTGGACAGCCTCATTCAGTCGGTCTATATAGGCAGCACGAAGCGCCGCGGCTATCGGGTGCGTGGAGAATCCCTCTACATGAGCGGCCAGGTGGAGCAACTCTTTCTCTGTCAGCAGCTCGGGGTGGACGGCGTTGACGGCGAAGACGCCTTTTGTCAGGGTGCCGGTCTTATCGAAGACAACGGTGGAGAGCTTGGCTAAAGCATCCATATAGTTGCCGCCCTTGATAAGAATTCCCTTGCGTGAGGCACCGCCGATGCCACCAAAGAAGCTGAGCGGCACGGAGATGACAAGGGCGCAGGGACAGCTCACGACAAGAAAGCTCAGAGCGCGATACACCCATGTGACAAGACCATCCTCATAGCTGTCGTAGAAGAATGGGGGAATGAACGTGAAGGCTATGGCAAGGAAAACGACGATGGGGGTATAGATACGGGCAAACTTGCGGATGAAGGTCTCGCTCTTGGACTTGTTTGCTGATGACTCTTCTACAAGTTTGATAATCTTCGATGCTGTAGAATCGCCGAAAGTCTTTGTGGTCTTTATTTTCAGCAGTCCTGAGATGTTGACACATCCGCTCATCGCCTCATCGCCGATGACGACCTCGCGGGGCACGCTCTCTCCTGTCAGCGCTACAGTGTTCAGGCTCGACTCCCCTTCTATAATCTCTCCGTCAATAGGAATCCGCTCTCCGGGTTTGACGATGATTATCTCCCCGGTCTTGACTTCTGCGGGAGCTACGACGGCAATCTTCCCCTCGCGCTCTACATTGGCCGAGTCAGGACGTATGTCCATCAACGCCTTGATGCTCCTCTCGCTCTTTCCTTCGGCATAATCCTCAAAGAGTTCGCCAACTTGGAAGAAGAGCATGACGAAGACAGCTTCCGGAAACTGTGACTCAGCTCCTGGCAAGAAACCAATGAGCAGCGCGCCGATGGTGGCGATACACATCAGGAAGTCTTCGTTGAAAGGGTTGCGCTCCTCGATACCCTCCTCGATGGCTTCTCCTATCACATCATAAGAGATGAGAATGTAAGGAACGAGAAATACACACAACTGGCCCCAAACGGGCATAGGGTACAATTTCGTCACCATCCAGGCGGCAAAGAGCAGTACGGCTGTAAGAAGAATTCTAAGTAGCTTTCTTTTGTCCATAAAAATCTGTTTTCTATTTCAGGTGCAAAGTTACGGCGGATGGATTGCAACTTGGTTGCAAAGTTGTCCTTTCTAAGCGGTAATGTTAAAAAATATGCCGACAGTTGTTAATATTCTATATAAAACAATAGAAAGAGGCGCAATTTGTAAAAGAAATATTATCTTTGTCATGTTAAATCACCCTATAGTTTGACTCAAATGACCAAGGACGAACGACAAAATGCAATACTGGACAACCTGATGAAGTCAGGCTCTGTGCAGGTTACTGACCTCTCGGCTCAGCTCGATGTGTCGTCGGTAACAATTCGTAAAGACCTTACGGAGCTTGAGAAAGAGGGAAAGCTCTATCGAAGCCACGGCAAGGCAATCCTTATCAATCCTTTTACCAACAACAGAACCGTCAACGAAAAAGAAAAACTCAGCACAGAAGAGAAGATACAGATAGGAGCGGAGGCTGCCAAGCTTATCACTCCCGATGACTCTATAGTGCTGGCTTCCGGTACGACCATCCACGCTCTTGCGCGCAGCATTCACCCGACGAGTCGCTTGACCGTTGTCACAGCCTCGCTTCAGGCTGCTGAGGCTTTGGCACCACTTGACAATGTGGAGCTGATACAGCTCGGTGGCAATGTCAGACATACCAGCTTGTCTGTCGTGGGAAAATATGCAGAGATGATTCTTGCAGGCTTCTCTTTCAGTAAGCTCTTCCTTGGCGTTGATGGCATTGACCTGGACTTTGGCATCTCCACAACGGATATGCGCGAAGCAGAGATTAACCGGGCGATGATGAATACAGCACAAAAGATAATCGTCTTGGCCGACAGTACGAAGTTTGGTCGGCGGGGATTTGCCAAAATCTGCAATATGGAAGAGGTGGACATGATCATTACTGACAGCCGCCTGCCCCAGAATATCAGAGACCAGGTTGAAGAGCTGGGCATTGAACTTGTGATTGCCGGAGAGAATACAAAGAAATAAAACTTAATCAGCTATGAAAGTACCATCAGAATTTGACCCCATAAGGCCTTTAGAGCCCGAGGAGTTGTCAGCGGCTTACGATAAACTGTTGGCTGACGACGCCTTTAAGCCTGTCTTGGCTTATATCTATCCCAATGTTCCCATCGAGGCGGTCAGCAAGAAGATGCATGCTTGCAAAACTAATTTGGAGTTTCAGCGTGCCTTCTGCTATCCTATCCTCGAGCATCTTATTCAGACACAGAGCACGGGCATCGACATCAACTGTTATCAGGTTGACATTCACAACCGCTACACTTTTGTCAGCAACCACCGGGATATAGTCCTTGACTCCGCTTTCCTTGACAAGCTGCTCATCGACGTTGGCTTTGGCACAACCTGTGAGATAGCCATCGGTGACAATCTGCTGCAACTGGACTGGGTGCGCACATTGGCTCGTATCAACAAGACCTTCACCGTGGAGCGTACGTTGAAGTCCTCGGAGATGCTGCGTGCCAGCAAGCGTATGTCTGAGTATATGCACTTTGTCATTTCCCAGAAGCATGACAACATCTGGATAGCACAGCGTCAGGGACGCGCCAAGAACAGCAACGACCTCACGCAGACGGCTATCCTCAAGATGATGGCCTTTGGAGGAGAGGGAACAATTATCGACAGCCTCACACAGCTGCATATCGTGCCGGTGTCCATTTCCTACCAGTATGATCCTTGTGACTACCTCAAGGCGCGTGAATATCAGCTCCGCCGTGACCTGCCCTATTGGAAGAAGGGCCCGGGTGACGACTTAGAGAGCATGAACGTGGGCATCAGAGGCTATAAAGGGCATATCCATTACAATCTTGCTCCCTGCATCGACGATTGGTTGCAGACCGTAGACCAGGAGCAGCCGCGCAACAAGATGTTCGAGGAGATAGCGCAGCATATCGACCAAGAGATACACAAGAACTATCTGTTGTATCCTCAGAACTATGTCGCTCTTGACATGATTCAGAATACGAACATGTATACTGACCACTATACGCCGGAGGAGTACGACCAGTTTGAGGAATACATCGTCAGCCGTCTGGCGCTCATAGATATAGAGCACAAGGATGAGGCTTTCCTGCGTCGCTGCCTGCTGACGCAATACGCCTATCCTACTCGCAACTACATCACAGCCAACGAGGGAACAGGCCGATGGAAGCAGTTCTTCAGCAAGTTCAACTTTATGAAATAAAGGCGGTATGAAGTTCACGTGGACTTCCTTACTGCTCATGCTGTTGGTCGTTGCCTCTTGCACCAATGACCCTTACGATAGTGGTGACTCTCGTTACAGCTATCTGAGGGCCGACTTCGTAGAGGCAACGACAGATGGCAATGGTCGTGTGGTGTCGGCTCTCACCGATGATGGCGTTAGTCTGACTTTCACGCAGCCTTTTGTTGTGTCGTGGATTTCTGAGCCGGATACCTCCTACAGGGCTTTGCTGTATTATAATATCAGCGACAGCACCGCTGACGGCCAGCGTATGAGTGTGGAGCCTCTGACGGCAGGACAGGTCTATGTGCTGAAGGCGCAGACCAGAAGCGAGCAGCAGGCTATTGTGACCGACCCCGTTCATTTTCAGAGTTCTTGGACGAGTCGCAATGGCAGTTACGCCAACCTTCGTTTAGCGCTGATGACGGGTGTCGCTGATAATGTCGATGCCAAACAAGCTTTGGGCTTGGTCTGCGATAGCGTGAAAGAGAATAGAAATGGCCATCACACCTATTATTATAAGTTGTTGCATGACCAAGGCGGAGCTCCACAATATTATAAAGCAACGGTCTTCGTCAGTATCCCTACACAAAAAATGACAACTGGAGATGTTGTCCAGTTGTCATTGAATACTTACGACGGGTGGAAAACCCGCACGTTCAGCTTTTAGTAGAATACTTCTTAATAGCAGAGTCCTAACGAGACTCCTATGGTAGACGCATGCAGGTGGTTGTTGGCGTGGGCGTAGTCGCCGTAAGCTTTTATAAACCACATTGCATGTGTCTTTTTTATGGTCAGCGGAAACTGGTAGGTCAGCTGCACGTGCCCTGTCCACCAGTTGGCGCCATAATAATCTTGGTCAGGGATAAGCACATTGACAGCATAGTCTGTCGTGGCATCATAGAGCGCCAGTTCATTTTTCAGAGAGGTATGCAGCCCGGCCTTGGCTTCTGCCCACAGTCTTCCTTTCATAAAGCCATATCCGCCGTTCACACTCCAGTCCATGTGTTCGTATTTGAAGCGGGAGGTGTGAAGTAGGTATTTGTTGCGTGTCGTTGCTAAAGCCCCGTCAGATCCGATATACCCGCGCAAGGCCTCGCCATCGGTAATATCGAGGCGGTAGCGGAGGTTGAGGTTGAGGACGTTGACCTGATAGCGCTTCTTAAATTTCAGCAGTGTGGCATAATGATAGCTGTTCAGTCCTGTCTCCGGATCTGTTGTCGTCTCCAGCTCCTGCCGATATTCATCGGCATAAGCCTGCTCGTAGCCTGCGCCGAAGTCTGCCTCGTGGATGAATCGGCCAACCTTGATGCGGTTGAGGGTTGAGAAGCCAAAGATATACTGCCGGTAGTGTCCCGGCTCATACTTATATTGACCGTAGATATCCTCGTTGCCACGGTCTATGGTAAATCTTGACAGTGAGTAGACGTTGCTGTTCTTATAAGCATACGACAGCTCAGCGCCAAACTTGTGGTTGACCCATTCCCGTTGAAAGGCATTGTATCCATTCGTGATGCCTAATGCGTTCTCCATGCCTGTCATGGTGTAGTACATCAGAGAGGCATCGGTCTGCACGGTCTGAATGTTGGGTATTTTCTCTTTATATCTGTTGTAGTGTCCGGCCAGTCCTATGGCGTTGTTTCCGAAGGAGAATGTGATGGCTGGCGTAATCTGGTATTGCAGCATCTGACTTCTGCTCCTCGGGTCTCTCAGGCGGCTGAGGTCGCCGACACGATAGTCGAGTCTCACGCCAAAGCGCCAAGGGCCAAAGTTGCAGGTGCCGAGGGCTGCGGTGAGGTCGATGTCCTGCCGGTCGTACTTGCCTTTTACTGCAGACCCGGAGAAGTATGGGTCGCTGTTGTACGAGCGGCGGACGTCGCTCCAGGCTCTGTCATGGGTGCGGCCGGTGTTGAAGCTGAAGCGTCCGTAGCCATAGAAAAGGCGGCTGAGCCGCTGGTAGCTCTCGGTGAAGAAAGTCAGGTCGTTGCTCATTCCGCCTTCCTGCACGCGATGGAGGTTGCCATTGTGGTGATTGTAGTCCACGGCGGCAATCCCGCGTCCACGGGCAGAGTCAGCGGAGAGCCCGGCGGCGTTCTCTGTGAGCCGCCAGAGCTGTGTGGCATCGCTGTAGAAGTAGGCGCCTTTGTCTGTCAGACGTTGTGCTTGACTGCCAAGCGATAGAGACAGAAGGCATGAGAGCGTGAATATCCTTGTGGTTGTCTTATTCATAATTGCTGAGTGGTGGGGCTGTTAATAATCGTAGTTGCGTGGCTTTGCTGCTGTTATGACTTCAAAGTCGGCGCTACTGTTGTTGGTGTCCGTGAGAATCTTATGACCGTCTTTACCCGTTCGGTTGGATATTTTCCTTACGACGGTCTCGCCGTTGTATCCCGTTACGGAGTTGATGTATGTGTATCCGGCGTCAAGGCTGTTGACGAGACGTTTGGTGTCCACATCAACCGTGCCTCGGTTGGTGTATTTCAATATCTCTACGGCATCGGTGATAACGGCGTTGGGCATGAGCTTATACTGTGAGCCCTTTGTCTTGCCGTAGGCGTAGATGAGTGGCCAAACCGCTATCTCGTCTTCAGAGGCACGGAAGATGACGATGCTGTTAGGACCACCGCTCAGCAGATTCATATAGTTCAGCGAGGCGCTGAAGCTGTAGAGAACCTCCATATCCGGGACGGCGGGGTTGTTGATGAAGGCATTGCGTGTGCGCGTATCGTTGACATCGTAGTCAGCATCGAGGAGGTTGGGCGAGGAGGCTGACCCGGCCGTAGAGTGGTCGATGGCGCTGTTGGCGATGACAACAGTACCTCCCGGCGCAATCTCTTTCGTGGCATCTGGGAGGCGGAAGATTTGTTTAAGTGCCGTGGAGTCAGGATGTTCAGCATTGAGATAGTCGGTGCTCCAACCTTTCGAGTCGCTTTCTACGAGTCCTATGCAGAGCCCCGCCACGTCAATGGTGTTGTCGCTCTGGTTGTAGAGCTCAATGTACTGGTCTGCGTTGTAGTTGCGGTTGGCATCATTCTTTGTCCCCGCAAAATAGACTTTGCTGATGACGAGGGATCGGCTGATGGAGAGTTGGGTAGGCAGCTGCAGGGTTGTGAGCGCCTCTGTACCTATGAGGCTGTTGACGAGCGTGCCGCTGACGACGGCCCCGTCGTTGACCTGGTCGTCGCCGGTATACTGTTTATACGCATCGCTTGTCAGGTTCCATGATGTTGTGAGGGTGTAGACATCGGGGATGACGCCTTTGAAGTGTGCAATGCCGTCAGCATCGGTCAGCGCCTGCTGTGACTGACCGCCCGACTGTGAGAGGGTGACGGTATGCCCTTCATAGTCGGTGGAGATGAACTCCTCGGGCATGAGCAGGTGGACGTCAACATCGACGGCCTGGGTCGTGTCATCATAGTCGACGCAGGAAGCCATGCATAGTACGGAAGCTAAAAGCCAGATATATGTTTTCTTCATCATAGTGGATATTAAAGGTTGAAGTAAAGCTCTACACCATAGCTGAAGTTGTTGGTATTACGCTGTGAGAGGGTAGAGGTGTTGTTGCCTTTGAGATAGGGCTCGTAGAAGAGGCAGTTGTTGACGAACAGTGACAGTCCGCCGAAGTCTCCGAGCTCTTTTGTTACCCTTGCAGAGAGGTTCCATGTTGATGGCGTCTTCGACGGTCCGGCGTTGTTAGCTTTGGTGTCGAGGTCGCTGATACTGATTCCCTGCTGTCCGGCGGGCATGGTGGCGTAGTAGCTGCCGTCGAGTCCGATGAATCCAGACCGCATGTCAGGTGTGATGGCATGGTAGTCTAAGTTGGTGTCTATCCAGCCTGTTGCTTGCTTGTCTTGCGACCAGCTCTCGCGCCAGTCCTGCCAGATGACCTGAGCCGTAAAGGAGGCCACCATGCGCAGCCGGGGAATATTTGTGACGATGCGCAGGGTGTTGAGGAAACGGCGGTATTCATCGTAGTCATAGTCTTCGCCTGTGGGGTAGACAACCTTAAACGGCGTCAGATTATAGGCGTTGTACGAACTTGGCAGCAGAGCTGTCTTCACGTTAGCGGCTCCGATGTTTGTGCTCCAAGTCTTCGTACGGGAATAGGCACCGCTGAAATAGAATGTGGTATGGATGGGCTTTATCTCACCAAAGTCGAAGTCGAATTCTATGCCTTTGTTGACCGTAGCACTCGTATTGCCCACACTGCCGTTCGACATGAAGACAATATCTTTGCGTGCCGGGTCGTTATAGTTGATGGTTGTTGCGGCGCCGGGCGTCACAACAAGTCCATGGGAGCAGTCATAGTAGTTGGACTCATAGACGCGGTAGGAGGTCAGTGCTCCAAATCCCTTCGGTGTCCGGTCTTGGTAAGCCAGGACGCTGAGCTTGCCTCCCCAGGGCAGACGGATGTCTATGCCGCCTTCTATCTTCGTTGTGGTGGCATTCTTGAGACTCTTGTTCTTCTTCACCTCACTGACTTCCGTGTGGTAGACGAGCAGCTGGGCGGGAGCGTCATCCTGTGGCATGTAGCTGGCGGCAAGTCGGTCCTGGTAAATCTTGTCGGGATAGAGGTAGTCCAGACCGGGCGTCTTGCTGTTGAGGCCTATCCCGGCGCGGAGGTCGAGCCATCTTGTCACGGCAAAACTCATGTTGAAGCGGGGGCTCAGCGCATAGGTGGCAATATCCGATGCTGGCTGCAACGCGGTGAAGCGCAGGCCAAACTGAGCTCTGAGCTGGTTGACCTTGTTGAGATTCCAGATGAAGTTGTCTTCGGCATAGGCGTTGACTTGGTGCAGGCCGGGAATATCTTTGAAAGCGCGGGGACGTCCGTCGGCATTGGGACGATAAGGACGGCTGTCGTCAGCATTATAGTAGCCTTTACCGCTGTTCTTGTCGTAGTGGTATTCCAGTCCTATCTTGAAATTTTGCCTTGTCTTGCCAGCGCGCAGATAGAAGGCGTCGTTGACCTTTGCGAAGATATTCCAGGGTCTCGACGCTGTATAGCCAGTAGCGAGATAGCTGCCGTAAATCCATGGCACGCTGTAGTATCCGGTCTCATGAGCTGTCAGTATGGCGGTGTTCGCGGTCCCTACATAGCCGGTATTCTTCGTGTCCTGCCACCCGTAGTTGAAACCGAAGGTGTACGACAGCGTGCGTGCAAGCGCCTTGTCGATGTTCAGTCTGCCGTTATGGGTAAGCGCGAAGGTAGCGTTTGTGTTCTTATTCTCACTGCCGTCCTGCTTGGCATCAGGGTCGTTTCCACTCCATTGGCGGGCATAGAGAAAGCGCAGCTTGGTGTCGGTATGCCATCGGTGTGTGATGTCATAGCTGTAGCCCAGGCTCCCCGTATAGCGGCCATACGACCGCGTCTTCTCGCGGGGGTTCCCCCAGGCCTTGGCATAGTCGAAGTTGAAGTTCAGAATGCCGGCACGCTCCAGGCTGAAGCCCTTGCCTAAGGAGTAGTTTTGCAGCACGGGGCTTATCTTGCCTTTCACCTGCCATGGCGTTACGCCAGCCTTGGTGTGTACGACGACGAGTCCGCTGGTCAGGTCGCCGTATTCTGCTGACGGGATGCCGCGGATGACCTCCACGTTGTCGATGTCGTCGGCAGAGATCTGACGCAGGTCCGTACCGGTGAAGGCGGCTGCATTGAAGCTGCCCTGACTCAGGGCTCCGTTGTTGCTCATTGGCACCCCGTCCATGATGACGCTGCTGCCAAAAGCACTCGTGTTATTGTTGACGAGGGTGCGGAGCTGAAGATTGCTCTGTGCGGTGAGGTCCTGGTTCTGTATGAGCTGTCCGGGAATGAGCTGCATGACATCAGCGAGCGATGCTGCCTGCAGGTGGTCGATGGCCTGCCTGCCGATGAGACTGCTTGTCGAGGACCCTGCGGCATTCTGCTTGGCAGTGACGACGACTTCGCGCAGCGCCAGAGACGTGGGCGTGAGCCGGATGTCGAGCTTCACATCCGCGGCGACTTTGAGCGTCGTGGTATATTCTTGATAGCCGACATAGGTTATCTTCAGCAGATAGGTTCCTTCCGGGACATTGTCGAAGGACGCCTTGCCGTCGATGTCGGTAGCGGCAAAAGCGGCTAGTGAGGGGATGCTTGCCGTGGCCATGAGAACGGGCTCACCGGTAGTCTTGTCTTTTACGGACAACGACACCTTGTGGGCTGAGGCCGTCAGCACCGATAAGAGAAGGAAGATGAAGAGGAGTTTTCTCTTTGCCATAAGGAATGTGTGAAAAGTAAAAACTTTGTGTAGCTTTATTAATAGATGCAAAGTTAAGACTTTTCTGCTACTTTTAGGGCGAAAAGGAATACCCAATAATAGGTATTTATAGAAAAAGGAGGCCGGTCTTGGCCTCCTTATAGGTATCTTTTATGCTCTTTTGAGCCCTTTACAGGCTTTCGAGCACGCGTTTAAGTACAACCTCAGCAGAAATCTCTCTGTTGGCGGCCTCAGGTATGACGAGGCTGTGCGGGCTCTCTATGACATCGTCTGTCACGATAAGGCCACGGCGCACAGGCAGGCAGTGCATGAAGTAGCCGTCGTCGGTCCATGACATATGCTCGCTGTCGACAGTCCACGACATATCTTTCGAGAGTATCTTTCCGTAGTCAGCCTTGTTGTCAACCCCCGGACAGCTCCAGTTCTTGGCATAGACGAAGTCAGCACCTTCGAGGGCTTCTCGCTGGTTGTAGGTAACTTTGGCATTACCGGCAAACTTCGGGTCGAGTTCGTAGCCCTTAGGCTGTGCGATGGTGAAGTCGACGTCGGCAGCGTTCATCCACTGTGCAAACGAGTTTGGCACGGCTTGGGGCAGCGCACGGCAGTGGGGAGCCCATGTCATGACAACTTTCGGACGTCGTCCGCCCTTCCCTGCCTTTATCTCATTCCATTTCTCGTGGATGGTAATCAGGTCGGCAAAGGCCTGCAGGGGGTGTACGGTAGCGGTCTCCATAGCCACGACGGGGCGTCCGGAGTATTTCACAAACTGGTTGACGATGGTCTCGGCATAGTCGTAGTCGCGGTCGGAGAGACCGGCAAAGGAGCGCACGGCGATGATGTCGCAGTAGCAGCCCATGACGGGGATAGCCTCTAAGAGGTGCTCGCTCTTGTCTCCGTCCATGATGACGCCACGCTCTGTCTCCAGCTTCCAGGCACCGGCGTTGACATCGAGCACAATGACGTTCATGCCTAAGTTCATGGCAGCCTTCTGGGTAGAGAGGCGGGTGCGCAGGGAGTTATTGAAGAATATCATCAGCAGGGTCTTGTTCTTGCCCAACTGCTGGTAGTCGAAGCGGTGAGCCTTCACCTCCTCGGCTTCTCTGACAGCGGCATGGAGGTCGCCGATGTCCTGTACGTTGAAGAATGTATGCATAGTAATCAGTTTTAGTTATTCTCTTATCTGTCCGTTGCCCTCAATGAGCCATTTGTAGGTTGTTATCTCCTCCAAGGCCATAGGTCCGCGGGCGCCTAATTTCTGTGTCGAGATGCCTATCTCAGCGCCGAGGCCGAACTGTGCGCCGTCGGTGAAGCTCGTGGCAGCGTTGACATAGACGCAGGCAGCGTCGACCCTATCCTCGAAGGCCTTGGCATTCCCGGCATTCTCTGTCACGATGCTCTCACTGTGGCCGCTGCCGTAGGTGGCGATGTGCTCGATGGCTTCGTCGAGGCTGTCTACCGTGACGACGCCAGCCTGCAGGCTGAGCCACTCTGTGTTCCAAGTCTCTTGAGCGTCGTCGGCGGTAACTTCTGTCAGCAGCTCCTGAGGGTAATAGCCTTTGAGGGCTTTGTAAGCTCTCCCGTCGGCATGGAGCTTGACGCCCTTCGTGGCCAACGGCATGACGAGCTGTGGCAGGTCGGCCAGCCGTGAGGCGTGCAGGATAATGGTGTCGAGGGCGTTGCAGACGCTGCAGCGCCGTGTCTTGGCATTGTCGATGATGCGCTGTCCTTTCGCTAAGTCACCGTATTCGTCGAAGTAGCAGTGCACGACCCCGGCTCCCGTCTCTATGACGGGCACCTTGGCATTGTCGCGGACGAAAGTGATGAGGCGCTTGCCACCGCGGGGGATGCAGAGGTCGATGTAGCCCACAGCCTGGAGCATGGCGCCCGTAGACTCGTGGGTGAAGGGCAGCAGCTCTACGGCACCCGTATCCACACCATGTGCTTTCAGCACATCTTTTATCAGCTCAACTCCTGCCTTACACGACTCCTCAGCGTCCTTGCCGCCTTTGAGCACGCAGGCGTTGCCGCTCTTGAAACAGAGGGAGAATACATCGAAGGTGACGTTTGGGCGTGCCTCATAAATCATACCTATCACACCGAAGGGAACGCTGATGCGGCGCAGGTGCAGGCCGTTGGCGAGCGTCTTGTCCTTGAGGGTGCGCCCTAAGGGGGAGGGTAGGGTAGCGACATGGCGCATGTCGGCAGCGATACCTTTCAGACGGTCGGCGGTGAGCAGCAGACGGTCATACATGGGGTTGGCCTTGTCCATGCGGGCAAGGTCTTGGGCATTGGCGGCAAGGAGGGTGGGAATCTCCCGGTCGATGGCATCGGCCACGGCATTAAGAATCTCGTTGCGCTTGTCGTCGGTCATCAGCTGCAAAGAGCGGCTGGCATGTTTGGCATTGATGAATTGTTGAAGCATATCTTTATTCCATGTAGAGGTAGTCGTAGTGTATCATGGGCTTGACATCATGCTGTCCGATGACTTTTCTGGCCTCGGCGGCGTTATAGCCGCTGCGTCCTAAGGCTATCACCTTCCCTTCCGTATTGACAACGTCGATGATGTCGCCCTCCTCGAAGTCGCCGTCTATGGCTGTGATGCCGACGGGGAGCAGGCTGACGGCCTTGTCGCCCTTGAGGGCCTCTTCAGCTTTGGCATTGATATGTACGCTGCCTTGTGCGAAGCTCTCGCTGTGGCCAATCCATTTCTTGATTCTCGAAGTAGGATTGGGGTTGGGACGGAACTCGGTGTGCATGGTCTGCTGCGGGTGCTCGGCCAGGTTGACGAGGATATTCTCCGACTGTCCGTTGGCGATGATGACCTTGATGCCTTCGTCAGCCACTTTGCTGGCTATCTTGGCCTTTGTCATCATGCCACCGCGCCCGAAGCCGCTCTTGGTGTCCTGGATATATTCTCCTAAGTCACGGTCGTAGTTGACCATCGGTATCACTCTGGTGCCCTTCTGTTTAGGATCGCCGTTATAGATGCCATCAACATTGGAGAGGATGACGAGGGTCTCGGCATTCATCATCGAGGCCACGAGCCCGGCGAGCTCGTCGTTGTCGGTGAACATCAGCTCTGTCACGCTGACGGGGTCGTTCTCGTTGATGATGGGCAGGATGCCGCTCTCCAACATCACGGAGATACACGACCGCTGGTTGAGGTATTCGCCACGTGTGGCGAAGCTCTCTTTCATCGTCAGCATCTGCCCGATGTTGACACCGTATTCTCTGAACAGGTCGTAGTAGAGTCCGATGAGCTTCACCTGGCCCACGGCCGAGAAGAGCTGGCGCTGTTGTACGCTGTCGAGCTTGCGGTCGACATGCACCTCGCCGCGCCCGCTGGCCATAGAGCCTGACGAGACGAGGATGACCTCATAGCCGTGCGCCCGCAGCCAGACAATCTGGTCTACGATGGCCGACATACGCGTGACGTTGATGTTGCCGTCGGGACGTGTGAGGACGTTGCTGCCTACTTTGACGACGATTCTCTTCATTTCAGACAGCCTTTAAATCCTTGTATCACGGCATTGGTGAAGCCGGCCTGCTCCATGGCGTTGAGGCCACGGATGGTCATGCCGCCCGGTGTCGTCACCTTGTCTATCTCTGCTTCAGGGTTGCCACCGTTGGCCTGTAGCAGCCTGACAGCACCGAGCATAGTCTGAAGCACGACATCTTTGGCGTCGTTGGCTTTGAATCCTAACTCTACGCCGGCTTCTGAAGCGGCACGCACGAAGCGCATAATGAAGGCGATGCCACAGCCGGAGAGAGCAGTGCCCGAGGACAGCAGACTCTCGTCGACAACGAGGCTGTTGCCCACGCTGTTGAAGATGGCCTCTACTTTACTGAGGTTCTTCTCCGCCTGACGGCTGGGGGAGAGGAAGGTCATCGACGCGCGCTCGGCGATGCCGATGTTTGGCAGGGCCTGCACGATGTCAGGCACTTTTCCTCCCTCTTCCAGCCATTCGCTGAGCTGGGCGATGGAGATGCTGGCAGCCATGTTGATGATGGTCTGCGAGCTGTAGTCCATGACGGTTTTTATCTCGTCAATGACGGTTTTCACTACTTTGGGCTTCACGGCTATGACGATATAGTCGGCACCGGCGATGGCTACCTTGTTGTCGGTGGTCACGCTGGCGCCGGACTGTGCAAATCTTTCGAGTTTGTTCTCGTGGGGGTTGGCGACGGTGATGTCGTCGGCCCGGAAGATATCACTCTTGAGGAGACCGGCGGCAAAAGCGCCGCCCATCTCCCCGGCTCCTATGATTGCTATTTTCATGATTCAAGAACGTTTTTCAGTCTGTAGATAAAGTCGTCGACGTCAGCTTTGGTAATCATCAACGGCGGCAGGATGCGCAGAATATTCGTACCGGCGCAGCCAGTGAAGATATGCTGTTCGTGGATGAGGCGCTGGCGTATGAGCTTATGCGGCTGGTCGAGGACGAGACCTATCATCAGTCCGCGGCCTCTCACCTCCAGGATATGGCTGTTGGTCTGTTGCAGGAGACGCAGCTGGTCGAGGAAGTATTCGCCCACCTCGTGGGCATTCTCTACGAGGTTCTCTTTCTCAAAGACATCGAGGACGGCGAGTGCGGCGGCACAGGCCAGATGGCTGCCACCAAAGGTGGTGCCGAGCTGTCCGGGCACAGCCTCAAAGTCCGGTGAGATGAGGACGGCGGCCATGGGGAAACCATTGCCGATGCCCTTGGCCACGGTGATGAGGTCGGGCTTGATGCCGAGCCATTGGTGTGCGAAGAACTTGCCGCTTCGTCCGTAGCCGCATTGTATCTCGTCGCAGATGAGCACAGTGCCGTATTTCTTGCATGCCTTAGCCAGCCCCTGTGCGAACTCCGGTGTGGCCATGATGCAGCCGCCGATGCCCTGGATGCACTCCAGGATGACGGCGCAGACATCGCCCTTTGCCAGCTCTGCCTCCCAGGCCGGGAGGTCGTTCATCGGCAGGAAGGTGGTGTGGTCGTTGTCATTGATGGGGGCAAGGTATTTCTTGTTGTCGGTGACCTCTACAGCCAACGACGTACGGCCGTGGAAAGAGTGGCTGGCGGCGAGGACACGCTTGCGGCCATTGTGGAAGCTGGCCAGCTTGAGGGCGTTCTCGTTAGCCTCGGCACCGCTGTTGATGAGGAAGAGGCTGTAGTCGTCATAGCCACTTATCTTACCCAAGCGGTGGGCAAGCTGCTGTTGCAGTGTGTTGATGACGCTGTTGGAGTAGAAGCCGATGTTCTGCAACTGCTTGTACAGACACTCTATATAATGTGGGTGGCTGTGTCCGATGCTGATGACGGCATGACCACCATAGAAGTCGAGGTATTCCTGTCCTTTGTCGTCCCAGACACGGGCGCCTTTGCCCTTGACGATGTTGACGTCGAAGAGCGAGTATACTTTGAATAATTCCATTTAGAATGCGTTTGCCTTAAGATTCAGTCCGGCCCTCTCGTCGATACCGAACATAATATTCATATTCTCCACAGCCTGGCCGACAGCGCCCTTGAGCAGGTTGTCGATGCACGAGGTCACGAGCAGCTTGTCGTCGATGATGTCGCAGTGTACGAGGGCCTTGTTAGTGTTCACCACCTGCTTGAGGTCGATGGCCTTATCGGCGTAGTGGGTGAACGGCTGGTCCTTATAGAAGTCCTTGTATCCGTTGACGATGGTCTCGGCGTCGGTGTTGCCGTCGAGCTTCACCACCTCTGTGGCGAAGATGCCGCGTGCGAAGTTGCCACGGTAAGGGATGAAGTCGATGGCGGCTTCAAGATGCCCCTGCACCTGCTTCAGACTCTGCCTGATTTCCGGCACATGCTGATGGCGGAAGGCTTTATAGATGCTGAGGTTGTCGACACGCCACGAGAAGTGGGTCGTAGCACCGGGCTTCACACCGGCGCCCGTGGAGCCTGTGATGGCGTTGACGCTGACGTCGGAGGTCAGCAGCCCGAGCTTGGCAGCGGGGAGCAGTCCGAGCTGGATGCAGGTGGCAAAGCATCCGGGATTGGCGACATGGTCGGCATGGGCGATCTGCTCACGGTTGATTTCCGGCAGACCGTAGACGAAGTCGTGGGCCTCGGCGGTGGGGTGCTGGGTGTGGGTCAGCGTCTGTGGAGCCAGGCGGAAGTCCTGAGCCAGGTCGATGACCTTCACGCCTTCGGGAATGTCGTGGGCTTGCATGAAAGCCTCACTCTTACCGTGTCCGAAGCAGAAGAAAACGACATCCACGTCGCTGAACGGCATATCCTTGGTGAAAACCAGGTCGGTATCGCCATAGAGTCCCTCGTGGACGTCGGTCACGGGATTGCCCGCATTACTCTCGCTGTTGGCGAAGACGATCTCGGCACCGGGATGATGGACGAGGAGACGGATCAGCTCGCCGCCGGTATAGCCGGCAGCACCGAAAATTCCTACTTTTATAAGTGAGGAGTGAGGAGTCAGGAGTGATGAATCAAATTGCATAACCTTTAATATCCTGTTTAATGTATCTCTGTTTGGACGTTTTTATTGATGAGATGAGCATGGCTATCAACTCATTACAGTCTGTAGACATACTTTCAAACATCTTATCATCAATGAATCCTGTATCTGACAATAGATGAAGCCAATAATCAGTTACTCCTTTTGTAGCCATCAGGATTCGGATCCATTGCTTTATGCTTTTATCGTATAAACATTACAGCCTTTACAGCTCATATTTGGGTTGAGCATTATGATTCTTCACTCTTCACTCTTCCCTCTTCACTGAAGGCCCTTCTTCTTTTTCTTTTAATTGGAAAGCATTATGATTCTTCACTCTCCCCTCTTTCCTCTTCACTGAAAGGGTGTATGCCGTAGTAGACCTTGAGTGGTGTGGAGAGAATCTTGATGAAGCCCTTGGCGTCCTGAGCCGTCCAGCCGTGGTTCATCTCACCGTATTCACCGAGCTCCGACTTGGTGAGGTCGTCGGGAGAGTCCACGCCGACAGTCTGGAAGCTGTAAGGGCGGAGCTTGAGGATGGCCGTGCCGTTGACGTGGCGCTGCGAGGAGGTGAGGAAGGCCTCCATGTCGGGCATCACCGGCTCTAAGTACTCGCTCTCGTGGAGGGACATGCCGTACCAGTTGGCAATCTGGTCTTTCCAGTACTGCTGCCATTTGCTCAGTGTCGACTTCTCCAGGAGCCTGTGCGCCTCGATGATCAGCTTTGGTGCGGCAGCCTCGAAGCCCACACGGCCCTTGATGCCGATGATGGTGTCGCCGACGTTGCAGTCGCGGCCGATGGCATAGCTGGCGCCTATCTCCTCAATTTTCTGAATGGCTTTCACCTTGTCGTCGAAATGCTCGCCGTTGACGGCGTCTATCTCACCCTCCTTGAAGGTGATGCGCAGCTCGGCTTCCGGCTCCTGGGCGGTGACATGCTTCAGATACGCACTCTCGGGCAGACCCTGTGTCGGGTCGAGGAGCTCGCCACCGCAGATGCTCGTGCCCCAGATGCCGACATTGTAGCTGTATTTCAGCTTGGTGAAGTCAGCGAAGAAGCCATGGGCGTTGAGGTAGTCCACCTCTTCCTTACGCGACAGCTCCTTGTCACGGGTCAGCGTGATAATCTCCACCTTGGGGGCGAGGACCTGGAAGGTCATGTCGAAACGTATCTGGTCGTTGCCGGCTCCCGTAGAGCCGTGGGCGATGGCGTCGGCTCCAATCTCGTTGGCATAGCGCGCGATGGCGATGGCCTGGAAGATGCGCTCTGAAGATACGGAGATGGGGTAGCAGTTGTTGCGCAGCACATTGCCGAAGATCATGTATTTCAAGCTCTTGGCATAGTACTCCTGAGTGACGTCGAGGGTGACGTACTTCACCGCTCCTAACTTGTAGGCATTCTCCTCATTCTTCTTCAGCTGCTCAGGGCTGAAACCGCCGGTGTTGGCACAGGCTGCATAGACATCCCAACCTTCCTGGGAGAGTTTCATCACGGTATACGATGTATCCAAACCGCCGCTGAAGGCGACAACAACTTTCTTCTTCATATCTCTGGTATTTAATTTCTATTATTAACAACGCGGGGCAGGCATATTATCTTATGTCTGCACCTTATATAAATATGTCTTCGGCTTATTCCTTGCCGTCTATCTTCTTGATTCTCTCCATGACCTCCTTGGAAATGCGGGCGGGGAGATGCTCCTCGGGGTCGAAGAGCATGGCTGTGCAGATGCAGTACTGCCGGTTGGTGCGGTGCAGGATGTCCTTGTTGATGCATCCCTCACAGCCCCGCCAGAACGACTCGTCATCGGTGAGGTCGTTGAAGGTCACGGGATGGTAGCCGAGCTGCGTGTTCATCTTCATCACGGCCGAGCCACTGGTCAGGGAGAAAATCTTGGCTTGCGGCCAGCGCACGCGTGCCAGCGTAAAAGTCATGTTCTTGATGCGCTTGGCAAGGCCGAGGCCGCGGTAGTCGGGATGGACAATGAGTCCCGATGTCGTGACATAGTGCTTGTTGCCCCACGTCTCGATATAGCTGAATCCGGCAAACTTCTCACCGTCCAAGGCGATGACAGCCTTGGCCTCGCGCATCTTTGTGGCTACATATTCCGGTGAGCGCTTGGCAATACCGGTACCGCGAACCTTGGCGGCATCGGCTATGGTCTGTAGAATCGTGTCGACATATTTAATATGGCTTTCGTCGGCAACCAAAACTTTTACGTCTTTCATTTCTCTTATAATATCATGTTGTCTCTAAGTGCCTGTATGATGGCGTTGTGGTCAGAACCTTCTCTGACAGCTATAAATATGGTGTCGTCGCCGGCTATCGTGCCCAATATCTCGGGAATGTCGCTGTTGTCGATATTATAGGCAATGCTGCTGGCATATCCCGGTCGCGTCTTTATCACCCCTAAGTTGCCGGTGAAGTTGATGCTTAGGAAGCCGGGGATACCTATCATCTCGGTAGCCTTCATCGGGGTGTGGACGCGCTTGTACATCGTCTCGTTGGGCAAGACATACACATACTGCCCGTTCATGCTTGCGGCCTTGGCGACTTTCAGCTGCTTGAGGTCGCGGCTCAGGGTGGCCTGGGTGATGGCATAGCCCTCGTCGTGCAGCTCGCGAAGCAGGTCTTCCTGACTTCCGATTTCCTTGCTTGAGAGAAGCATTTTTATCGTTTCTAAACGATGGCCTTTGATGTTCATCTGTATATTTATGCTTATTTTCGCTGCAAAGTTAGCATATTAATTGAATATATGCAAGCGTTTGCAAATCTTTTTGTGTGAAATCTTTAGTTTTGTTGCGCAAAACAGACAAAATCGATTGCCGCTCCCCGCTTTTGCTAACAGTTTACTATATGCGCTGTATTTTAATTGTATATCTATTCTATTCTTCCCTTTATATGCTAAAAAAGGCTTGAATCGGCGGTGAAATGATAAAAATATATTAATTTTGCCACATCTTTAAAGGATAACCAATGAATTTATCTATTTCAACGTGGCTGCCGGGAGGCATGCCGAAACATTTCGCTGCTGCTGCAATGCTATTGATGAGCATAACGGCAGAAGCGCAGAGTCTAAAAACAGGTATTATTACGGATACCAAGGGAGAACCGTTAGTTGGTGTCAGCGTCGTTGAGCAGGGCACCACCAATGGCACGATGACGGATGCCAATGGCCGCTATTCTTTGACTGTGAAACCGGGGGCGAAGCTCAAGCTCACCTATGTAGGTTTTGAGCCGCTGACCATCTCGCCGGGGCGCAGTGCCGTCATGCAGGAAGACCGCAAGACCCTCGACGAGGTTGTCGTCGTGGGCTATGGCACCATGCGCCGCAAGGATGTCACCTCCTCCATCACCACCGTCAGTTCCAAGGACCTCAACCAGGGCGTCTTCACCGACCCGGCGCAGATGCTGCAGGGCAAGGTGGCGGGCCTCGTCGTCTCCTCTACGGGCGACCCCACGGGCACACCGTCCATCACATTGCGTGGTGCCTCGTCGCTGCGCTCCGGCGACGCTATGCAGCCCTATTATGTCATCGACGGCATTCCGGGAGTCGACATCTCCATGGTAGCCCCCGACGACATCGAGAGCATCGACGTCCTGCGCGATGCCTCGGCAACGGCCATCTATGGCTCCAAGGCTGCCAACGGGGTCATCATCATCACCACGAAGAAAGGCAGCAAGGGACGTACCGCTATCACCTATAATGGTTATGTCGCACTCAGCAGCGTGCTGAAGAAGCTCGACATGGCCTCTGCCGCTGACCTGCGGGCTTCAGGCTTCCTCGTCGACGACGAGGGCGCCGATGTGGACTGGCAGGACGAGGTGCTGCGCACCGGCGTGAGCTTCAACCACAACCTCTCCATCAGTGGCGGCAACGACGACACGAAGTTCATGGCCAGTCTCAACTACTCCGACAACGACGGCGTGGTGCGCGGCACCAAGATGGAGCGGGCCAACGGCCGGGCGCTCGTCACCACGGACGCCCTGAAGAAGCACCTCACCCTCACCGCGGGCGTCAACGCCATGACGGGAACGGGACATGGCGTGCCGGTCAATGCCAACGGTGAGTCGGTACTGGAGGCCATGAACTATTATCTCCCCACCAACCCCATACGCAATGCCGACGGCTCCTGGTTTGACTCGGAGGTGGGCACGCACAACTTCAACCCGCTGTCCATGATCAATGAGGACAAGAGTGAGTTCACCTGGCGGCGCTTGCAGTTCATCTCCAAGGCGGCGCTGAAAGTCGGCAAGGACATCGTATGGAATGCGGACTACAGCTACAACACCTCGCAGCGCATGTTCAGCAGCTATGACAGCTCGCAGTCGCAGATTGTAAAAGGCTACAACGGACAGGCCCACCGCTCCACAGCCTCCGGCAACAAGCACAACTTCGAGACCTACGTCAACTACAACCATGACTTCGGCTTCCACCATCTCGGCATCATGTTGGGCTACAGCTATGAGCAGCAGATGCGCAACGACGGCTTCGGACTGACGGTGCACAACTTCTATGACGACACCATCGGCTTCCACAACCTTTCTTACGCCAACCTCATCAATGGCATGAGCGATGTCGACGGCTCTGTGAAGGAAACCATCCGCAACAAGTCCTACTATGGCCGTGTCAACTACGCTTACCGTGGCCGTTATATCCTCCAGGGCACGCTGCGCCGCGATGGCAGCTCGGTCTTTGGCAAGAACCACCGCTGGGGCACTTTCCCCTCGGTGTCGGCGGCCTGGAATATCAGCGAGGAGCCTTTCATGAAGAACAGCTTCTTCGACCAGCTCAAGCTCCGCGCTGGCTACGGTGTCAGCGGCAACGCCTTAGGCTTCGGAGCCTATACGGCTGTCGCCACCTATGGCCTCGACACGGGCAGCAGCTTCGTCTATACCAGTCCCGACGGCGCTACGACGACCTACTACAAGCTCATGGCCACCAAGAATGCCAATCCTGACTTGAAGTGGGAGAGCACGGGAATGTTCAACATCGGCCTCGACTTCGCCTTCTTCAACAGCCGCCTCAATGGTACCATCGAGTTCTACAGCAAGAAGACGTGGGACCTCATCTGGAACTATCCCGTGTCGACGAGCATCTACCCCGTCAGCACGCTGACGGCCAATGTCGGCGATATCTCCAACAAAGGTGTGGAGTTCACGCTCAACGCCACACCCGTCAGCCGCCGGGATATTGTCTGGACGACGAGTCTGAACCTCTCCCACAACGCTAACAAGGTCACCAAGCTCACCAAAGGCCGGTACAGCGTGAAATACGTGGAGACGGCCGACCCGTTGGTGTCGGGCATGTATGCCAACGGCTCCACGGAGCGCATCATGGAGGGAGAGCCCCTCGGCACCTTCTACACCTATGAGTGGGCGGGACGCAACAGTGATGGTGTCTCACAGTATTGGGTCCACGACCCCGTGACGAACAAGCGCACGGGAGAGCTGACGACATCGCCCGTGCCTACCGACAAGACGAAGGTGGGGTGCGCACAGCCCAAGCTGACCTACGGCTGGAACAACACGCTGACGCTCTTCTCGAAGCTCACGCTTACGGCCTTCTTCCAGGGCAACCTCGGCAATAAGATTATGAACTCCACACGCGCGCAGTTCTCGTGCATGTCCATCCTCTCCGGTGGCAAGAACGTGCTGCGCGAGACGCTCCAGGACCCTGCTTTCCCTAACGACCCCAACTACTTCATTCCTTCCACTTACTATTTAGAGAGCGGCTCCTATCTCCGCCTCGCCACGCTCTCAGTGGCCTACACCTTCAACCATCTCGGTGGTTGGCTGCGGTCGCTGCAGGTCTATGCCACGGCGAAGAATGTATTCACCATCACCGGCTACAAAGGCCTTGACCCGGAGGTGGAGCTCAGCGGCACAGAGCCAGGACTGGACCGCCGCGAGACGTTCTATCCCCACACACGGAGTTTTATGTTGGGCGTAAAGGTTAATTTCTAATTCTTAGACTATCAATGAGACATTTTATTATATACACTCTCACGTCACTTCTGCTGCTCACCTCTTGTGGTGGACTGGATGTTGACGTCGAGTCACAATACACAGGCTATCCTAACAGCGACGTCTCGGAGCAGGCTGAGCTCGCCGACGTCTATTTCCATCTTCGCACCACGTGGGGCCTGCATTACATGGAGGCCCAGGAGTTGTCGTCGGACGAATGGGTAGGCCTGAGCTTCTCGGGCGACTACTACGATGGTGCTACCTTCTCGCACCCCACGCTGCACAATTTCAACTATGCTGACCCGAGTATCGGATGGTTCGATGATGTCGAGGCGGGCGTGACAAAGGCCAACCGTGCCATCGCCGACCTTAAGGCAAAGGGAGCGGCACAGGACCGTATCGCCTCGGCGAGGGCCATGCGCGCCTTCTTCCATTTCGTGCTCATGGACAGCTATGGCGACGTGCCCATCTTGGACAGCATTCCCGGTGTCAACGACGTCGTGGAGCGACAGCCCAGGGGCGACGTGGCAAGGTATATAGAGAAAGAGCTGAAAGAGATCATTCCACAGCTCACCACGGAGAACAGTGAGGCGACCTACGGCAAGCCGACACGCTGGATGGCGGAGGCACTGCTGGCGAAGTTGTATATCAACTGGCCCGTCTACACGGCGCCCGATGTCACGCAGTATGATGCGGCCACAGCCGTCAACCCGCATCTCGACGATGTCGTAGCGCTCTGCGACGACATCATCAAGAGCGGGGAGTTCAGTCTCTCGGCGGGGGCCAACGGCTATCGCTCGAAGTTCTGGCCCACCAACGGCTATCAGATCAAGGATTTCATTTATGCCTTGCCTTATGAGACAACTTCCGCCAAAGGCATGATCTACGGGCGCCCGCGGACGTGGCGCCAGGGACTCTCCGACGGTAATGGCGGACCGGGCTATTACGGCGCCGTGCTGTCGCTCTCAACAGGGGGCAACTTCTCCATGACGCCGGAGTGTGCGGACAGGTTTTCCCTTGAGGGCGACGACCGCAACGAGAATATCATCGGCGGGCAAATCTATATGTTCGACCCCAAGACCTTTGCCAAGACCGACAAGCCGTACACCTACAAGGGCGAGCCCGTAGTGCTGACAAAGAATATCGAACTCGACCCCAAGGACAAGGAGCCCGAGCGCCTCGACTGCGGCAAGAGTGTCAAGGGATGGTCGCAAGGCTATAAGTCGGTGAAGTGGTTCATCATCGACAGCGATTATAAGAACAACCGCAACCAGAGCAACGACGTCCCCATCTTCCGATATGCCGACATCCTGTTGGAGAAAGCCGAGGCCATCACGCGTGGTGCTAAGGCCACCAACGGCGACACTCCCCAGAGCCTCTTCAACCAGATTCGCGCCTACGTCCACGCGCCGCTCTTGGACCATCAGCCCTCGCTCTCCGAAATCTTGGAAGAGCGAGGCCGTGAGCTCTTTGATGAGAACTGGCGACGCAACGACATGATTCGATTCGGTACCTTTGAGAGCGAGTACGGATTCCATAAAAAAGGATTCCCAACAGCACGATTCGACAAGGAATGCCGTATCTTCCCCATCCCTAAAAGCACGCTCGAACAGAATACCAACTGGAAACAGAATGCCGGATATTAATGACAAGGGATAATAGTAAAAGACAATTTGCTGCCCTTGGCTACATCTATGACATATGTCACACATTTCCGTGGCATATGCCGTAGACTTCGCTGGCATTTGCCGCAGACTTCCGTGGCATATGCCGCAGACTTCCGTGGCATATACCGCGCATCGTGCAAAGAACTGATGACAGGCAGGAGGCGGACAGCGACACTGTCCGCCTTTATTATTACATGCAATTGATTGGCTCAATTATCCAATCAATATAGTTCATTCTCGTTATTGTCTGCTTCATGTTCTTGTTTCGTTGCTTCATGTATTTTTCATGGTTGCCAAGATAGTCATTTTCATCTATTCTTATTAATTTTGCACGCAGAAAAAATAATGTGAAGGCAATGAACAGGGTAGTGTTAATATTGCTTTGTCTCTTTACAAGCGTCTCTGCTTGTATGGCAAAAGGCAATGAAGATGATAAGGAGGATTTCTTACATCATAACGTGTCGATGACGGGTGGTCTGACTGTTGATACTTGGAATTTGGAGCTTTCTTATCGTTTCTCGCCCTTCAGGTATTTTGGTATTGGTGCGGGCGTGGGCTACTGGAAACAATATGAAAGTGGTGGTCTTCCGCGTCAGGCTATGGTTTGGAAGGTGAGTGATGATTATCAGGAGATAGCCGACTTTTATCTACGACCCAATGTCATGTTGTATACACCGGATTTCTTTCATATCAGGGACTGTGGCTTTTCTCTTTATGTAAATCCTGGTGCCATTCTGAATGCTCCTTATGGGCATGCTTTGCTGGATGTCATGGGTCCCTATGGGGAGGTGGAGGATGCAGATGATGTCAACAACAGTCACGGCCGTTGGGCAGCTTTTGACCTACGGCTGGGTCTGCGTCTCGGCGCCAATGAGTCGCATATCTTCTTAGGGTATGAGACGTCGAATATGGATGTCTATGGCATGTACCGCCCGATTGTCTACCGCGGTGTGAAATTCAATGATTTCTATCCAAAGAGGAAAAGGATGAAGGGTGTTACCCTTGACCTTGCATTAGATTTTTAGGCACAGTGGATATTTTCCGTGGGGCGGATGTTTGTCTTCTTCACTGTAATCATTCAGTTTAGGCCGCCTTTCCTATAAGCTGTAAATTTCCGACCTTTGT
>ERZ791623.156-NODE-156-length-47519-cov-6.346283_pt1 | contig 47519 bp, 27 predicted proteins | sample MGYA00510268_ERZ791623 | MGnify/ENA primary metagenome ERZ791623 (study PRJEB30046, sample SAMN00715216) | human gut metagenome | study: EMG produced TPA metagenomics assembly of the A metagenome-wide association study of gut microbiota in type 2...
TGGGGTGGGCAGGATGGCGGTGTGGAAAGACCTCGGAGAGGTCTCACGTGGAAGGAGGCACGCCGCAGAAGATACAGGAGACGATGGTTAACATCTCACATGCATGGCATAATCGGCGAAGCCAACCTTTCGTGTCTTTCTTTTCTATTCTTTCCTTCGTGCTTTTCGTGACTTTCGTGGACAATATATCTCACATGCATGGCATAATCGGCGAAGCCGAGATTTCGTGTCCTTTCTCCTTCGTGTTTTTCGTGGATTTCGTGGACAATATATATGTTTTGCTATCCACGTGAGACCTCTTCGAGGTCTTTGCTTGCCGCCATCCTGCTACCCCCAGGTCGCTCGGTGTCGGGAGGCCGCGCTACGCGCGTTCTCCCGACACCTCGACGACCTGGGGTCATTCAAAGTGTGACCCCTTCGGGGTCAGTGCACATTCAAGCGGGTATTGCGGTCACGCGATTACTTTACTATCTCTATTTCGTATTCGCCGGCAGGGAGTTCGATGGACAGCTTGCCATTCGTGACGATCTTCTTCGCCTTTGCCAAAGCCTTGCCGTCGAGGAGGACCTTCTCCACGACCCTACCCTTGGCATCGGTGGTCACGGGGAGGAGGAGGGTGGCGGAGGTGTTGGCAGGCACCGTGCAACGGTAGACGAGACCCTGGGGCGTGTTATGCCAGCAGCTCTCGATGCGACCGTACATGGAGTCGTAGTGACCGCGGGCCTCCGTAAGGCCACCCGTGACATCGGGCTCCGGCTGGAGGAAGAAGTGCTTGAAGGCAGGGGCAGCCTCATCGCGGGCGATACCAAGGGAGTGCTGCATGAGCCAGTTGGTGACGGAACCGAAAGCATAGTGGTTGAAGGAGTTCATGCTGTTGTTACCGCCGAAGCCATCTTTCTTGGTGTAGGAGTTCAGACGCTCCCAGATGGTTGTGGCACCCTGCTCCACAGGATAGAGCCAGGAGGGGAAGTTGGTGTTCAGCAGCATACGGTAGGCGACATCGCTGTGTCCGGCCTCGGAGAGTGCCTGACTGATCCATGCCGTACCTATGAAGCCTGTCATCAGCGAGTAGGCGGGATAGGTCTTGCCGTTATCACCCGTGCTCTGACGCTCGACGCTGTTGACGAAGCGGCTGACGAACTTATCTCTGACAGCGGGGTCGATGATGTTGAAGGCGATGGGCAGGGCATAGCTCGTCTGCGTGTCGATGAGCACACCCTTGCGCTTGGGACCGTCCATGCCGCCGAAGGGGTTCTTCACTTCCTTTCCGAGTCCGGACCCGGTGGTGAGGCCCGTAGCGGTGTCGATATAATGGGCGTTGATGAAGTCGGCGCGTTGCTTGCGTAGAGCCGAATACGCTGCCACGTCATCGGTCTTGCCCAAGGCACGGGCTGCCTTTATCATGATGTCGAGTTCATGGACAAGGTAGCAGTCGAAGAGCAGCGAGTTGTCGTTCTTGTTGACCTCGAAGCCGAGCCAGTCGCCGAGGCCAATGCCGTCGGTGAAGTTGAAGAAGCCCTGTGCCTTGTCGATATATTTCGTGGTATGGAGCTTGATGAATCGCTTCATGGAAGGATAGTGTGCGGCGAGGGCGTCGACATCGCCATACTGCTGGTAGCTCTGCCACGGCATGGTGATACCCACGCTGGCCCAGAGCGGACCACCGAAGCCGCCACCGATGGGCGCAATGGCTGTGTAGTTGCCGTCGGCGAGCTGTACATCGCGGAGGGCGAGGAGATGCCGGTTGAGGAACTCGGCACCCTGGAACATATACGACATCGTGGGTGAGAAGACGCTGAGGTCACCACTCCACCCCATACGCTCGTTGCGCTGCGGGCAGTCGGTGGGCACAGAGAAGACATTGGCGAGCGTCGACCACTGCACGTTCTTGAAGAAGCGGTTCACATCTTTATTATTCGTCTCATACCCTGCCGTGAGGCTGTCGACACTGCTCAGCACGACACCCTTGACGGCCGAGGCGGGGAGGGCAGCGGGGATGCCCGTAATCTCCACATAGCGGTAGCCATGGTAGGTATAGCGCGGATGGAAGGTCTCGGTGCCTCCTTTGGCGACATAGATATCCTGCTCCATGGCGGCGCGCTGGTTCTCCATCATCACCATGCCCACATTATTCTTATACTCCGGCAGGTCGGGATAGGTGACCTCGGCATAGCGCATATAGACCTTTGTACCGGGCTGCAAACCAGAGAAGGTGATGTCGGGTACGCCAGCCATGTTCTGTCCCATGTCATAGACATAGACGCCGGGGCGCACCTCCTTGACGGTCTGAGCCGTGAGGGTGGTGAAGGGTCGCACGGGTTGCCCTATCTGCGAGACAAGGGTAAAATGTGAGTAGTCGTCGGTACTGGGCCATGCGAAGAATCCCGTCGGCTTCTCATGGCTGATGACGCCTTCGAGGGGCATCTCGTCCGCCTGCTGCCATTTTGAGGCATCGAAACCGGGCTGGGAGAAGTCGGCGACGGCAGCCTCCCGCGTGGCGTCGTAGACCTCGCCCTGGAAGATGGAGGCCAAGCGCACGGGACCCTCGGCGGTATAGCGCCAGGTAGCGGGGTCGGTGACGATGCGTTCCTGCGAGCCGTCGTCGTAGGTGATGACGAGCTGGGCAAGGAGCGACTGGCGGTCGCCGAAGTAGTTCCAGTTCTCCGGCGTGAAGGTGATGAAGCCGCTCCACCAGCCTTCGTTGAGCTGTGCGCCGATGGCGTTACGGCCGTCGCGCAGCAGTGACGTGACATCGTAGGTCTGGTAGAAGAGGGTCTTGTTGTACTGTGTCAGTCCGGGGTTGAGATAGTCGTTGCTGACGCGCTGTCCGTTGATGAACATATCGTAGATGCCGCGTGCCGTGGCATAGAGTCGCGCCGAGGCAATGGCCTTGCCGTTGGTGGCAAACTCCGTGCGCAGCAGTGGCGCGCCCTGAGCCTTCGGGGTGAGGAAGACGGTCTGCCCCGAGACGGTGAGGCCGTCGGCAACCTGTGCGATGGTATGGCGCGGCAGGCGGTAGTTCTGCACGTCGGCGGAGACGGTGGCCTTCTGGCCGGCAGGGACAGAGAAGCCCATATCGCCGACGACGGGGAAGGCGATATAGTCGCCACCCTTGCCCATGGGGTTGAGGTTGAGGCCCGTGATGACGGCGTTGTCACCGTCGACACTGATGTTCGTGGTGCCGCAGACAGAGGTCAGCGTGAGGGTATGGGGCGCGTAGCAGTTGGCCTTGTTGATGACGGCCGTAGAGACCTTCTTCGAATCGAAGGGGATGTCGGCACGGTCGCGCTGGGTGTAGCCCACACGGTAGACATCGACAGTGGCGCTGTCGCCCTTGAAGAGCGGGGCGATGTTCAGCACCACCTTGATATAGGAAGCATCCTTGGCGTTGGCCATGCCGAGGATATTCTTGTTCTTATCCATGAGCCGGAGATCGTTGGCACCATAGAGGAGAGCCGCCTCGCGACTTTTCGTCTTTTTGTCGAGGCTCACGGTGAAGTTCAGGCGGAAGACGGGGAGGTACTGGCCGTAGAAGGAGTAGACGTCGTTGGCCCCTATCCATTTCGCCCCACCCCATGCGGCCGCCTTGTCGGAGGTCGTCATGAGGCCGGTCTCGAACCACGATGTCGCCGACTCCACTTCCGGCGTCTTGCCGTTGCCGTAGACGGTCACCGTCCAGGTGTAGCGTGTGGAAGGTTGGAGGGCCTTACCGCCGTAGTGGATACCCACGGAGGCGGAAGAGGCAACGCGGCCGGAGTTCCAGACCTCGTTGCCAGAGGCATCGCTGACGGTGATGGCGTAGGCTGTCTGTGCCGCCCCACGCGTCTTACTGTCCATCTGCCAGGAGAAGCGCGGTGTGGCGACATCGAGACCTAACGGATGGGAGGTGTATTCTACCCGAAGATTAGCGACATTGAAAGCATGGCACAGCGCCGAGGTGACGAGGGCCATAGCCATTAGCAGTATCTTTCTCATAGTTGGTTTGGATTGGATTCTGAGTGCAAAGATAGCCCATTATCCTTGCACAGAGATTAGTTTTTTGATATTTGACCTTAGATTTTTGAGAAAGGAGGGAAGGAAGCCATCCGGACTTCTGGATGGCTTCCGGACTTCCGAATAGCTTCCGGACTTCACATCATCCTTCCGACCTTCTATAGCTGAACTTCCTCATCACATCGTCGTCGAACTGCTTCTCGTCGCCGAGGGCACAGCGGCGCATCTTCAGACGGTAGTTGTAGACGGTCTGGGAAGAGAGGTGGAGGAAGTCGGCGATGCCCACACTGTCGGTGACGCCGAGGACGAGGAGGGCGTAGATGCGCAGGGGCGTGGAGAGCTCTGTCTGCTTCTCGTCGTAACGGAACTCCGGCCGCACGAGGCTGTTCATGCGCTGGATGAAGTCAGGGTACATGGCCAAGAAGGCATGGTCGAAATGCGTATAGAAATATTTCAGCTGTCCGTCGATGACGGTATTGGAGTCGAGAAGTCGGATGGCCTTGCGCACGTTGTTGGACTTGAGCATATTGTACAGCTCCACATGCTCGCTCTTCTCATGGGTGATATAAGTTGAGACGAGGTGGTAGACATTGGCGAAGTCCTTCCGGTAGGCGGCAATACGGTCCGAGAGCCGTGAGTTGGCCGCACGCAGCTCCTCCGTCATCTGCTTCTGCTGATCCATGAGCTCGCTCTGCTTGTTGTGCATGTCGCGCAGGGCATCGAGCGACCGCTTCACCTTCCGTCCGCGGGCTGAGGCAAGGCGCCCTAAGACAATGCTCACCACGAGGGCCACAAAGAAGAAGACGGCGACGACGATGATGACCGTCATCTGCCGCGACCGCTCCTTGTTGAGCTGGCTGTTGATACGGTCCTGGATGGCCACGACCTTCAGCGCCCGCAACATGTCATGGTAGCGCTTGATGTTATCGGAGCAGACCTGGATATAGTTCGACGACCGTTTGAGGTCGTACTCCAAGAGTGGCGTCTGGAGAAGCATGAGCAGCGACGACACCTCGGTATTGCCCAAGAGCATGTCGTTGACAGCGGAGAGGATGAGGTTCTCGTAGAAGCCGTTCTCATTCCCCTTACGCCGTTCATCAAATGCCAGCGCAAAATAGAGGTTGGCAACCAAGAATGATGGTTTGTTGAGCATCCGCAGCGCCTGGTTGATTCGTCGTTTGTCACCTTTACCAGTGCAGACAGCCTGATAGAAGAGATACTCCGGACTGCCGTTGACGAGATATTGCGAATAGGTGCCCCACGCCGCCTTCGCATCCTGTGCAGGCACAGTAAAATCATTCTGCTGGCTGACGCGCATATAGAAGTCGAGGAGATGGTCGGCATAGCGGCTGCGATAGACGGCGGGAACAGCGTTGATGTCGCCGATGCTGTTGATGACCTCATAGCCTTTGCCCAGCAGTCCCTGCCGGGTGTAGGCCCTGAGGAGGCAGAACTTTGCCGTGAGGATGAGGGCGGGCTGCCCGGTATGCTCGGCGGCCACAATGCTTCTTTTGGCATAGGCCAGCGCCGAGTCGCCATTGAAATGGAGGTATTCCTGAAAGATCTGCTCGTATTTGGCCACCAAGGCCCCGTCGTTGGGCAGGTCGGTGATGCCACGCTTGAGGTCGTCGATGACCTGCTGCTTCTTGGCGAGGGCTGTCTGGCGACGCGCCACAGCGTCGTCGAGGCTGTCGAGGAGCTGCCGCAGCTCGTGGCTGAAGGCAAACGACGAAAGGGGGCAGAGAGCCATGAGGAGCATGGCCGTTCTAAGGATGAAACGCTCTTTTAGACTGGTCATAATCGGTATTCGCAATAAATCTCATGCGCAAAGATAAGAAAAATATCCTTGCGCACAAAGATTTCAGTCGGAATCCTTTCCCTTTAGGTTATCTTTCCCACTTTCAGGACAGCGTCCGTACTGTCGGGCGCTGTCCCGGAATCGCTCGGGCAAGGTTATTTATAAGCCTTCACCCGACTGTCGTTGATGACGCCGCCCCATTTCAGTCCAAAGGCGAAGTCATACTTGTTACCGTCAGCGTCGGTGAAGGGTATCATGTCACGGGGCTTGTCCTCGCTCTGTGTCTCCACCGTCTTCATATCCTTCGGCAGCTGGCAGGGGAGGAGTCCGGAGGGCTCGTACTTACCGCTGACGAGGTCGAGGAAGGGCTGGTTGCTGGTGCCAAAGCTCACGAGGATGGCATCGGCATACGGCTCAAACTCGGCGAGGATGGCGGGGCGAGAGAGTGTCAGGGCCACGATGACGGGCTTGCCACCCATCTGCTTCTTGGTGTTGATGACGAGGGTCATGTCGTCCTTGTTGGCTGTCTTCACCGTCTTACCTTTATAGGAACGGTTGGTGAAAGCCTCCTTGGGGTCACCACCGGCGATACTCGTGGCACGGGCGTCGGTAGCCGTGTAATCGTTATACTGCAAGCTGATAGGCACATAGCCGTTGCCACCCTTCTCGACGTCGGCAGCGTCATAGCCCGGACCGCTCATCGGGCCCTGGATGAAGCAGAGGGCGAAGTCGGCATCGGCGGGATCGTTGACGACGGTATAGTATTTCTTCACCACGTCGAGGTTGACGGGATAGTCCCAGTAGTCCTTGGTGGCGTTGCCGAAGAAGTCGACGACAGAGGGGAAGTGGCGCTTGGGGATGTAGACCTTCAGCTTCGAATCCTTGAGAGGCAGCACGTTGGCATGGTTCTTCACCATGACAATGCTCTTGATCTGTGCGTCATAGCCCTTGGCCATGAAGTCAGTGCATCCCACTGTCTTCTGGCTCTCGGCGGGGTCGAGGTAGGGGTTCTCGAAGAGTCCTGTCTCGAACATCGGGAGCAGCAGGCGTCGTGCGGAGTCGTGGATGCGGGCTTTCCAGGCCTTCTGTCCAAACTCCTTATATCCCATCTGGAAGGCTTCGAGGACGGGACCCTTGTCGTTGTTGCCGCCGAACTGGTCGACGCCGGCCTTGAGAATCTCATAGTGGCGCTGCGGCACGGTGAGGGTCTCCACACCCCAGCACTTTCCGTCGAAGGAGTCGATGGCCTTGTTGTCGGCCGTCACCATCCAGTCGGTGCAGACGATGCCGTCAAACTTGTACTTGTTGCGCAGCAGATCGGTGACGATATACTTCGAGAAGCTCTCACCGACATTCTTCCCGGAGGGGTCGATGCCATAAGAGACATTGTAGAAGGTCATCACAGAACCGGCGCTCTTCGTAGGTCCGTCGAGGTGGAAAGCGCCCTTGGTGAAGCCCTCCATCTCCTGGTTGAAGCCCTTGGTGGGATAGATGGCGTACTTACCGTAGTTGTAGTGGCTGTCGCGTCCGCCCTCAAGGGTACCGCCACCGGGCCAGTGCTTGGCCATGGCGACGACGGAGTTGTAGCCCCATCCGTCTTTTATCTCAGCGTCGCCCTTGGAGGTCTGGAAGCCGTCGATATACGCCTTGCCGAGGTCGGCGACGAGCTTCGGGTCCTCACCGAAGGTGCCGGTGAAGCGTGTCCAGCGTGGTTCCATGGAGATGTCGACCTGCGGTGAGAGGGCCGTGGTGATGCCTAAGGCACGGTATTCCTTGGCAGCTATCTCACCAAACTCCTTGACGAGCTCGGGCGAGAAGGTGGCGGCAAGCCCCAAGGCCGTGGGCCACTGTGAGATGTCACCACCGGCACCGTAGTTGTATTCGGCGTTGGCAGAGGTCTCGTGGCGCGGGTCGGAGGAGTTGTTGGCGGGGATGCCGTGGCCGAAGCTCTCGCAGTAAGCCTGCAGGTTGTTGCTCCACTCGGCAGCGACCTGGGCGTTGGGGACCTTGGTGACGAGGACAGCGCGCAGGTTGTCGTCCTTGAGGAACTTCTTCTGCACGTCGCTCAGGTCACTGGCCTTGGCACCACTCTCGGCAAAGGGCTTGCCGTTGTAGGTGGAGGCGCCATAGCCCTGGGCGGGAGCGGGAATCTGCTGATGGGCGGAATAGAGCATCAGACCGGCTATCTCCTCGTCGCTGAGCTGGGCGGCGAGGTCGGCGGCGCGCTCGGTGAAGGACAGGCGCCAGTCCTCGTATTTGTCGAGTTTGCCGTTGCGGTTGAGGTCCTTGAACTTGAAGCCGTCCTTCTCGATGAGCTTCACGCCCGACGTAGGGCTATAGCCTAAGGTGGGACCGTTCTTCTGCTTGAGAAGGTTGTACTGCCCCATCTTCATCTCTTCAAACTTTTGGCCCTGCTGGCATCCGGCGAGGAGCAACAAGACACCGGCAGCAAGGGATAATGTCGTTACTTTCATATAGCGTTGTCTTTAGATTAATTATTTCTGTTTTCCTAACAGTTGCATCTTAGCCTCGAAGTCTCCGAACATCAGGCGGGAGTCGAGACGGTAGTAGACGCGGATGAGACGGCCATCATGGTTCAGACCGTAGCTGCCGTCATCGTTGATGGTCGGCGCCTGCACATATTTATAATAGGAGGAGGCGGGGTCCTGCTCGAAACCGGTCTGCAAGGCGGAGAGGAGCACCAGCGGGCTGTCGCCGAGGATATAGGTCTCACCCATGGCGATGCCGAACTTCTCGCAGACATCCACGGTCTTCATCAGCGCATCGCAGAGATATTTGCCCACCTTGCCGTAGGGTGCTATCTTCACCTTTATCTCGTCGAGCCCGTACTGGCACTGGCGGTAGACATCGCGTGGAACCTGCCAGATACGCATCTTGCTCTTGTTGAAGACGACCTGTCCAGCGGGGATGCTGAGGTTGAGGTTGTACTCCACCTTGGAGTAGCCGGGAGGAGGATAGCCGTTGATGCCCTCATACTCCTGCCCGCCTATCCATACCACGATGACTTTGTCATCGATAGAGGGGTCGAGGAGATGAGCGCATGCAATATTTGTCAGACTTGCTCCACAGAGCACGAAGAGGGGTTTGTCCTTGGTGCACTTCCGTGCCTCGTCGACAATGAGCCGGGCGCCCTCGCTCTCAATGGGTGTCTCAGTGGATGCCAGCGGCTGTTCGGAGCCCGGCACAACCTTATATCTTCCTTTCATTCCCATGAGGTCGAGGACGGCATTGGCCTTCTCACACGACTCCGTGGCCTGGTCGGTACGACTGGTAAAACCGGCATTGCTCTTGCCCGTGAGATGTCCGCCGACGATGCCACGGATGTCACAGGTCGTGCAGAGCGCCTGATGGGCCAGCTGGAAGAGGCCGTCGGGGTCGCCGCAGAAGTCGTTGTCGATGATGACCTTGACCTTGGCCTTCCGGGTGGGTTGAGAATCAGCGGGCCGGGAAGCCATCACGGGAAGGAAGCCACAGAAGAGCAGCAAAAGGGAAAAGAGTTTTTTCATAGAAGTTCGTATGGGTTATCGTCATTAAACTTTTCGTGCGTTGTACATTATTTATTGAGTACTACTTTCCTCAGATGCGCATCGTAATCATATTTCACCTCGCAGTTGGTGTCGAAGATCATCGTGGCCTTCTTCGCCGTGGTGTAGTCGGGCCATTCCGGCACGCCAGCGCCGTTGGGGTTGCCGGTGCGGGCGAAGTTGATCCATGCCGAGCTGAGAATCTCACCGAGCTTCACGGCCTCCGGTGTCATTCCCGTGGCCGAGGCAGCACGCGCCACATTATGGAATACATAGGGTATCTCTGCACAGTGTGTGGCTGTGAGGGCTCCGTCGATGGCCGTGCTCTGATAAGCAAAGAGATAGTTCCATACCTTTCCGGCTTTGTCGGCGGCCTTCGTCTCTATCTGTGCCAAGGCCTGCGGACGATACTTGAAGTCGATGAGCGGCATGAGGAGATAGCTCTCATTGGGATAAGCCTCGCGGAAAGCCTGCTTATATTCCTCGGTTTTGTCGCCGTACATCTTCTTCAGCGTGGCGTCGATGTCGGCCTGGCTCTGCTTGAAGTAGTTGGGATTCATCACGGCGGCGAAACCGGCAAACTCGTTGAGCGTGGTGCCCACAATCATCGGCACGTCGGCCGACTGCTTCTCGCTGCCATTCTTAAAGGCATCCTCGGGAAGGATGTCGCCGTCCTTTGTCGGCATCCAGCCCCAGATGCTGGCCAGGTCCTCACCGGCGGCGTCGGCTTCTTTCTTTACCTCGGCACAGGCCTTGTTGCCGGCGGCCAAGAGCTGTTCGTAGGGCACGGTCTTGATCTTGTCGACCGTAGCGGCGTCAAGACCGAGGTATTTCACCGTGAGCTCACCGATCTTCTTCGAGTATTTGTCCATCATAAAGGTGGCACCGGAGCCGCTCTGCACGATGGCTTTCTCAAAGAGGCCTTTGGCGCGCGGCATGCAGCAGAGCGTAGACACCTTGCGGCCGCCACCCGACTGACCGAAGATGGTGATGTTATCGGGATCGCCTCCGAAGTTGGCGATATTGTTCTTCACCCACTTCAGCGCCTCCACGATGTCGAGGAGTCCGAGATTGGCACTGTGCTGATACTGTGGTCCGAAGGAGGAGAGGTTGAGGAAGCCCAAGGCATTGAGCCGGTGGTTGAGGGACACTACGACGACATCGCCCTTCTTGGCCAGGGAGTTGCCATCATAGGCGGGCTGTTCCTGACTGGAGCCTGTGGAGAAGCCACCGCCATGGATCCAGACCATGACGGGACGCTTCTTCCCGTCGATACCCGGTGTCCAGACGTTGACACGCTGGCAGTCCTCACCGGGATAGCCGTCGTCCCAACGCGAGGTGTAGGCGACATTGTCCATGAGCCAGGTGCTGCGGAACTCCTGCGGACAGCAGGGGCCATAGCTACGGGAGGAGCGCACACCCTGCCAGCTATCAGGAGCCTGCGGCTCCTCGAAGCGGGCGGCTTTGGCATAAGGAATGCCCTTATAGGTGTAGATACCATTCTCGATGTAGCCCGAGACCTTGCCGTAAAGGGTCTGAGCCGTCGTTTTTTCTGTCGACGAACAGATGGAATAGCCTGGAATGTAGTTTTGGGCGGAGGCGGAGAAGCCACCAAGGAGCCCAAAGAACAGACAGGCAAATATCTTGCGATTTCTCATAGTTTATTATTAGTTTTAGTTGATAAGAGCGAGTTGAGAAATGGAACAAGAGAGCCATAATATGAACCCTCTGTATGAACGGGATTTCCTGATTTTGTCGGCGAAGGTGTTCACCTAACGGTGATGACAACTCTCTTATAGTGTGTCAGGGCCGGCTCGCCGTTGTCGGTAGCCTGAAGGATGGCATGAAGCTGCTCGCCATGTTTCGCCGAGGCGGGTATGGTGACCGTCGTCGTGGCGGAGGAGGCATTGCCGAAGGTGAGCAGGTCCTTGGTGCCGCCAACTTTGAACTGCATCCACTCTACATTGACCTTGTCGTTGTCGGGGTCACTGACCTTGCACTTCAGCGTAACGGTCTGTCCCGGCGCCGCTGTCACCGCTGTGGGTCCGCTGATGGCAGGCTCGTGGTTGGCGTCCTTGAAGTTCGGTGTCACGCTCCAGGCCATGCGTGCGGCAAAGCCATTCTGCACGGCAGGGGTGAAGTCGGGGAAGCCCATCAGCGCCTGGACATAAGCCGATACTTTCCGGCTGTCTACATCCTTGGGGATGTCAACCTTCGCACCGGTCCATCCACCCCAGGTGGCGTCGCGCCAGGCCTCGAGGCCGTTGTCAATCATATTGAGATAGCAGAATGTGTCGCCCTCGGAGATGAAGGTGCCCTTGGGCTGCAACGGCATCCAGAGGATGTAGCCTTGTTTCTTCAACTCCTCCTTGCCAAGGTCGCTGACACCGAAGAAGTCGAAGCGGTCGCCTTTCACCATCTGCTTGCCGTCGCCCCAGACACGGTAGCGTGCACCGAAGGCTCCCTTGGAGCGAATGTATTTCTCGGTCCATTCCGGAGAATAATAGACTTTGTCGGCTGGGGCCGCCGTGATGGGACCGAAGAACGTGAGGTTGACCTGCATGCCACCCATATCCCACGTTCTGATGTCGGGCCAGAAGGGATGGATGTAATGGGTATAGGTGTCGTCCTGGTCGCCGGACATGCAGAGCACGGCTTTCTTCGACACACGGGCTTTGATGGCGGGCCAGTTGGCTTGTCCCGAATAGATGTCCTCAATGGACTTCAGGGCGCGGGCGATGGTGCTGGCTCCTCCCCACACCTGAAGGAAGAGCGGCGTGGTGTCGGGAGAGAGCAGCTCCTGCTTGATAAGCTCTGAGCCGGGCGTATCTTTCGACATGTCGCTGTCGAAAGCCACATTGCCTTCCCGAATCTTCGAGCGGAGATAGGCAGGAGTAGGATAACCGGCATGATGCTTGACGAGGTTGGGATAGACCTTCTCGTAGACGTCGACGTTGTCGTCGATGAAGCGCTCGTCAGGGGCATAGCGGTAGCTCGTCATCGGCTTCGTGTCCGGCAGCTTGGAGTATTCGCGGCCTGGCATCCACCATGTCGTACCCTTGCCGTCGCCCTTCCAGTGGAACTGGCTGCTGGCATAGACGAGACCGCGGACGTCGAAGTCGCTGCTATAGAGCAGAAACCGTATCATAGAGTTGTTGTCGTCGAGCTCGGGGTCGCAGGTGACGATGATGGCTGGCTTGGCTGAGACCGAAGAAGCCGCCGGTGCCGCGGTAGCGACAGACGGAGAGGCGGCAAGTGCGACAAAAGATAGAAATATATTGCGGAAAGACATAGAAGTTAAGAGCTAAAAGGGTAGTGGGTGGGGAGGTGGGAGGGGATAGGTGTTGGGTGTTAGGTGGGAGGTGGTAGGTGGGAGGTGGTAGGTGGTAGGTGTTGGGTGGTAGGTGTTAATGATATGTCTCTTGGGGTTAAGACGGCCGCAAGGACTGCCCCTACGGTGTCACCAATCAAACCATTAACACCCAACACCTATCACCTAACACCTATTTCTTCATCTTCGCCTGGATGAGGGCGTCAATCTTGTGGTAGCGGGCGGTGACGGCGGCGTCCTTCACCTGATGTGCATTCAAGTCGATGAGCATCACCGGTGGTACGTCGCCATTATTGTTAAAGGTGTCCCACTTCGGCAGACCGAGGCCGTTGGGGTTGCCGTACTTCACGAAGTTGACATACATCTGCTGGAAAATCTCAGAGACAGCGTAGTCGTCGGTAGTCCAGGGGAAGGCTGTGTTGGTGGACAGGTTGCCCATAGCATACTCGATGTCGTTGGCGTGCATAGCGCCGGGAGCGGCAGGAGCCTTCGGAGCATTCTCATCGACGTCGACGGTGCCACCAGCCAGACCGGGAGCCTTACCCTTGAGTTGCATGGCAGGACGCGGATGGCAGTAGACATAGCGGTAGACAGGCTTTGTGCTGCTCTGACGCACCATGTCGGCCCACTTCCAGGTGGCATAGCCGATGAAGATATCGCCACCGAGCTGGTAGCCGGGGAAACCTGTGATATCAGCATCGGAGTGGATGTTATAGAGGTCGTAGATGGTCTTGGCGTCGGTACCGAAGTAGTTGGCAACAGCGGGAGCGAGGTTCTCCATCGTGGGTGCCTTGCCACCGGCCATGAAAGCCACGGGGAGCTCAGCGTTGTTGTTACCCAAGAGGCAGGGAACCTGCGCCTGACGACCCTCGGCGATGACCTTGTCGGGATCCTCGGTGAGGAAGATGCCGTCGATGCACTTCGTGCCCTCTCCGAAGACGGGAGTCTCCATCTTCAGCAACTGCTCGGTAGACAACTTCCGTAAATCAGAGAGCTTCTTAAAACCGTTCTTCTTCGCCCAGTCCTCACCAATCTTCTCCGACTCTTTCAGAGAGATGGGCTTGGCATTGGAGACGATGGAACCGCTCGAACACATATAACCAGCGATGAGGTTCTTCGACAGCGGAGAGACGGTCTGGGCGCAGGAAGACTGTGAGCCTGCCGACTCACCATTGATGGTGATTCTGTTGGGGTCGCCACCGAAGGCCGCGATATTGTTCTTCACCCATTTGATGGCAGCAGCCTGGTCGAGCCAGCCCTGGTTGCCGTTGCAGCCACCCTCTTTGGTGAGCTGGGGATGAGAGAAGAAGCCAAAGATGCCCTCGCGGTAGTTGGCCGTGACGACGATGATGCCACGGCGAGCCAGGCGCAGACCCTGATAGCGGGCCTCGGAGCCACTGCCCGAGACGAGGCCGCCACCATTGAAATAGATAAGGACGGGAAGCTTCTCGTCATATTTCTGTGTCGGTGTCCACACGTTCAGATAGAGGCAGTCCTCACTCTGCTTGGGACCCTCGAAGACCATGTCGCCAAAAGCATTGTATTGGATGGGGTCGTTGCCAAAGGCTTTGGCCGAGCGCACACCCTGCCAGGCCACAACGGGCTGCGGCGCCTTCCACCGCAGGTTGCCAACGGGAGGAGCGGCGAAAGGTATGCCGCGGAAGATCTTCACACCGGCAGAGTCGATACCTTCAATCATTCCTCCCTCCACTTTCACCTGAGGGCCCTGCGCAAAGGCCATGACGGCCATAAACAGGGAGAAAACAGACAATAAAAGTTTTTTCATAGTTCTGATATTTTTTAGTAGGCCTATAGGCCTGTTAGACCTATTAGGCCCATTAGACTCATTATGCCTATTAGGCCTCATAGGCCCATTATGCCCATCAGGCATAGTAGGCATATTAGGCCTAATATTGATTTAGAAGTTGATGGTCGTAGACAGCGAGACCTCGAACGGACGGATGTAAGAACCTGACATCAGGTAGTTCTTATACTTGGAAGTGTCGGTGACAAGGTCGGCAGCGCTGATGGAACCGGTAGCACCACTCTGGTTGAAGATGTTGACAACATTGAGGGCGAAGTTGACCTTCTTGTTCATCATATAGTTGATACCGCCAAAGCTCTCCCAGTGACCGTTGAAGTACAGAGTGTTGGTCTTGTTGATATACTGCTTTGAGAAGTAGCGGAAGCTGAGCCAGAAGCGGAACTTGTTGAACGTATAGGATGGGTCGAGCTCGATGAGGGTCTTCGACATAGCGGTCACGGTGTTGTCAGAGACATCGACGTCAATCGGTGCACCACTTGGGAACTGTCCCTGGATATGGAACTTCTTATAGACAGGGTCCTGCAAGGTCAGCAGGGCATGGAGAGAAGCACCCTTGAACGGAGTGAGGACAACGTCGGTCGTCCAGCCCATGGTCTGGATGTTGTAAGTGATTGGAATGGTCTCACTCTCCTCAGCTCCTGAAGCAAGCTGGTTGTAGAAAGTAGTACGTGACTTGTAGTTGGTCTGTGTGATAAAGCTGAACTGAGATACGAGCTGTATCCAGGAGTTGTTCCAGTAGATACCTGCGCGGGCCATGTTGATGTTCACAGGCGCTGTGGTAGGCAGCTCAGAACCGGCATAGTCCTGGAGGTTCGGACGCTGGCGCACATAGACATACTCTCCTTCGAGACCGAAGCCAGGGAGCAGCTTGGCGCGGACATTGTAGGTGAAGGCGGGGTTCAGCCAATCGCCGTGGAAGCGGTTGATGGTGGCACCGTCTGACTTCAGTGACCAACCAAAGGTACGGGTGTTGTAAGTAGAACCTTCCGGCTTGTTCAGGGCAGCGTTACCACCGTAGCCGAGGTACTCGAGACGTGCGCCGAGGCTCATCCACAACCAGTTGGTGGCTGTCCAGTCATCGCTGGCATAGAGAGCGCCCTTGAACTCGTGACCGTCGTAATACTCACCGCTGCCAGGGTTCAAAGCACTGTAGTCGAGGTAGGTTTTCCCATCAGGAGCCATGACATAGAGGGAGTGAGGATTGTCGCAGACCTCGTGGGCCATGACGGTGTTCATCTGCTGCACACCGGCGCGGTTGTACCAGACATTGGCACCGACACGCCAGCTGTGGCGACCGTTCTTCGTCTTACCCGACAGTTTGGCAGTGGTCAGCCAGTCATGCTCGAAACCAGGGACGTACATCATCCAGCGGTTCTGAACTTCTGTGCCGGTATACGCTGTGCCATCAGCATAGAAATATTTTGAAGCAGCAGTGGTATAGTCGTAGGGCGAGATACCGGAGACGGCATTCATGGCCATGCTGACCTTACCCCACTTAAACTTACTGTTGACATCGAGGTGGTTGCCGTTCTTGAAATCATAGCTGAGGTTGAACGCCAGCTGCTTGTTGTCGGTAGTACCGGCATCCTTCCAACTCTTGCGCTTCACCTCACCGGTCATCACATCCATGTAGGCGAAGGTGCTGGCCTCCTGACCGTAGTAGCTGTCGCGGCCATAGTTGAAGCCGTTGTATTTCTTCACGGAACCGTCACCGACGAAGATGAACGGAGCATAGCTGGAGCCCGTGCTGGTGTAACGGCTGTACTGGGCGATCAAGCTCATGTAACCACGGCCTTCCGCAAACTTATAGTCCACGCCGGCCTTATAGATCTGGAAGCGCGTCTGCAGGTTGGCAGCGGTGAGCTTATACGATCCCGGGTCCCAGATCTGGTGGGAGTTGAGGATATAGCCGAAGCCACCACCGAGAGGACCTGTGAGGGTGGCATCGAGGACCTGCCGGCCAAACTGGTTGAGCTGGTAGTTGACGGTGCCGCCAAACGTCGGCGCGGAGTGGCGGTGATAGGTATCCACGGTGTAGCCGACCTGTCCGGTCTGCAAGGCCGACTCAGAGATGCTCAGCACGTTAATTCTGCCGTAGGAGGTGCCGGGGAGCCAGGAGAAATAAGGCATATCGGGCCATACGTTGTACGATACGGGCAGCCCGTCCTCAAAGATAGGAGCCGAGAGGCTGGAGGGCAAGCCGATGTTAATCTGACGGGGCTGGTCAGCGCAGGAAGCGTTGAGCAGGACGTTGCGGTTCTTCACCTCCTTGGTGTTCTGCACAGTGTCCTTCTTGGCGACTTCCTGTGCCAGAGCGGTGGTAGGCACGATGCTGCTGGCCAGCAAGAGTGCAAATAACTGATTGGTTTTCATAAGAAGTTTGTTTTTAGGATTACCTATTTATATATAAGGTTGTTATCAAATAGCAGCCAAAATTTTTATATAAGGTTCCGGACGGGCTTTCCGCCCGGAACATGAGATTTATTTCTGTGTGAGCAGATTGAGTTTTACCTTTGGAGCGAGTGCGTTGCTGACCTTTTTCTTCAGGCCTTTGAGGTTCAGGGTTGCTGTGCCCTTGATGTCGCGGCTGGAGGCACCCACCTTGAAGGTGTAGGTGCCGGCGTCGGCAACCCATGCGCTCTGCGCGGTCACGAAGGAGGCGAGGTCGGCCTTGCTGATGGTCATCGTCAGCGTCTGGCTCTCACCGGGCTGCAGCGTGCGCGTCTTGGCAAAGGCTTTGAGCTCCTGGGCGGGCTTTTCAACCTTGCCCTTAGGTGCTGTGACATAGACCTCAGCGACTTCCTTACCTGCCTGCTTGCCGGTGTTGGTGATGGTAACGGTCACGGTGACGTCGTTGCCATTGTCGGCGGCCTTGACATCGCTGTAGTCGAAGGTGGTGTAGCTCAGACCGTAGCCGAAGGGATAAGAGACATTCTTTTGGAACGTGTCATAGTAGCGATAGCCCACATAGATGTCCTCATCATAGTCGGTATAGCCTATATTCTTGACATCAACCTGCTTGGAGGCGTCGGCATTGAAGCTGCCAATGCTGTAGCCGGAGGTGTTGGCCGGGAAGTTGACAGTAGAGGGATCGTCCTCCACCTTCACAGGCCAGGTCATAGAGAGCTTGCCGGAAGGAGTGGCCTTACCACTGAGCAGGTCAGCGATGGAGTTACCAATCTCCTGACCACACTGCCAGGGTACGAGGATGGCGTCGGGCTCGTTCTTCCAGGAAGCGGTCTCGATGGCGCCACCGATGTTCAGCACCACGACAACCTTCTTGCCAGCCTTATGATAGGCGTCGCACACATTCTTTATAAGGGCTTTCTCGTTGTCCTCGAGGTTATACTGTGCGATGGTGCGGTCAGCGCCCTCGCCGGAGATGCGGTGCAGGGTGATGACGGCGATGTCGTTGCGGCTCACCTCGTCGTCAGTGACGTTGACATCTTTCTCACCGGGCAGTGTAGGCACATCGAACTGCAGTGGTCCCGGCTTGGGGTGCTTCTTATAGTAGTCCTCGATATACGGTGTGTACTCGTTGACGAGTGCCTCATCGACATGGTATCCGGCGTTGCGCAGGCCCTCAACGAGGGAGATGGTGTAGGCGCGGTTGACATTGCCCGAGCCGGTGCCACCGGCCACGAGGTCATAGCTGCCACAGCCGTAGAGAGCGACATTCTTCACATTATTAAAAGGCAGTCCGCCGTTGTTCTTCAGCAGCACAGCACCCTCAGCAGCAGCCTGACGTGTCACGGTAGCGTGAGCGGCGAGGTCGGGCTTGTTGTCGTAGGCCACACCGGCAAAGCGCTTTGTCTTCACCACAAGCTCTAAGACGCGGCGCACGCAGGTATCGAGGTCCTTCACAGAGAGCTTACCGCTCTTCACGGCAGCCACGATGTCGGCGCGGTCCTGGTCTAAGCCCGGCTCTATGAGGTCGTTGCCAGCATGGATGTTAGCAGCGCGGTCGGCCTTGCCACCACGGCGTACAGGGTCCATGCCACCGAACCAGTCGGTCATCACGAGACCCTTGAAACCCCAGTCGTGGCGGAGGATAGAGGTGAGCAGGTCATAGCGCTCACTGGTCATCGTGCCGTTGACAAGGTTATAAGAGGACATCACCGTCCAGGGCTGTGCCTTGGTGATGGCAATCTCGAAGTTCTTCAGATAGAGCTCGCGGGCGGCACGCTGGCTCACACGGGCGTCGTTACCCATGCGCTGGGTCTCCTGGTTGTTGAAGGCGAAGTGCTTGATAGAGGTGCCTACACCCTGGCTCTGGATACCACTGATATAAGCGGCGGCGATGTTACCGGACAGGACAGGGTCCTCACTGTAGTACTCGAAGTTGCGGCCGCAGAGCGGGTTGCGCATCAGGCACACACCGGGAGATAGCATGACCTCGACGCCATAGGCCGAAGCCTCCTCACCGATGGCCTTACCAATCTCGCCAACGAGAGAGGTGTTCCAGGAGCAGGCTAAAGCGGTGCCGATAGGGAAATGGGTAGCATAATATTTATTGTGGTCGTAGTTGCGCTCAGGATTGATACGCACACCGGCAGGACCGTCGGAGAGGACGATGGAGGGGATGCCAAGGCGAGGGATAGCGGCTGTGGTGCCGGCAGCGCCGGGGACAAGACTGGAGGAAGAACCGATGACAGGACTGTTGCTGAAACCGGCCATACCAGTACCTACTACCATAGTAGCCTTCTCTTCAAGGGTCATGGCTTTGATCACTGCGTCGATGTTGTTGGCAGTGAGCTTCGGCTGCGCCATCATCATACCTGAGACGGCAAGAGCAGCACATGCTGTGATGATACCTTTCATATAGAAATAATGATAAATTGGTTTGGTTTTAGAGATATTCTCGTTTCAAGTTTTCGACGGCAAAGTTAAGAAGCCTTTAATAATATTGTAGCATTGAGTAAGTGGTAAAAGTAAGCATTTTATAAGACTATATTACTTATTCTCAGCGCATTAACGCTTTCAACTATTTGAAAAAAGTAAGTAATTTATTTGTTGAAATGAATGCAAAAATTGCACGGGAAGGCGTTTCCATCTTTCTATACGGCATAGCTGGTGAGGGCATAGGAACGATACAAAACAAAAAAAACGTTTAAAAAGGCATAGATAAGAAAGAATATTTCTAATTTTGCAAAATCATCACCGACTGCAACATATTTATATAGTTATGCACCTTACACATTATATATATATATGCTGCGGCCGGAACAATAATAATTCAGAAAAAACAGCAAGAAACAATACGCTTATGTGTGGAATAGTAGGTTATATCGGTAACCGTGATGCTTACGGCATCCTCATCAAAGGTCTTCACCGTTTGGAATATCGTGGTTACGACTCTGCCGGTGTGGCGCTCATCAACAGCGACAACGCCTTGAATGTTTACAAGGCCAAGGGCAAGGTCAGCGACCTGGAGCTTGCCGCCAAAGGCAAGGACTGCTCGGGCACCATCGGCATCGCCCACACACGCTGGGCTACCCACGGTGAGCCCTCGGTACGCAACGCCCACCCCCATGTCTCCGAGTCCGGCAACCTCGTCATCGTGCACAACGGCATCATCGAGAACTTCACCGTCCTCAAGGAGCAGCTCGTCAAGCGCGGCTACCATTTCAAAAGCGACACCGACACCGAGGTCCTCATCCAGCTCATCGAATACGCTCAGAAGAAGCATGCGTGCAGCCTGGCCGAGGCTGTACGCCACGCCTTGGCGAAATGTATCGGTGCCTACGCCATCGCCGTCATGGACCGCCGCGACCCCAATACCATCGTGGCTGCCCGCAAGGGTTCACCCCTCGTCATCGGCGTGACAAAGGACAACTCCGAGTTCTTCATCGCCTCCGACGCTACGCCTATCGCGGAATATACCAAGGATGTCGTCTACATGGACGACAAGCAGATTGCTGTCTGCCACCGCGGTGAGCCGCTGAAAATCATCGACCTGCGCAACAAGAACGTCAACGTCAACGTCAAGCAGATAGACATGGACCTCGACATGCTGGACCGCGGCGGTTTCCCCCATTTCATGCTCAAGGAAATCTTCGACCAGCCACGCTGCCTCCGCGACTGCATGAGCGGCCGCCTCTTCGACGACGAGGTCGTCCTCAGCGCTGTCCGCAACAACAGGGCTCGCCTGCTCTCGGCCACACGATTCATCATCGTGGCCTGCGGTACCTCCTGGCATGCCGGTCTCGTGGGCAAGCAGCTCATCGAGCACTTCTGCAAGATTCCCGTGGAGGTGGACTACGCCTCGGAGTTCCGCTACCGCGACCCCGTCATCTACCCCACCGACGTCGTCATCGCCATCTCACAGAGCGGTGAGACGGCAGACACCTTAGCAGCCATCAAGCTCGCCAAGGAGAGAGGCGCCTGCATCTTCGGCATCGTCAACGCCGTGGGATCCAGCATCGCACGCGAGACCGACACGGGTATCTATATCCACGTAGGACCGGAGATAGGTGTGGCCTCGACAAAGGCGTTCACCGGACAGCTCACCTGCCTGACGCTCCTCACCCTGGCGCTGGCTGAAGCCAAGGGCACCGTAGACCACGACGAGTTCTTATCACTGACACGCGAGCTGCGACAAATCCCGGACAAGATTGACGCCATACTGAAGAAGAACGACGACATCAAGAGTCTGGCGCGTGTCTATACCTACGCCTCCAACTTCCTCTACCTCGGACGCGGCTGGAACTACCCCGTGGCCTTGGAGGGTGCGCTGAAGCTCAAGGAGATAAGCTATATCCATGCCGAAGGCTACCCCGCTGCCGAGATGAAACACGGACCTATCGCCTTGGTCGACAACATGATGCCGGTGCTCTTCATCGCCACCCATCACCAGGGCTACGAGAAGATAGTCTCCAACATGCAGGAGGTGAAGGCGCGCGGCGGACGCATCATCGCCGTCATCACCGAGGGCGACGACTCCATGGCGAAGATTGCCGACGAGACCATCAGCATTCCCACCACACTGGCACCACTGGCACCGCTGCTCACCGTCATTCCCCTGCAGCTCCTGGCCTACCATATCGCTGTGGAGAAGGGCCTCAACGTCGACCAGCCACGCAACCTGGCAAAGAGCGTCACCGTAGAATAATATTTCATACCCGTGGGAATTCCCCACAACGACTATGAGAAACCACCATACCGGAAGGGCCGCCACAGCGGTCCTTCCCTTTGTATTTTTGTTACTGCTGCTGTCATCGTGTTCCATCCACACCGACGACACGGCGACCATCGCCCTGGGCGACAGCCTCATCTATCGCGGACAGCTCAAAGACGGCAAGCCCGAAGGCCTCGGCGTGCTCATGCATGGCGACAGTGTCATCTATAGCGGCAACTGGCACTTAGGAAAGCGACAGGGCACGGGCACCGTCACCGACAGCCACGGGCGATCCGTCAGCGGCAAATGGTATGCCGACACCATCGTCAGCGGTGTCCTCCGCGACTCCGCGGGCGTCTACACCGGAGAGCTCAACAACGCGCTGCGACCCAACGGCTACGGACACTACCGCGACACGCTCGGCACCTATTACGAAGGTCAGTGGAACGACGGCGAGCGCACGGGGTTCGGATTCTCCTCACAGCACAGATATTTTCGCGTGGGAGAATGGAAGCACGATGTCTATAAAGGAGAGCGTCTGAACTACAACGCCGAGCGCATCTATGGCATCGACGTCTCCAAATACCAGCATATCCACGGCAACGCCTTCCACACCATCGACTGGAACCGCCTGCGCATCACCAACCTCGGCACACTGTCGAAGAAGAACGTCAGCGGCAATGTCGACTTCAAGATTTCCTTTGTCTTCATCAAATCCACGGAGGGCGCGTCGATGCTCAACCCCTACTACAACAGCGACTACGCCGCCGCACGCCGCAACGGCTATGCCGTGGGCACCTACCACTTCTTCTCGCATCGCACGTCCGGAACGCAGCAGGCCTGGTACTTCCTCAGCCACAGCCACTTCCGCAAAGGCGACCTGCCTCCCGTCCTTGACCTGGAGCCGCTGCCCTCACAGGTGCAGAAGATGGGCGGCGTGGGCACGATGTGGAAACGCGTCAGGGCATGGCTCGACATCGTAGAGCGCAAGACGGGCATGCGGCCCATCCTCTACATCAGCCAGACCTTCGTCAACCGCTGGCTCGACTACGCTCCCGACGTCAAGCACAACTACCCCATCTGGATAGCACGCTACGGGGAATACAAGCCCGACATCAAGCTCCGTATCTGGCAGCTCGCACCCGACGGTAAGGTGCGCGGCATAGCCGGACATACCGACATCAACGTCTTCAACGGCTATCAGAAAGAGTTTGAGCAGTGGAAGAGAGAAGTTAGCATGGAATGACATGGCGGAAGCACCAATGACAAACATGGCTTGGATGGAACATCTGTATACGACGTTCTATCGGTCGCTGTACCTCTATGCCCTCACCTTCCTCGCCGATGAGGAGGGTGCTAAGGACGTGACGGGCAGCGTGTTCCAGACGGTGTGGGAGAAGACCTTGGCGGGCACCTTGCAACAAGACGTGCACACCGTAGAGGGGTTTCTCTACACTTCCGTCCGCAACCGCTGCCTGGACACACTGCGCCACAACAAGGCCATGGACCGCTATGTACGTATGAAGTCGGCCACAGAACCTATCACCACCGACGAGGCTGCCATGGAGTTTGAGCTACGCGTACAGCAGGTCAAAGCCGCCATAGAGCGGTTGCCGGAACCGGAGAAGTCAATCCTGACATGCACCTATTTCAAGAAGCTCACCTATCGGCAGACAGCCGAGAAACTGGAGATGAGCGAGAATATGGTGCACAAACGCATGAACAAGGTATTTAAAACGTTGCGAGGAATGTTAAAAAACGACATTCCATAGGCACAATATCTGCCCTTTCTTCGTCATATCTATAAAACCGAGATGAACAACAATGACAGAACAACCTCATCACTCCATACCTTCCACATCTTCCGCCTCGCAGTTTTCTGCTGAGGAGCAGGACGCACGCTTAGCCTTTCTTGTCGAGCGTGCCTTGCAGGACGATGCGCCCGTCCCCGACGCCGGTGAGGCGTTCCTCGCTTTCCGCCGGAAGGTCGAGGGCGAGTCGGCTGACGGCACTGCCTCCCACCGGTTTTTCACGGTGCCCATGCGCGTCGTCGTCCGCACCCTCGTGGCCGTGGCCGCCTGCGTAGCCGTTCTCTTCACGCTGATGCCTAAAGACCTGCTCTCTTCCCACCAAGAAGCCTCCACAACTGTAGCCACAGCACGCCCGATGCCAGCCATCGACAGGGCCCGTCAGCGTGGCGGACTGTCCCTCCAGGTCGGTGACGAGAAGCTCTCACCGGCCATGGCCCGCAGCCACGGCATCGTGGTGCTGCCCGACAACATCATCCGTGTGGACAAGGTGCCCACGGCGGCCGCCGAGGTCTTCACCATCAAGGTCGCCGAAGGCAAGATGGCACAGCTGCTGTTGCCCGACGGCACCCATGTATGGCTCAGCGTAGGCAGTCAGATAGCCTTTGGCAGCCAGTTTGGCGCTGGCAACGAGCGCCGCGTGGCCCTGCGTGGTGAGGCCTATTTCGATGTCCACCATGATGCGTCGTCACCCTTCATCGTCGAGGGCAGCGGGTGGCAGACAACGGTGCTGGGCACACAGTTCAACGTGCGCAACATCGACGGCAGCGAGCCACGCGTGACACTTGTCAAAGGTCGGGTGAGGGTGAGCCGCGGCGATGACAGCGTGATTCTGAGGCCCGGACAGCAGACCACCGTCGGCAATGAACGCCTACAGCCACAGGAAGCCGACATGGACGTGGCGCTGAGCTGGAAAGAGGGACGCTTCTATTTCGACGGACAGACGCTCAAGGAGATTGTCGACGAGATAGGGCGGTGGTACGGCATGCATGTCACCTACCGCACGGAGAGCCATCTCTACGAACAGCTGCATTTCAATGCCGAGCGCGCCTGGACCGTCAGCCGCGTCATAAACGAGCTGAACCTCATCAGCAAGGCGAAAGTCTCCGTCCGCGACAACCGCCTCTGCATAGAATAAATGGTATTGCCGGTGCCACCGTAGGGGCGGGGGTTATCCGTTGCGCCGACGAATCTCATTTTTAACATTTATCTTGGGCACATATCGTAAGGGTATTCCGTATTTATTTTAGTAAGTATTAAGAGAGATAATCAATTTCATTACAAATTATTAAAATAAATATTTTTATGGATCATGCTTTCGGTACGACTGAGCCAGGGAGAGGCTTCCGGCGGTTGGCAGTACTGTGTCTGTCACTGCTCTGCTGTTGCTCCACGATGCTGGCACAGGTCAAGGCACACATCTCCGTATCTTTCAACAACGAGAAGGCCACCACAGCGCTGAAGAAGGTGGAGCACCTCTCCGGCTTGAAGATACAGTACAGCTATGGCGACGTGAACTTCCGCGTGACGCTCAAGGCCGACAACCAGCCGCCCATGGCCGTGGTGCGCAGCATCATCAACGGTCATGGCCTGACGGTACAGACCAAGGGTGACTACCTCGTCATCATGCGCACGGCCAACATTCCCCACGACAAGAACATCGGCGATGGCAAGCATCTCATGGGTATGGTCATGGACAGCCAGGGCGAGCCCATCGTGGGTGCCATCATCCGCGACCGTGCCAACAACGTCAGCACCGTCACCGATGTCGACGGCAAGTTCTCCCTCGACGCCAAGAGCGACCATATCGTTCTCGATGTCTCCTACCTCGGCATGAAAGACAAGACCTGGCACGGCTCCCGCGACGACTATGCCGCTGTCATGCTCGACGGCAACGCCCAGGTCCTGGAGGATGTCGTCGTCACCGGTTTCCAGCAGATAGACCGCCGCAACCTCACCAGCTCCGTGACCTCGGTGAAGATGGACGACATCATGCGCAATGGTGTCTCTACCGTCGACAAGATGCTGCAGGGCCGTATCCCCGACCTCGTCCTGACCAATGCCAGCGGCGAGGTCAACTCCGTGCCAAAGATTCGCATCCGCGGTACCTCCACACTCATCGGTAACCGCGAGCCCCTGTGGGTCGTCGACGGCATTGTCGTCAACGACCCTGTGAACCTCAGCTCCGATGTCCTCAACGACCCCGACTATATCAACCGCATCGGTAATGCCATCTCGGGTATCAACCCTCAGGACATCGACCGTATCGACGTGCTGAAGGATGCCGCCGCCACAGCCCTCTACGGTACACGTGCCGCCAACGGCGTCATCGTCATCACCACGAAGAAAGGTCAGGTGGGCAAACCCATTGTCAGCTACACCTTTACAGGCACCCTGCGCCGCCGGCCACGCTACACCGACCGCAAGATGAACCTCATGAACTCCAAGGAGCGCGTCGAGCTCTCTCGCGAACTGGCCGACATGCACTACTCCTACCCTTCCGACATGTCGTTTGTGGGCTATGAGGATGCCTTGCAGAAATACTACTCCGGTGTCTACAGCCGTGAGGAGTTTGACGCCGCCGTTGCAGCCGCCGAGACGCAGAACACCGACTGGTTCAAGCTCCTCACCGAGGACAGCTTCTCACAAAACCATAACATCAATGTCTCCGGTGGTGCCGACAAGCTCCGCTATTATGTCTCGTTGGGTATGACCGACGACCACGATGTCATCAAGAACAACACCAACCGGCGCTATACAGCCTCGTCCAATCTCGACTTCACCTTCAGTCAGAAGGTGCAGTTGGGCGTGCAGTTCAGCATGTACAACAACAAGAAGCACTACAACCAGGACGACGTCAACCCCATCAACTACGCCTACAACACCTCACGCGTCATCCCGGCCTATAACGCCGACGGCAGCTATTACTATTACAACAAGATCTCCAGCGGTGTAGGTGCCCTACCCTACAACATCCTCAACGAGCTCGACAACAGCTACCAGCACGAGAACATCAACAGCATGCGGGCCACCACCAACCTCCGCTATGCTCCCAAGGACTGGCTCTTCTTCAATGCCATCCTGGCCTACAGCTCCACCGACACCAATGTCGAGGGCTGGTATGGCGAGCGCAGCTGGTATGCCTCCACACTCCGCATGACCCGCTACGGGGTACAGGCAGGGCCCAACAGCCTCATGCCCTTCGGCGGACAGCTCTCTGAGAACAACGCCACAGAGCGCGACTGGACCTTCCGACTGCAAGGCAACATGAACAAATACTTCGGCGCGAAGAGCCAGCACAACATCAACTTAGCCCTCGGTATGGAGGCATCCTCGACACGCTACCGCGGCAACAGCTATCTGCAACGCGGATACTATGCCGAGCGCGGAAAGAAGTTCACCACGCAGATTCCATCCACCTATACTTCTTACCTCCAGTGGTTAGGCACCAACATGCCCACCATCACCGATAACCTCACCAACCTCATCTCAGCCTACGGCACGCTGTCCTACAGCTATCTTTCTTATTTCACGCTGAACGCCAATGCCCGCTACGACGGCTCCAACAAGTTCGGCGACCGCAGCAACGAGAAGATTCTCCCCGTCTGGTCCTTCTCCGGACGTGCCAACATCCTGGACATCTTCCACCTCCAGCCCAAATGGCTCGATGCCCTGGCCTGGAAGGTATCCTATGGCGGACAGGGCAACATGCTCGACGGACAGACGCCGGTGCTCACCATCACCAAAGGTGCCTACGACACCCACTACGGCGAGATGGTCTCCACGGTGAACCAGTTTGCAAACCCCGACCTGAAATGGGAGAAGACCTACTCCTTCAACACCGGTATCGAGACATCCCTCTTCCAGGGCCGCCTGCAGCTCTCTTTGGAGTACTACTATAAGAAGACCAATGATGCCTTTATGAATAAGACCATCAGCGACATCAATGGCTATACCTCCTATGTCGTCAACTCCGGTCAGATTATCAACAAAGGCTACAACTTCTCCGTCACCGCCACGCCTATCCGTACAAAGAACTGGAACTGGATGTTGTCGGGCTCGCTGAGCAAAGTCGACAATAAGATGAAAAGTCAGCCGGGCGAGGATGCCTATTCCATCGACGACTACCTCAACGGCACCGCCATCGTCGACGGCAAGGCCATCGGCTCCTTCTACAGCTATCGCTTCATCGGTCTGAACCCCGTCGACGGCGGACCGCTCTTCGACGACTGGCAGGACCGCGCCGACGAACTCGTGGGACTCAACAACTATGAGACAGCGATGCGCGTGCTGAGCTACAGCGGACAGCGCGAGCCCGATGTCACGGGAAGCTTCTCCTCGACATTGGAGTATAAGCAGTGGCGATTCGGCGTCTTCATGGACTATGCCTTAGGCAACAAAGTGCGGCTCTTCCGCATCTTCAACCAGAGCAACGGCTCGACGACAGGTCCCGGCAACATCTATCCGGAATATAACCTCAACCGCGAGCTGCTGAACCGCTGGCGCAAGAGCGGCGACGAGGCCATCACCAATATTCCCTCTATCATCTCTACACAGAGCAACAGCAGCTACTATCAGTATTCGCAGCACTGGAGCGCCGGTTCCAGCTACCAGGGTGTGGCCTTCGCCCAGAATGCCTGGACAATGTACGACTACAGCGACCTGCGCGTCGTCAGCGCCGACTACCTGCGCCTGTCCAGCGTCAGCCTCACCTATGAGCTGCCCAGCGACGCCCTGCGTGCACTGCACTTAGAGCGACTCGCCATCACCCTCACCGGCAACAACCTCTACACCTTCTGCAACAAGAAGCTCAAGGGACAGACACCGACACAGTCCGGATTCGCCGAGGTCCAGCTCTCCGATACACCTTATTATACGATAGACTTTAACATTCAGTTCTAAGATGATAACCCATACATATATTATGAGGGCGCGGAAGTCCGTCCTCCGTTTGACGCTGATGAGCGCGGTGGCATTGCTCAGCATGTCCTGCTCGTCATTCCTCGAAGAGTATTCCCAGGACACCGACTACGTCCGCTCCTGGGAAGACCTCGACGAGCTCCTGATAGGCTCGGCCTACCAGCCGGTCTTTGCCGCCGACAACGTCTCCACGGTCGCCGACAACCAATATTTCCTCCACTTCCTCTCCGACGAGTTGGATGAGTATCCCGAGAGCTACGACAACAACGCGATGGCCTACGACGACAAGGAGCGCGTCTTCGGCTATTTCACATGGCAGGCCCGCAGCGCTCAGAACGACACCTACACAGGCTACAACGCCGACAACGAGAGCAAGTGCTGGACGGAATACTACCAGCGCATCAACGTCGCCAACAACATCATCTACAGCGCCTCCCAGCTGTCAAGCAGCGACGAGACCGCAGCCCAGGGAATCCGCAAGGTCGACGGCGAGGCCCGTTTCCTCAGAGCCTACTACTATTTCATGCTCGTCAACCTCTATGGCAAGGCCTACGACCCCTCCACGGCAGCCAGCGACTTAGGCGTGCCCATCAAGACCTCGGCAGAGGTTGAGGATAAGAAGTTCCAGCGCAACACCGTGCAGGAGAACTACGACCTCATCGTCAGCGACCTCCTCCAGGCTGAGAAAGACCTCGACGGCATCAGCCAACCCTCACGCTACCGCGCCGACGTCACCACCGTCCGCCTCCTGCTGAGCCGCGTGTATCTGTATATGCAGAACTGGCAGCAGGCGGCCGACTATGCGCAGAAGGTCATCAGCGCACACCCCGCACTCATCAACCTCAACGCCTCGACAGCACCCGCCGTCATCAGCGAGTCGTCGCCGGAGATGATATTCTCCATGGGCAGCAACAATGCCATGGAGTGCACGGCAAACATCTATAAGAGCTTCACCATCAGCGACAAAATCTATAAGCTCTATGCTGCCGACGACCTCCGCCGTACAAAGTACATGTGGACCAACGGCGACTTCCATGGCTACACCAAGTTCCCCATCAATACCGCCTCGGCCGACAGCTACCAGGCCACAGACCCCGCCTACTATTTCCATGCCTGGTATTACGCCTGGAGCAAACAGACCAATGAGGTCTCCGACAAGAACTTCTTCCGCTCCTCGGAAGCCTACCTCAACCTCGCCGAGGCAGAGGCATACTTAGGCAATGACGCCGAGGCCCGCAACCAAATCAACCACCTGCGACAGTACCGCTATGCCACGGGCTCCGACTATACCCTCAAGAGCTCCGGCGAGCAGCTCATCAAGGACATTCGCGACGAGCGCGAACGAGAGCTCGTCATGGAGGGACACCGGTGGTTCGACCTCAGACGCTACGCCGTCAATACCGTGCTGCCGCAGAAGACGGAGATTGTGCACCACTACTATTATTATGTAGGACGCGATTCCAATGAGAAGACATCCCTCCACACCTTCACGCTGACTCCCGACGACTGGGGCTGGACGCTGAACATCCCGCAGAGCGTGCTCGACTTCAACACGGGAATGCAGAACAACCAGCGCGGAGAGAGGTCGTATCAGACAACAAATCTCTAACGCTATCATCATCAACTTAGAAAATCACAACACCATGAAAATAATAAAAGTGTTGCTCTTTGCCCTGCCACTTCTCCTTTCCCTGACAGGGTGTGGCGGTGAAGACGACCTGACCCCCAGCGATCCCGATGCCAACTACTTCAGTGTCGGCGACGATGCTACTGATGCCACCTCCCTGCTGCGCAAGGCCTTCTATGACAAATATGGCTCCTACCTGCTCTTCAACGACACGCTGAGCCATGTCAAGACCGGCACCGATGCCTTCGGCGACCCCGTCTATAAAGATGAGCTCCTCGATGTCGGCTACGACCCCACCGGCTCGTCCAACAATGTCGTCTACACCTATGGCTATCTCACCGACATCACCAGCCAGCAGCAGGCCGTCAGTTTCGTGGAGCAGTACATCCTCCCGCACTTAGGCACCAAGCTGCAGCCCTTCTCCTTCCTCTTGGTGGGCAGCATCAACAAGTACACGCTTGACAACAACAACTTCACGCCGGACTATGAGAATCCGAATCCCACCTCTGTGGTTGGCAATCGCGCTACCGTCTTCGCCTTGGACGGCATCCTCGACGGTGACGAGGCCACGTTGGCCTCCTACGCCTCCACCGTACTCGGAAACATCCTGGCCAGCAAGGTAGCGGCTCAGGATGCCACCACCCTCAGCTCCTTCACCAGCTACGGCAAGGATCTCTACGGACAGTGGTTCAGCGACTTAGGTCTGGAGCAGCCCGCCGATGAGGAGGCCAACCTCCAGGCCATGTACGACGCCGGATTCGTCACAGCACACCAGTCCTTTGGAACGACATGGACGGGTGTCTACCCCTCACAGGCTGAGGACATCGACTCCTATATCCAGCTGTGCCTCAACAGCAGCGCTGACGAGGTGGAACAGAAATACGGCTCTTACCTGACCATCATGGAGAAATACCGTATCATGAGCAATCTCCTGGAGACGATGGGGTACGTAAAATAGTTTCATTCAATCAAGGAAAATCATGCAAAAGATAATCTTCTATTCCCTGCTTTTTGTCGCCTCACTGCTGCTGAGCTGCTGCGGCGACAACGACGATGCCCAGGCTCCCGAGGTTCCCACCTATGCCCGCGGCACCTTCACCGACGCCCGCGACGGCAACACCTACGGCTATGTCACCATCGGCAACCTGGACTGGACAACGGAAAACAGCCGCTACGACACGGGCAGCGACGACACACGCCTCCTCTATTCCACGGAGGGCACGCCCGGTGACGACAACACCAGCAACAACGCCAAGACATTGGAACGCTACGGCTACCTCTACTCCTGGGAGGGTGCCCAGGAGGCTGTCCCTGAGGGTTGGCGACTGCCCACCGATGCCGACTGGCAGCAGCTCGAAGAGGCATTAGGCATGTCAGCAGACGAGGTTCAGGGCGACGAGTGGAGAGGTTCCTATCAGGGACAGCTCTTAGCCGATGCCAAGACCTTAGGACTGCGCTACGGCGGATTCTACGATGCCAACAGCACCTCCTTCGCCCTGAAGTTCTACTTCATACAGGCCATGGGCTATTACTGGACAGCCACCTCGCCTAAAGACGGTGTGGCCTACATCAGAAAAATTATGTACAACAACACGAAGGTCTACCGACACACCTCAAAGACAAACAACATGATGAGTGTGAGGTTTGTACGCGACCATCAATAACCGCCGAACATGATGAAACGCTATTTATTCTCCCTCCTCCTGCTGGCCATTGCCGGCATCATGGAGGCCCAACGTCATAATTTTGTCGTCCGCGGCCATGTGCCGCAGCTCCCCGACGGTACCGCCGTCAGCGTGTCGTGTGTGGAAGACTCCATAGAGGAGGTCGCCAAGACCGTCGTCTCCCACGGACGCTTCGTCCTCAAGGGCACCATCGAACACCCGAAGCGCGCCATGCTCTCCACGAACAACCTCAGCCTCGTGGAGAAGAACCACTGGCCAGATGACTCCATCCGCTGGAACTATGTCGACCTCTTCCTCTCCCCCGGTGACATCACACTGACTCCAGACCTGAAGATTCAGGGCACGACGGTGCAGAACGACTTCCAGACGCTCCTCGACATGACAGGTGGTGACTGGCGCAACGACTCCATCGACTGGCTGTTCATCGACAAGCACCCGCAGTCTGTCGTCACGGCCTTCCTCGTCAACAACATGCTCAAGCGCGGCTACCACCTCTCCCACGACGAGGTGGAGCGCCTCGGACGGGCCCTGACAGCCTGTCCTGAGGCGCCGGAGCGCTATGAAGAGTTTCTGTGGCGCTTAGACAACGCCCGCAAGTCCACAGTAGGATCGCCGCTCATCGACCTGGAGATTCGGGACACGCTGAACAACATCGTAAGACTCAAGGACGTCGTGCCAAAGGGGAAGTTCGTCCTCATCGACTTCTGGGCCAGCTGGTGCGGACAGTGCTTGGCGGCCTTCCCGTTGTTGGAGAAGGTCGGTAAGAAATACGCCGGCGACTTCACCATCATCGACCTCTCCATCGACACCAAGGACACAGCCTGGCGCAGAGCCATGCAGCGGCATCCGCAGCCCTGGCCGCAGTATTGTACGACAGCGCAGGGATATAAAGACCTGTTCACGAAATACCAGATTGGCAACGGCGTGCCCTACTTCGTCCTCGTGGCTCCCGACGGCCGTGTGATGCGCTCACCACAGTATCCCGAGGACGTGGAGAAGATTTTGCAACTCTATCTCACACCCTCACAGAAATAACAACCCATGAGAAAGATTCTTCCTATTGTTGTCCTCCTGCTCCTGCCGCTCGCCATCCGGGCCCAGCAGCTCATCGTAGAGATTCCCGACACGGCCCTGCGCAACCATGTGCTGATGTTCGCGATGAATGGCATGGACAACCTCCACTTCGACAGCAAGGGCGTGGCGGTCTACAACGACACCACACTCACCGGAGACAACCGGAGTATGGCCGTGCTGTCCGTGATAGACAAGACCTATAATGTCGTCATGGAGCAGGGAAAGACGCAACGCCTCCATATCGACCTGAAGAAAGGCAGGCAGGTGGCCCGCTACAAGGGTGCCAATGCTGACTTTGCGGAGTGTGCCAACGCCTACGGACAGTGGTACCCGGAGAAAGACTACGCACGCGACGAGGCCATGGGCGTCAAGGACACCATATCCTTCGACGAAGCCATGGCAAGGCTGAAGAGTGGCTACGAGAAGCTGACGGCGATGGCCTCCAGACTCTCACGCGAGGAGGACCGACGCAACAACCTCCTCGACTTCAAGCTGACCTATCTCGCCTACCGCCTTCAGCTCTTAGGCGGCCGCGACGAGCACCTCGGCATCGCACCAAGGAAGGATGCAAAATACATGGAACTGATCGGGCAGATTGATCCCAACGACACAACGTTCTTATCCCACGGACTCATCGACACCTATATCACCGCCTACTTCCCCATCGCCGTGAGCCAGGATATGAAGGTGGAGGACTACGGCAAGGCTTATGTTGAGACGGTGGAGCAGCATGTCCAGAACAAGAAGATAAAGGACATCCTCTACGACAACATCGCCAGAAATCTGTTGGGCTCCGACAAGGAATGGGACTTCAACGGCTTCTGGAACTTCTTCAAGACCAAGGCCGACACTGCCATCGTCAACGAATATCAGTTCATCGTGGACTCTAAGAACCGGAACAAGAAAGGTGCAAAGTGCCCCGACATCACCTTCACAGATGTCAATGGCCAGCAGCATCATCTGAGCGAGTTCTTCGGAAAGGTCATCTACCTCGACTTGTGGGCAACCTGGTGCGGTCCCTGCGTCTTGGAGATTCCATATCTGGAGCAGAAGGTCGAAAAATACAAGGACAACGACAAGGTGGTGTTCATCAGCATCAGCCTCGACAGAAATGAGAAGGCGTGGAAGGAGAAGATAGCCAAGGACCAGCCGCAGTGGCCGCAGTTCCATGCCAACCGTGACGAAGACCGCTTCATCTCTGAGCAGTTCGGTGTCATGTCCATTCCCCGCTTCATCATCATCAATGCCGACGGAACCATCAACAACAGTGATGCCTTCCGCCCCAGTGACGAGCATTTTGATGAGAAACTCACCGGCATCATCAACAGATAACGCCGCAACGGGTCTTTATGGTGCCCTTCTGTGAGACTTTGCAGGGTGTGGTCCTTGTGGCCGTCCGAAAGAATGTGCTCTGACCCCGGAGGTAGACACGGCAAAGTAAATCGAATAGCACTGACCCCGGAGGGGTCACACTCTGAATGACCCCAGGTCGTCTCGGGGACGGGAGGGCGAAGCGTAGGGAGCCCTCACGGCACCGAGCGACCTGGGGTTGCAGGATGACAGCGTGGAAAGACCTCGGAGAGGTCTCACGTGGACAACAAGACATATCAAAATCCTACAAACGGCCATATAGCAGAAGAAGGAAAAGGAAAATGGTCATGTCCAGGCTTCCGCTCCTCAGGGAGCTATGGGTCTGCGGCACTGGGGTGGGTCTCTGGCGAGCAAGCTCGCCCGCCCCACCCCAGTGCCACAGACCCACACCTTTGGTGCCAACCCTGTCCATGACGAAAATCGCTTCGCGTAAAATTGCGCGAAGCGCATAAAATAGAGCATCCGATATGCTTGCACACAATACCGATAGAGCACAAAAAACGGCTGTTAGAGCATGATAATCCGGCTGTAGAGCATACTAACCCGGCTGTTAGATCATGCTAATCCAACGGAACACATATTACAGACGAATTGGGGGGTATGCTCTATTTTATGCCCGAAGGGCAATTTTACGCGGAGCGATTTTCGGCATGGACAGGCTTCACCCCCAGAAAGGGGGTGGTGGTGAAGTGCCGGGGCAGGCTGCGAGCTTGCTCGCAAAGACTGTTCCGGCACTTCAACACCACTGCTCCCTAAGGAGCGGAAGCATGTCCCAGGCCTATTTTCCAATAAATCTCTCAGCGATTCATAGTATTGGAATGATATGTCCTGCTATCCACGTGAGACCTCTCCGAGGTCTTTCCACGCTCATCGCATTAACCCCAGGTCGCTCGGTGCCGGGAGGTCGCGCTACGCGCCGCCCTCCCGGCACCTCGACGACCTGGGGTCATTCACTGTGTGACCCCTCCGGGGTCAGTGCTAAGTGATTACTCTGTACGATAACTCTGTCTACTCTGTTACTCTGTCTAAAAAATCTGACTACTCTGTCTAAAAGAAACTGTCTATCTGTAACCATGCCTGGGCCTCTATCTCTCCCCCGTAGCCTTCTCATACAGTCGCATGAGAACTTTGTGAGAGATGTTGAGGAAGGCCTCACGGGAGAAGATGTCGTGAGCCGTGGTGACGGCGACGACATCATACATCTTGTCGCGCGGCACGCTGTGTACGACATCAATGCCATAGCAGGCCTTCACCTTCTCGACGTCGATGAGGGGGTCGCAGATAGTGATGTCGTCGACGCTCTTCTTCAGCTCCTCATAGACATCGGCGACACGCGTGTTGCGGATGTCATCGCAGTTCGGCTTGAAAGCGAAGCCGAGGAGCAGCACACTCTTTCCACCCGTCTCCTTGAGCTTGTCGGCGATGCGGTGGGCATAGCTGATAGCCATGTCGTTGTTCACCCTCCGCGCCGTCTTCAGCAACGGGGCGTCGACACCGGCTGTGGCAGCCTTGTCGATGAGGTAGTAGGGGTCCACGGGGATGCAGTGGCCACCGACGAGACCGGGATGCAGGGGGATAAAGTTCCATTTCGTCGAGGCCGCGGCGATGACATCCTCGGTGTTGATACCCAAGGCCGAGAAGATGGTGTACATCTCGTTGGCAAAGGCGATGAGGACGTCGCGCTGGCAGTTCTCCATGACCTTGCTGGCCTCAGCGACACGTATCGACTGCGCCTTATAGGTACCATTGAGCAGGACGCTGCCGTAGAGGTTCTCCAAGAACGACGCCGTGGCAGGTGTGGACCCGGAGACAATTTTCCGAATCTTCTCCACCGGGTGCTCGGTGTCGCCGGGGTTGATACGCTCGGGAGAGTAGCCGACATAGAAGTCGTGGTTGAAGCGCAGCCCCGACGCCTGCTCCAGGATAGGCACACAGACCTCCTCCGTCATCCCCGGCCATACCGTGGACTCGATGACGACGATGTCACCCTTACTGAGGACACGGCCCACCATCTCACAGGCCTTCTTCAGCAGCGTGGGGTCGGCATGGTGGTCACGGGTGACGGGCGTAGGCACAGCGATGATATACACGTTGCACTCTCCCGTATCCTCGAGTTTGTCAGTGATACGAAAGTTAGTACTCTTCAAGGCATTATGGAGCTTCGCGGGCTCACACTGGTCACGACTGACAAGGCCTTTCTTTAGGTTTTGGCATTTCTTGCTGTCCACATCGAAGCCCACCACACGGTAGCGCTTCGAGAAAGCAATGGCCAACGGCAGGCCGACATAGCCTAAGCCGATGATAGCAATATATATTTTCTTCATAATTCTAAATTTTCTCCAACTGTGCCGACCGTGAGGTCTTATAGGGATTCCAGTTGTCTTTATACGATTGGAAGAAGAAGAGCTCTCCGAGCTGTGCCGTGGTGCGTGCGAAGCGCAGGAACCAGCCGGAATAGGCGGGCATGAGGGGCAGATAGCGCAGGAACCAGTAGGTCTCGTGCGGCCGTTCGCTGACCACACGCACCAAGCCCCACCCGATGTAGTTGATGACCGTGCGCAGGATATATCCCAGGACGAAGATCTCCAGGAAGCTGGCATGGAAGGTGAAGATGATGTTGATGATATAGAACCACCAGAGGAAGTTCAGGATGCCGTCGTAGAAGATGTTCTCCATATTGCTCAGGAAGTTCAGGATGTTCCAGTTGCGGTTGGGCAGCAGCACGTCGAGGTGCTTGCGGAGCCGGAACCTCACCAAGGAGCGGCTCCAGCGGATGCGCTGATGATAGAGCTTGTACCAGCTCGTGGGCACATTCGTCAGGCAGACAGCGTCGTGGGCGAAGGCCACGCGGTGGCCGGCCTTGCGTATCTTCTGCGTGATGTCGCCGTCGAGGCCCGGGCCGATGTCCCAGTAGCCCACCTCCTTGAGCGTCGCCACGTCGAAGGCACCGAAGGCTCCGGAGATGATATGGTAGATGCCGAGCTGACTCGTCACCAGGCGCCCCACCTGGATGCGCTTCAGGTACTCAAAGCCCTGGACGGAGGAGCAGATGGTCTCCTTGTAGTTGCGCACGAGGACGCAGCCGCCGACAGCCTTCACACGCTTGTCCATATAGAACGGCAGGAGGATGTCCTCCACAGCCTGACGGTCCAAGGAGGAGTCGGCGTCGAGGTGGATGATATAGCGTCCCGTGGCGATGTTGGCCCCGAAGTTTGCCGCCGAGGCCTTGCCGCCGCGCATGTCACAGCGCAGGTACTTGGAGATATACTTCGCACGCTCCAGGTCGCGGCAGATGAGCGGCGTTTCATCGTCGGAGCCGTCGTCGACGACGATAATCTCGAAGTTGTTGTAGGTCTGCTCCCGGAGCGTGGTGACGAGCTTGTAGATGTTCTTACCCTCGTTCTTTCCCGGCACGAGGATGGTCACCAAGGGCCTGTCGTGGAAGAGGAGCCAGCGCGCCAAGGTGCGGCGGCGACCACGACGGCCACGCGTGAGGAAGCGGTAGACGAGGACACCATACTCCAAGAGGTAGTAGCGCGGGAACTCCACGAAGAAGAGGAACCAGTAGGTCCTCACCACGTTGCCCACACTCAGCCCACGGAGGAAGTCGACGAAATGACCGATATAATATAATATAAGGTCCAGCATAGGCAACAGCTTATCTCAGCCAGAACCAGTAACCGGCTATCAAGGCCAGGACACCGACGATGATGAGGACGAAATATCCCCATTTCAAGTAGCCGAGGAGTTTGGAGACCTGGGGACGGTCCTGGAGCTCGTCTATCTCCTGCTTCACCTGCTCGCGCTCGGCCGCAACCTTGTCGTCCTCGGTCTGCACATTGTCGAAGGCGGCATTGATCTGGCGGTTGATGAACATCATCGTGCTCATCTCCTTAGGATGCGGCACTTCCTCGTAGCGAATAGTAACGTCGGAGGTGCTGGGGATGAGGTTCCACTCCTTGAGGAAGAGATGGCTCTCGGAGATGTCGGAACTCATGGTCTTGAAAGCCACATGCAACATCATGGATGGCTGGAGGAACATGGCCAGATACCGGGCGTTGTCGGTGACAGTCTTCCGGAAGTGCTTCTGGACACGCTCGCCCTCTTCTTCGAGAATGGTGTCCTGGATATAGATGGTGGTCGCCGTCGCCGTAATCTTATAGTTCAGGAAGAGTCGGCTGGCAGCCTCCACGACCTTCTCGGTACGTGTCATCACACCACCCCTGTCGTCGGTGGCCCAGACCACGGCGATCATCAATCCGCGGATAACACCCTCTTTGGCAAAGGCACGGCGTGCAATGAGTCGCAGACGGTTCTCAAAGTCCTCAACAGGCATATAGTTGTTGAAGTAGTTGTCGTAAGGCGAGAAGGAGTGCAGACCCGTGCAGAAGGTCTCCACACCCTTGGGCGTTATCTCCACGATATGGATGTCGCGGGGATAGAGCTCGCTGACTTTCGACACCTTACCGCAGTAGGTGCATGTCGCCGTGGTGTCGGGGGTGAGGAAACTCTGGTGACAGTTGTGGCAGATATACAGTGAGGCAGGCCTGTCGTAGTCGATGCCGATATGCCGCAGGGTCTTGTGGCACTTCGGGCAGATGAGCTGGCCGCCGACCATATAGGTATGCTCCGGCGAGATGTTGGCGCAGGAGAAATGGTGGATGACGGGCTCGTAGTCGAGGTCGTTGCTGCCACAGTTCGGGCAGGTCTCCTGATAGATGAGGTGGGAGTGCTGGCACTGTGGGCAGACATGCATGCGGTACACGGTCTTGCGGTAGGCCATGTTGCCAAGGTTCACACTCATGTCTATCCACGAGAAATACTCGTTGATATGGAAGAGACTCCAGCGGTGCAGACACTCAGCCAAGGGGAAGGCGATGCCCATGGCACTCTTCTCCATGACCTTGGGCTCGATAATGAGGTGGTTGCGAGAGATATAGTAGCGGAAGATACGGAGGATGAGGAGGTAGTTGTTGGTGAGCACACCGGTCTCCTGCGGCACCTTGTACTGCCGCCGGTAGTTCATCAGGGCCGTAAAGGTGCTGAGCTCTAACTCCTCGTCGATGCTGTCGATGAAGGCGTCGATCATCTCCTCGTAGTCGCCGATGCGTCCCTGAAGGGAGCGGGCGGCGAAGAAGGGCTTATAGGCCGCCTTGTTAGAGGTGATGGGGTTGATGCTCTTGAGGATGAGCTCCACGTCGTTGGGGTACTGTGTATTGAGAAACACTGCATCGAAGTCCTCAGCCCGGAACTCCGGCCGGAACTCCACCCACACGGGCTCATCACACACCAGAATACGGTGACCTTGCTTGTTGGTTACTATCTCTTTCATGTTGACCTGTCGTAATAGCCTTTTTCTACGGCCTGTACCATCAGGACTTGTTACTTATCGTTCCTCGAAATCATTCAACGGGATGTCGTCCCTCCTCTGACTGGGGGGTGCATCCTTTACTTTATAGCTCTGCTCCACGTCTTTGAGCTTCTTGCGCCCGACGAGGGTGCTGACACGTATCTTCACCGGCAGCTGGTCGTTGAGGACCCAGTAGGGAATCTTTTGACCCTTGTAGACATTGAGGGCGGCCATGATGACCATGGCGTCGCGCGAGAAGTTGTTCATCAGATAGTTCGGGAGCTGCTCCACACCCAGGCCCATACGCACGAGGTGGGCATTGAAACGTGTGCGGTTGTCGACCATGACCTCGATGGAGTCGGCACGCAGCAGGTCACGGGCTTTGTCCACGGGGACGTAGACCATGACATGGAAGTGCGACTTGTCGATATTCCGGTATTTCATCGTCAGGATGTTCTCGCCCTTGATGGCCACGGCATTATTGGTGAAGTTGATATTCGTGATGAAGCCGTCCTCGGGGGCGCAGGCGTAGTTGAGGAACTCGTCGGTATAGTCGTTGCCCCAGGGGGAGTAGGGCATGGCATTGACCTTCTTGCTCTCCAAGCCTGCCCGGATGAGCTGGAGGCGGCTGTCCCCCTCGCGCTGGAGGTAGATGCGCACCTTGTTCTCGGCCTCCCGTATCTTCGCCTGGGTCTCGGCAATCTGCGCCTTGAGGTCGTTCTGCTTGGTGTTGTTGGTCAGACCGTAGAAGATGTCGTTGCGCTCCGACTTCAGCTGTAGCTGCAGCTGGCGGAGCTGCTCCTTCAGGACGGGAATCTCCTGACGGGCAAGCATGGCCTGCGTCTTCATGTCGTTGGCACGCTGCATGAAGGGCGGCTCGTTGTTGATATTGTTCAGGTCACCGAGGTGGTCGATGATGACATAGGAGAAGAGGGTGTCGCCTTTCTGCACGGAGTCACCTACATTGGCCTGCATGTTGAGGATGTAGATGTCCTCCACGGCACGGATGTCGTTCTTGTCCAGACTGATATAGCCGTCGTAGTAGGAGTAGACGGAGCGGCTGACGATATACAGGATGAGGAAGATGAGTCCTGTGAGGAATACGGCGGCAAAGATGACCTGCTGCTTGGCCAGTTTCTTATGCTGGTGTTTCAGCAGCAGAAGGGCGTCCTGCTCCTCGGAACTCTTTTCAAACTTGAAGTCTTTCATGGTATCGGTATCGTCGTTACGAAACTGTTGACATTGGGCACGTTGGCAAGCCGCTGTATCTGTATCAGGCTCAGCGACCGCTCCTTCATCTGGGTGTACAGGCGCTCCATGCTCTTGAGATATTGGTTGTATTCCAAGAGCCGGTCGATATAGCTGTAGCGTCCCTGGTTCTTGGCGTATGTCTGTTGCCGCATGGCAAGGTATTTCTTCAGTTGTGTGAGGTGGCGGTATTCCACGGCGATGGCCTGGTTGAGCCGTCTGACGGCGTCGATGTTCATCCGGCAGTGCGTCATCACGTTGTCGGTATAGCCGCGGTTCTCGTCGCGGAGGATGTCTTTCTGCACCTCAAGGGATTGCTTCTGTCGCTTCGTGGCGTTCCACAAAGGGAAGGTGAAGCGGACGCCGAAGTCGACATTATTGGAAATCTTGTCCTGACTCGTCAGATATGACGACCACCGAGCGAAGGGTGTGAGGCGCATCGTGGCGGTATAGCCGAGGAGCTTGGCGCTGTTGTCGAGCTGCGCTATCTTCAGCTCGTTGAGCTGGTTCTGGGGGTTGGCGGCCGCGACCTGCTGGCGCAGGCTCACGGTGTCGATGGCGATGGCCTCGGGCTTCAGCCAGACAAGCGCCTCGCGCGGCGCCACGGAGTCCTTGGCATAGAACTGGGCGAGCTGGAACTCCAACTGCATCTTCTCGTTCATGACGTCGAGGAGCTGGGAGCTGGTGATACGATCCTGCTCGAGCATCATCTGATAGGCTTCGTTGAGGACGTCGAGGTTGCGGACGTGGCAGAGCATGACACCGGCGATGACATGGTTCCAGTGCTGCTCCAGGGTGTCGGCCCACGCGTCCATGTCGGCACGGCCGTCGTCGAGGCGCTGGCGCGCACGGGCGATATCGGCACTGAGGCGGATGTCACGCTCTTTATAGCGACGGTGATAGAACTTGCTGTTGATCCAGTCCCAGCCGACCTCGGCCTGCACCTTGGCCTTATAGACGGACACGGGGTCGTCGTCATCGGTGGAGAGGAAGTTCGTCACCTTCTTGTCCAGACGCCCATAGACCTGGCCCGTGAGTTCCAGACCGGTGTTACGCTCTAAGGCGAGCATGTCCAGACCGGCCTTCACATGGTAGAGGCTGTCGCTGAGGGCATCGCCGGAAGGAAACCCGAAGAGGGGAGCCTGCGGCATGACATAAGAGACGGGGTGGAAGACGACACGCTCCATGAGATGGAAACGGCGACGGAAGTCGCGCAGCACGCTGTCGTTCTTCAGATTCTCATAGACCAGCATCTTAGGACGGTAGCCGTATTCCATATCGTTCTGGGCATGGGCCACAACCGTCAGCAGAGCCAGGATTATCACGAAGGACAATCGATGAGAAAAATGGTGCATAGTTTGATGAGTTTGTCCCCCACCCTACGCCGCGTCCCGATGGGCATCGGCGTGGGACGGAGGAAGAGGAAGATGTTATTTTGTCATCTTGAAGATTTGTTATTTTGACATCTTAAAGACTTTCAGATTGTCACGGCCATAGGCGACATAGATATATCCGTTGGCCAAGGCGACATAGTTGGCGGAGCGCTGCCCCATAAACCGGCCGACCTTCTTCAGGGTCTTACGGTCGAGGACGACGAGGCCGCGGGTGCCATAGGCGACATAGACGTACTTGTCGTCGACAGCCACACCGTTGGCACAGATGGCCAAATCCTGACCGGTCTTCGACGACTTGATGTTCTCCTTATAGTAGCCGACCTGGGCACCGGTGATGGCGTCGTAGACATAGAGGCCGTTCATGCTCTGGCAGACATAGACCTTGCCGTCATAGACGCAGATGGCGTTCTTGCCGTTGTTCGGCTTCACCTTGTTGGCGTCGACGCTGAAGACCGGCGACTGCATCATGACATCATCACTCTTGTTGAACTTCTCCAGCTTCAGGCCGACCTCCGTCATGGAGTCCACAATCTGTGTGTCGTCGTAGTGGATGGCATAGAAGGTGTTGCCGTCGGGGGCATAGGCGAGGTGCTTGGCGCGACCCGCTGTCTTCGTGGCGCGCAGCTCGGCGAGGGTGTTGTCGAAGACCTCATAGCCGTAGGTCGATGCCACGTCGAGGTCGTTGCCGTTGACAATGACGCAGTTGCCGTCACCACCCTTGCCACCTTTCTTAGAAGCCAACTGAGCCTCCCAGAGCATGGCAATCTGCAAGGGCAGGTAGTTCTTATGGGCTATCTCGATGCTGTCGAGGTCGTCCTTCTTCTGCGACGCACAGTCGATGGTGCCGTCGTCCTTGAGGCACAGGAAGCCGAGGAAGCCGCCGTTCTTGTTGTTGCCCACAGCATAGAGCCGCTTGCTGGACTTGTCGAGGGCGATATGGTTGAAGTCGATGGCGTTGTCATGGTCGCGGACGAACTGCTTGAGCGTGGTGATGTCGCCCGTGGTGGTGAGCATCTCGATACATCCGCTGTGTCCGTTGCCGCGCTTGTGGTAGGAGACGTAGACATTCTTGCCGTCGGTCTGCACGCAGGTAGCAGAGATGTCATGGGTGTGACCTTCAGAGACGACGACGGGCTGCGGATTGTCATCCTTCCCTCCACCGGGGGCATAGCCTCCACCATGGCACTCATCAGCGGGAATGGAATATTTCACGCCATCGGGGGTGTTGCCGACACTGTCGACGACCTTACCGTTGGAGATATGCTCGACGGTACCATTCATAAAATCAATCTTTGACATCGGCACGTCGCCACCGGAACGGTAATTCCAGGTGTTGCAGTCGATACCGAGGCGCTGGTTGCCGGATGTCTTGAAGATATAGCAGTCGTTGAGTTGCGAAGAACTGCCACTGCCATTAAATTCTATCTTCTTGGCTCTCAGCACACCTACGGCGTCGTCTCCCTCCATGACGATGAAGGCCGTGCCGTTGTTCTCATTCTTATAAGTGCCAGTGACATCGACAAAAGCCGTGTCCTTGAGGAAGATGGTAGAGCTGGCGCACTGGTCGAGGTTGTCGCAATTGATATAGTTGGCATGAACCTCGACACCATTGGAGTTGACTGTGATATTTTTGCCTTTAATTCCGCATTGTGCTATCACCTTTGTACCGCTCTTGAAGATGATGGCATGTTTGCCAGCGTCAATGCCATCACCTACATATATATAACCGTCGGTAGACAGGTCGGCATTGTTAGAGGTCATCTTGCCGGTGACACAGAGGCGGGTATAGTTAGGTGTCATATCGCCAAACGATTCGGCTTTGAGGTCTCCGTTGACATAGAGCGTACCCTGCACTAAAATGTGTTTGGCAGAGATATTTCCATCTTCAACGTAAACCTTACTGTTCTGATCTACATTCAATGTAGCTCCATCGGGAACAGTTAGCGTACCGCCTTTCTCGACGTATATACTACCACCAGAACCGAGAATATTATTCCAATTGGTCTTTACGATAAGGGTACCCCCATCCTTGACGATAATCCTTGTTTTACTGGCATCTGTCCAAGAACCTTCCAATGTCAGCGTACCAGTCACATACATGGTGGTGTTGGTCAGATTAAATTTACTCGTCAGTGTATATGACTCTCCCTTAGCAACATACCATGGTCCACCTGCCACCCAAGGCTGGGTGTTAGTCTTGACATCCACGGCATTGCTTGGCACTGTCGTATCAAGGCCTTTAGGCCAGGAAGGTAAATCCTTCTCGATGGCATCGATGTCGCTTTGGGCGCGTGTTCCTGAAACGGCACAGTTGTAGATGGTCGACTGCATCTCTGCCGTGACGTCGTCGATAGCCTGGCCGACGGCATTCTCACTGACAGCCGTAGGAACGGTGTTGTCAATGACATCGTCGCTCGACGAGCAGCCTGCGAGTCCTCCGAGGAGGAGGGCAGCAGAGAAGAGTGAAAAGATTTTCGTCTGCATAGTTGTTTGTAATTAGGATTACAGCCCCTCCTAACCCTCCCCCGTAGGGAGGGCTTCCTGTGCACTGGTGGCACCGTGGGGTATCCTACGGTGCATATCAGTCCCTCCCCTTTAGGGGGAGGGTTGTCGCGGCCTTGGCCGCGACGGGTGGGGCTATCGGTTATTCGCATTCTCGAGCTTCAGCACCTGGAGGTTGTTCTTACCATAGGCGACATAGACGAGGTCGCCGTTCACGGCCACGAAGTTGGCAGAACCATTACCAGCGCAGTAGCGGGCCACCTCAGGGATGTTCGTAGCACCACTCTTCAGATCGCTCTTGTTCAGCACGATGACACCTAAGCTGCCATAGGCCAGGAAGACATGGCTGCCGTCGACAGCTACACCATTGCAGTAGCCGCGCGTCACCTTAGTACCTACAGCATACTTCTCGTTCTCGTCCTGAGCATTCACGGTATAGGTAGCGTCGGCGGGCTTGAAGGTCGTCACGAGCTGACCGTTGGTATACTTATACAGACCGTTGGCACCGGCAGCCACATAGATATCGTTGCCGTCGACAACCATCACGTTCTTACCGTTCTCAGGAGTGACACCGCTAATGGTAGCCACAGTGGTAGGCGTAGCGAAGCGGGTATCGGTAGCGGCATAGCTGTTGATGCCCATCGTACCGTTGTTCAGATAGCTCACGTAGACATTGCTGCCGCCCTGTGCGACATACTTGCCCTTTGTCAGATGCGTAGCATAGGTCTCTTCGAGATCGCTGTTGAAGGTCTCGATGCCATAGGTGGTAGCAGCGACATAGGCGTCACCGACCTTGATGACAGCGTTACCGTCACCGGCCTGACCGTCAGCGGTAGTGGTCTGCAGGCGGCAGTACTTCAGCGGACTCTTGTCGGAACCGTTGGAAGTGGTGCCGTCGGCGACATCAAACTTATGGTTGGAGAGGTTCAGGGCTGTGATGACACCACCATTCTCGCTGTTGCCGACACCGATGAGCTTGTCGCCGTCGAGGAGCAGGTTGTTCCAGTCGATGGCGTTGGAGATGTTGGTTGTTCCTTGGGTAGCGTTGACAGCAGAGAGTGACTGAACCAAAGTGGCGTTGCCGTTGGCGTCAACAGTCAGATAGTCAAGCATACCGGCCTGACCCGTGCCCTGCGTATGATAAGAGACATAGACGTTGTTGCCGTTCAGTGCCACGGAGGTAGCAGAGAGGCCGGAATGGATATTGTCATTGGTACCGTAAGCCACGGCAGCCGTCTGACGGAGGTTCATGTAGTTGGTGGTCTCGGTGACACCCTTCTTCTCGGTGTTGAAGCCGTGGAAGATGACTTTGTCCTTACCATCCGTGACAGCAGGGAGCGTGACAGCAGGGAGGGAGATGTAGGCGAAGTCGTCTTCGTGGTTCACCTTCAGCACGGAAGCACCGGAGAAGGCCACATCGTCCCAGTTATACTCAGAGCCTTTGGCATCTTTAGCATGCTTGAAGTAGACACCCATCTTACCGCCTGTGCAGGTCTTGATGAAGGTGTTGTTCTCACCGGCGAGGACGAGGTTCTTGGTGAGCAGCATACCGAGGTTGCCGTCATGCAATTCGAGAGATGACTTGCCATCAGTATTATAATAGGTGTAAGTCTCCACGACACCGTTGCTGCCTAAGATAATCTTCGAGCCGTTCTCCTGGCGGATGAACTTTTTGGCATCATCTTGGGTCTTGGTATAGTCACCGGCTTTGATGAAGTTGCCATAGATGGTACCGCCGTTGACGGTCAGACTGTTCTCGGAGTTGAAGGTGTTTTTCACGGTCACCGTGCCCTTCACCGTAGAAGCCTGGGCGGAGAGGTAGCTGGCAGCCACCTGGCCGTCGGCCTCAAGGTTGCCGGTAGCATAGAGGTTGGTACCAATCTGTGTCTTGGAGTCTTTACCAAGGGTGATATTCTTAGCACGAAGCTCATATTCGGTCAGCACCTCACCGTTGTTCGTGAAGTCCTTGCCCACGAAGGTACCGTCAGTGCCCACGGTCTCTTTCTTTCCATCACCACTCTTATAGAAGGCGTTCTTGGCATACAGACCGGCACCCTTGGCAACAGTGAAGGAACTGGCTGTGACCACAAGCTTGCCACCGCCGTTGACATAAATCTTCACACCAGCAGGAAGCTCAGTGACACCTTTAAGGGTCAGGGTTCTGGTACCCTGGACATAGATATTACCTGAGCCCTTGAGCCCGGACAACGTGAGGTTGTGGTTGAGCACAAGATTATGACCAGCCAGATTCAGCGTGCCAGGAGTGAAGGTAGCGGCACCACTCTGGTAGGTGACATTTTTCGTCAGCTCTTTCTCACCAAAATAGCCTTCAGTATAGGAAGGTACCGCTGGGAATGAGAGTCCGAGATTGGAAGGCGCACTCGTGGGTAAAGCACGGGTGAAAGATTTAGCACCGGAAGTAAGGGCGCTGTAGTTCGTAACACGATTTGCGGTACTGTTCAGCACCACGCCAATACCCGATGCCTGATTGTTAATATCAATGCCACCACCATTATCGGTGCTGTCATCACTAGAACAGGCTGCCAAACTCATCACCAAGAGTGACGAAATGGCAAAATTGAATGACTTTATGTTTACCATTGTTGTAGAATTTTAATTCATTAGTAGTTCAACAGTAGCAAGCGAACAAAAGTTCACACCTGTAGCTGTCGACAGAAACCAAGACTTCTGTCCCAATGTCCAATCTGAAAGCAATAACCGTCGTTACGCTTCAGTTCTTCATCAAAATGTACCCTATAGTTTCTTTCAGTTGTTTTCCAACAAACTTACGCCAAAGTTAGTACTTATCACAATGGCATGCAAATAATTTGCATAAGTTTTACCATCTTTAACACTCCGAGAATAAAGACAGCTATGGCGAATTCAAATAGCAAGTGCAAATTTACGAAAGCTTTTCGTTAAAGCATTCTA
>ERZ791623.160-NODE-160-length-46685-cov-7.007291_pt1 | contig 46685 bp, 36 predicted proteins | sample MGYA00510268_ERZ791623 | MGnify/ENA primary metagenome ERZ791623 (study PRJEB30046, sample SAMN00715216) | human gut metagenome | study: EMG produced TPA metagenomics assembly of the A metagenome-wide association study of gut microbiota in type 2...
GCCCGTTCGACGACCTGGGGTCATTCATGGTGTGACCCCTCCGGGGTCAGTGCTCTATCGCCGTTACGTACTTTCCCTTGCAAGAGACATCGTCAAACAATTGTTAGCCGAACTGCTGACAATTGTTAGCCAAACTGCCGACAGTTGTTAGCCAAACTGCTGACAATTGTTAGCCAAACTGCTGACAATTGTTAGCCAAACTGCTGACAATTGTTTGCCAAACTGCTGACAGTTGTTAGCCAAACTGCTGACAATTGTTTGACGTGCGTCAACAATTGATTAATGTTATGTAACCGATTGTTGATGTTACGTTAATTTATTTTGCGGTCTGCCGTTCCCATTTTCGTTAGCAAGACATTTGACTGGACTTCCGGACTTCTGGTCTTCAGAAGTTCTTCCGGCCTTCTGAATCTTCTTTCTTCCCCTATTCTCCCATTTTGTACGCACACAGTCTTAACGGCTCTATAATGATGCAAAAATGCGTTAAAATAGTTGGAGCGTATTGATATTCTTCCTATCTTTGTTGCGAAAGAAAGGCAAAGCGAAACAAAAGATTGTTATCGAAACACCACGTTGGGTAAATCGAAACACATACAACACTTCCGTTGACATTTGCAACAGTTCTCTTATAGCCCCAATGAAGAGAACGATAATTAACGACGCTGAAAACTAAAAGATATGAAAACAGGAATCTCAAGCCAGGAATATGATGTCATCATCATAGGTGGTGGTATTACCGGAGCGGGAACGGCCCGCGACTGCGCCATGCGTGGTCTGAAGGTGCTGTTGGTAGAGAAGAAAGACTTCACCAATGGTGCTACGGGCCGTAACCATGGTCTGCTGCATTCCGGTGCACGTTATGCTGTCACCGATGGTGAGTCGGCATCAGAGTGTATCAAGGAGAACACCATCCTCAGGCGTATCGCCCGACACTGTGTAGACCCTACCGACGGTCTGTTCATCACGTTGCCGGAAGATGACCTGAGTTACCAGAAAACATTCATTGAGGCCTGCCATAAGGCTGGCATCCGTGCCGACGCCATAGACCCTGAGGAGGCCAAGCGCATCGAGCCCGCCGTCAACCCCGACCTCATCGGTGCCGTCCGGGTGCCTGATGCATCCATCGACCCCTTCCGACTGACCATCGCCAACATCGTCGACGCCCGCCGTCACGGGGCCACGATACTCAACTGGCATGAGGTGACCTCTTTTATTATAGAGAATGGCCGCGTCCTCGGTGTACACCTTCGCGACAACCGTACGGGTGCCGAGCAGGAGGTCAGAGCACGCCTTGTCATCAATGCCGCCGGCATCTGGGGACATCTCGTGGCACAGCTCGCCGGACTCACCATCAACATGTTCCCCGCCAAGGGAACGCTCCTCATCTTTGGACACAGAGTCAACAACATGGTCATCAACCGCTGCCGCAAGCCGGGTAATGGCGACATCCTCGTCCCCGACGACACCGTCTGCGTCATCGGCACCACCTCCGACCGCGTGCCTTACGATACCATTGACGACCTGCCCATCACGGCACAGGAGGTCGACGTCCTGCTCTCAGAGGGTGCTGCCATGGTACCGTCGCTGAACACCACACGTATCCTCCGCGCCTACACCGGCGTCCGTCCTCTCGTGGCTTCCGACAACGACCCCTCGGGCCGTAGCATCAGCCGTGGCATCGTGCTCCTCGACCATGAGACACGTGACGGTCTGGCCGGTCTCATCACCATCACAGGCGGAAAGATGATGACCTACCGTATGATGGCTGAGGTCGCCACAGACCTGGCCTGCAAGAAGCTTGGTGTAGATAAGAAATGTGAGACGGCGACGACACCGCTCCCCGGCAGCGAGGAGAACAGCATCGAACCGTCACATCCCGATACTCCCGTCGACTACTCCGCTATGGACTTCTACACCCGTCAGGTGCAGCTCGGTCGTCATGGCACCGCCACGAAGAAGATTGCCGACAAGACCGTCTTCGACCGCTCGCTGGTCTGCGAATGTGAGCAGGTCACCGTTGGTGAGGTGAAATATGCCGTCGACGAGCTCCATGTCCACAACCTCGTCAGCCTGCGCCGCCGTACCCGCGTCGGTATGGGCACCTGCCAGTCAGAGCTCTGTGCGGCCCGTGCCGCCGGCGTTCTCTGTGCACTCAACCACAACGCGGAGCGTGAGCGGGGCGACTTAGCCGCCTTCCTCCAGGAACGCTGGAAAGGTCTCGAACCCGTCGCATGGGGTGACACCTTGGCTGAGGCTCAGCTCATGCAGACAGTGTATAAAGGAATGTGTAGATTAACAAAAAGCTAAAGTGATAGTGATGTACACTATACATTACACATTACACACTATACATTATTCATTACTATGAAATTCGATACTATTATAATAGGTGGCGGTCTCACCGCCCTTACCGCCGGCATCCGTCTTGCCAAGGCCAATCAACAGGTGGCGGTGATTGGAACTGGTCAGAGTTCTCTGCTCTTTAACTCCGGAACCTTCGACCTCCTCGGCTACGATGCTGAGGGCAAGGAGGTAACGAATCCCCTTGAGGCCATCGTCTCCCTTCCTGCAGGTCATCCTTATCATAAGGTCAGCGACATCCGTGGCACCATCGCCGAGGCTAAGGAGTTGCTCAGCGAGGCCGGCATCATCGCCGCCGGTGACGACAGCTACAACCACTACCGCCTCTCACCCATCGGTATGCAGGCTCCGACCTGGCTCTCCTTGGATGGCATGCTCACGACAGACGGCAAGACACTGCCTTATAAGGATGTTGTCTTAGCCAATATCGAGGGCTTCCTCGACTTCCATACTGAGTTCCTGCGCCCCGCTTTGGAGCAGCTTGGCGCCCATGTCACGGTGAGCACCTTCACCACTCCCGAGCTTACGAAGGCACGCAAGAGCCCCTCTGAGTTCCGCGCCACCACCATCGGCAACTACCTCGACAACCGCGAGGCCGCCATGAACCTTGCCCCGGCCCTCAACGCCCTGCCCAAGGCCGACGCCATCATCATCCCTGCTATCCTCGGACTCCGTGGCGACATCGCCCAGACCATCGTCCGCGAGCAGGTGAAGACACCAGTGCTGAGTCTGGCCACCATGCACCCCTCCCGCTGTGGCATGCGCATCCAGGAACAGCTGCGCCGCCGCTTCACAGACCTCGGTGGTGAGGTATTCCTCAGCGACACCGTGGAGCGCGCCGACATCGACGGTGGCACCGTCAAAGCCGTCTATACCCATAACATGGTCGAGGAGCCCCTTCAGGCCGACAACTTCATTCTCGCTACAGGGTCGTTTATGAGTCGCGGACTCTCCAGCAACTATCAGACAGTATGGGAACCCATCTTCCATGCCGACGTCAACGCCTCGAAGAATCGTGGCGATTGGCACGACCCGAAGTTCTTCAACACCCAGGCCTTCCTCTCCTATGGTGTTGTCACCGACGACAAGCTCCATGTCATCAAGGACGGCAGTCCCGTCAGCAACCTCTACGCCGTCGGTACCATCCTTGCCGATAATGACTTCAACCACTATGCTGACCACGAAGGTGTGGACATGCTCACAGCTCTCGAAGCTGCTAAAAACATACTACTATGAACGCAAAGACTCAACTTTCCAGCATATCCGGACACGAGCTTGAACAGTGTCTCAAATGTACCATCTGCACCGTCTACTGCCCTGTGGCAGCCGTGGAGCCGAACTATCCGGGTCCTAAGCAGTGTGGTCCTGACATGGAGCGCTACCGCCTGAAAGATGGTGGCACCCGCTTCTTCGAGGAGAACCTCAAGCTCTGCCTGAACTGCAAGCGCTGCGAGGTGGCCTGCCCCAACGGTGTGAAGATTGCCGACATCATCCAGGCTGCCCGCATCAACTACAGCACCCATAGACCCAGCCTCCGCGACTGGGCTCTGGCCAACACCGACATCGTCGGCACCCTGGCCCACAGCCTCGCCCCCATCACCAACTTCGCCTTAGGGCTGAGCCCGGTGAAGAGCATCATGCACGCCGTGCTGAAGATAGACAAGCACCGCCAGTTCCCGTCCTACTCCTTCAAGACCTTCGAGTCCTGGTTTAAGAGCCAGGCCGCCCAGCAGACAGTGTTTAAGAAGCAGGTGAGCTACTTCCACGGCTGCTACGCCAATTACAACTATCCGAAGCTCGGTAAGGACTTTGTGAAGATTATGAACGCCTGCGGCTATGGCGTCCGTCTCTTGGAGAAGGAGCGCTGCTGCGGTGTCGCCCTCATCGCCAACGGCATGCCCGGTCAGGCTAAGAAGCAGGGCGAGCTCAACATCCACTCCATGGAGAAGGCCGTCGCCAACGGTGACATGATTCTCACCACGAGCTCCACCTGCACCTTCACCATGCGCGACGAATATCCCGAGCTGCTGAAGATTGACAACGCCAAGGTGCGCCAGAGCCTGATGCTCGCCACTCGCTTCCTCTACCAGAAGATAGAGAGCGGCGAGATAAAGCTCGCCTTCCGCAAGGACTACCACAAGCGCGTGGCTTACCACTTCGCCTGCCACATGGAGAAGATGGGGTGGTCGCACTACTCTACGGCCTTGCTGCGCATGATCCCCGGCGTGGAGCTGACACTCCTTGAGAGCCACTGCTGCGGCATCGCCGGCACCTACGGTTTCAAGCGCGAGAACTATGAGCGGGCACAGGCCATCGGCAAGCCACTCTTCGACAATATCAAGAATGTCAACCCCGACTGCGTGTCTACGGACTGTGAGACCTGTAAGTGGCAGATAGAGATGTCGACGGGCTATCCCGTAGAGAATCCTATCTCCATCATCGCCGACGCCCTCGATGTCGACGAGACTAAAGTCCTCAACATGAATAATTCTAACAAATGAGGCAATAACTTCCCCACGAGAGAGTTATAATAGAAAACGATTTATACAACCTTTAAAACCAACAAAACTATGGACGAGAAAAAGTACATCCTGGCCCTCGACCAGGGAACGACGAGCTCCAGAGCCATCGTCTTCGATCACAATGGACAAATCTGCTCAGTAGCACAGAAAGAGTTCACACAGTACTTCCCCAAACCCGGATGGGTGGAGCATGACGCCAACGAGATTTGGTCGAGTGAGGCCAGCGTCATCGCCGAGGCAATCACGCAGATAGACATCAACGGTAAGGATATCGCCGCCATCGGTATCACCAACCAGCGTGAGACCACCATCGTATGGGATATCGACACCGAGGAGCCTATCTACCACGCCATCGTCTGGCAGGATCGCCGTACGGCCGAGTACTGCGACAAGCTGAAGGCTCAGGGTCTCGTCGATAAGGTTCGCGAGAAGACAGGTCTTATCATCGACGCCTACTTCTCCGGTACAAAGATTAAATGGATTCTCGATAATGTCCCCGGTGCCCGCAAGCGTGCAGAGATGGGCAAGCTGCGCTTCGGTAATGTCGACTCCTGGCTCATCTGGCGCCTGACACGCGGTACAGCCCATGTCACCGATGTCACCAACGCTTCCCGTACCATGCTCTTCAATATCAACACCCTGCAGTGGGATGACGACCTGTTGAAGCTTCTTGACATTCCTCGCTCTATGATGCCTGAGGTGAAGAGCAGCTCAGAGGTTATGGCTCACACCAAGACCACTATCTTCGCCCATGAGGTGCCTATCGCCGGTGTTGCCGGTGACCAGCAGGCCGCCCTCTTCGGTCAGATATGTATCGAGCCGGGTTCCATCAAGAACACCTACGGCACTGGTTGCTTCGTTATGCTGAACGTCGGCGAGAAGCCCGTGCTCTCCAAGAACAACCTCCTCACCACGGTAGCGTGGAAGATAGGTGATAAGGTCAACTACGCCCTCGAGGGCTCTATCTACGTCGGCGGCAGCGTCGTGCAGTGGATACGTGACGGCCTCGGATTTATCAAGAGCAGCAGTGAGATAGAGGAACTGGCCTCTACCGTCCCTGACAGCGGCGGTGTCTATTTCGTTCCGGCCCTCACCGGTCTGGCTGCTCCTTACTGGGATCCATATGCCCGCGGCCTCATCTGCGGTATCACCCGCGGCACCACACGCGCTCATATCGCCCGTGCAGCCCTCGACGGCATTGCCTTCCAGACCTACGACATCGCCCAGGCTATGGCTAAGGATATGAATGCTCCGCTGACAGAGCTCAAGGTTGACGGTGGTGCTTCCCGCAACAACCTGCTCATGCAGTTCCAGGCCAACCTCCTCGGCATCAACGTCGTACGTCCGAAGATCACAGAGACTACAGCCCTTGGCGCTGCTTACCTCGCCGGCCTGGCTGTCGGCTTCTGGGAGAATATCGACGAGCTGAAGAAACAGTGGCAGGTGGAGCGCACCTTCGAGCCTGTCAAGGACAGCCCGGAGATTGAGGAAGCCAAGAAGGGTTGGGCTGAGGCTATCAGCAGAACCCTGACAAAAAAGTAACTCATTTTGGGAATTGTTAGAATTGACGTAGAATACAGAGGATAATAGGATACCAACTGTGAAGTCCTATCCTATTATCCTATTCTACCGATACCGATTCCCCTAACCTTTATTATTGATAAATCTTTAAACTAAAACTATTATGGATCCAGTATTAATGCATCTTTGTGCCCTTGAATTCCTCGGCACACTCATTCTCGTTCTCATGGGTGACGGCGTTTGCGCCGCATGTAATCTTAACAAGAGTAAGGCTCAGGGCGCCGGTTGGGTCGTCATCGCCTTTGGATGGGGTCTCGCCGTGATGTCCGGTGTCTTCGTGGCTCACGAGAGTGGTGCCCACCTCAACCCTGCTGTCACCATCGGTCTGGCTTGCACAGGCGGCTTCGGTACCTTCCTGGCTAACGCTGGTGTCACCGCTCCTTTGGCAACAAGCGTCATCGGTTATATCGTAGCTCAGATGCTTGGTGGTTTCTTGGGCGCCGTCCTGGTATGGCTCGTCTATCGCGACCACTTCAACATCACAGAGGACAAGGAAGCTGTGCTTGGTACTTACTGCACCATGCCGGCTATCGATCACAAGGCTGCCAACTTCTTTACTGAGCTTGTCGCTACCTTCGTGCTGCTGATGATGATCATCGGTACCGGTCACTATGGTGACAACGTCGCCAATGTCGGTGCTGTCAGCGCATGGCCTATCACTGCCGTCATCGTCTCCTTGGGTATGTCGCTCGGCGGTCCTACCGGATACGCTATGAACCCTGCCCGTGACCTCTCACCGCGTGTCGCTCATGCTATCCTGCCGATGGCTCACAAGCGTGACAGTGGCTGGGGCTACTCTTGGGTGCCTGTCTTCGGTCCTATCTGCGGCGCCATCATCGCTGCCTTCGTAGGCAAGGCCTTCGGTCTCTGCTAAACGGCAACCATCTACCTTATTTTTTCTGGGAGTCCTGGAATCTCATGATGTAGGTTATACAGCGCCTTTCCGGGGCTCTCTCCTTTCCACTTCAATTATCATCTACCTATGAAAAAGTTTTTCTTAGCAGCTCTCTGCCTTCTTGGCATGGCTGCAGTCCCCGCCCAGGCTCAGAAGTTACACGAGAATGCCAGTCTCGAGACCTCACACCTCTGGCGTGGCTTGGAGGTCGGTAACGGTCTTATCTTCAACAACGATGTCTCTATCTCCGACAACAACGGCCACTTCAAGTTTGGCTTGTGGGGCGGTATGTCTACCGACGGTGACTATAAGGAGGCTGATGTATACTTCAACTTTAACCACAGCGGTTTCAACCTTGCTGTATGGGATCTGTGGAACTTCTCCGAGGGTATCCCCGGCAACGGCAAGTATTTCACATGGGCTGCCGACCGCACCTCTCACCTGACCGATGTGGCTATCAGCTATGACTTCAAGCCGATGTGCAACTTCCCATTGACGTTGACATGGGCTACCCTCGTCCAGGGTCGTGACCGTGGTGAGCTTGCACGCTATGGTCAAAATAATGTACCTCTCCCAGAAGGTCAGCGTCAAGGAGAAATTGTCGACAAAGGCATTGCCCAAAACGTGTACTCTACCTTCGTGCAGGCAGCTTATCGTCTCTATGAGGACGAGAACTGGAATGTGGATGCTTCTGTAGGCGCTGCTTTCGCGCTGAATCCTTATGACAAGAAGTATGGCATGAACAACAACCTCTATGGCAAGCATGCTGGCGTGAACGACGTCCGTCTCGGCGCTACCTATAAGCTGAAGATTGGCAAGTACACACTGCCTGTGGGCGGTCAGATGATGTGGAACCCGGAGGCTTCAAAGGCTTACTTCCGCGCTACAGTGACATTACTCGACATTTAATATCTTTATCTCAACCCTTCTCTCAGCGCCTGGCGCCCGGACAGCTATCACCATCCGGCGTCAGGCGCCTTTTTTTGAAAATATCCGCGCTATTCATTTGCCCTATAGGAAAACATTTGTATCTTTGCATAGTTTTTTATAGGGTACTCTATTTTTGTTAAGCGAGATATGAAAATATTACTATTGGGTTCCGGCGGGCGTGAGCACGCTTTGGCTTGGAAGATTGCGCAGAGCGCAAAGTGCGAGAAACTGTTTATCGCTCCGGGCAATCCCGGCACAGCACAGGTTGGTGAGAATGTCGCCATCGGTGTTGACGACTTTGAGGCGCAGAAGGATTTTGCCGCTGCCAACAACATCGACATGGTGGTCGTGGGTCCTGAGGATCCGCTCGTCAAGGGTGTCTACGATGCTTTCAAGGCCGATGCGCGCACAGCCTCCATCCCTGTCATCGGTCCTTCCAAGGCTGGTGCCGAGCTTGAGGGCAGCAAGGACTTTGCCAAAGGTTTCATGAAGCGTCACGGCATCCCTACGGCCGCTTACGAGACTTTCGACGGTACCACCGTGGAGGAGGGCCTGAAGTTCTTGGAGACGCTGAAGGCGCCCTATGTCCTCAAGGCCGACGGCCTGGCAGCTGGCAAGGGTGTGCTCATCGTCCCGACCTTGGAGGCTGCCAAGGAGGAGTTCAAGGAGATGCTTGGCGGCATGTTCGGTGACGCTTCTGCTAAGGTCGTCATCGAGGAGTTCCTCTCTGGTATCGAGTGCTCCGTCTTCGTCCTCACTGATGGCAAGCACTATAAGATTCTTCCTGAAGCTAAGGACTACAAGCGTATCGGTGAGCACGACACCGGTCTGAACACCGGCGGTATGGGCTCCGTCTCCCCCGTCTCCTTCGCTACCAAGGAGTGGATGCAGAAGGTCGAGGACCGCATCATCAAGCCTACCGTCGACGGTCTTGCTGAGGAAGGCCTTGACTACAAAGGTTTTATCTTCTTCGGACTCATCAATGTCGCTGGCGACCCAATGGTCATCGAATACAACTGCCGTATGGGCGACCCGGAGACGGAAGTCGTCATGCCACGTCTGAAGAGCGACATCGTCGACCTCTTCGAGGGCGTTGCCAACGGCGACCTTGACAAGCGTGACATCGTCTTCGACGACCGTTCCGCTGTCTGTGTCATGCTCGTCTCCGGCGGTTATCCTGTAGGCTATAAGAAGGGCTTCCCCATCACGGGCGCCGACAATATCCCTGGCAGCATCGTTTTCCATTCCGGAACAGCGATGAAGGACGGACAGCTTGTCACCAACGGCGGTCGCGTCCTCGCCGTGACTTCCTATGGCAAGGATAAGGATGAGGCTCTGCAGAAGAGCATGGAGGGTGCCACCGAAATAGAGTTTGAAGGCAAATACTATCGTCGCGACATCGGGCAGGATTTATAGTGAACAATTTTCAGAAACATATAGCGCAGTCGCGGTGGGCCTTGCCCATCACGGCTGCCTACGGTCTTGTGGTGACGTCGGCCGCCGGCCTCGTCACCCATGGTCTGTGGCTTAATTTTGCCATGCTCCTCGTCTCTACGGTGATGATGGCGGAGCTTAACAACTACTATGCCCTCATCCGCATCTATTCGCGCATGGTGTCATGCTCCTTTCTGGTCATGACGACGATGTCGCTGTTTCTGTTCCGTTCCCTTGATGTTGCCGCTGTCCAGCTCACGATGATAGGCTTCCTGCTCCTCATCCTGCGCAGCTACCAGGATCCGCGGGCCTCGGGCTGGACGTTCTATGCCTTTCTGTCTTTGGGTATTGGCAGCGTCGTCTTCCCGCAGATGTTGCTCTTTGTGCCGCTGCTGTGGATTCTCATGGCCGTGTGCGTGATATCCTTCAGTCCCCGCACTTTCATGTCGTCGCTCTTGGGGCTTCTCACGCCCTACTGGCTCGTGTTGGTATGGTTACTCTATGAGGGCAATGTGTCGTGGCTCGGTGCGCATTTCCTCAGTGTGGTGCGTTTCACCACTCCCTTCGATCTGTCGGGCATCGGCATCCATCAGTGGCTGACCTTCGCCTTCGTGCTGGTGGCAGCGCTCACGGGTGCTATCCATTTCATCCTCTACAGCTATCAGGACCGTATCCGTATCCGTCTTATCTACGAGATGTTTATGACCATCGACGGTTTCTGCTTCCTGCTTGCACTCGTTCAGCCCCAGCTCTTCGACTGTCTCATGGGCATGGCCATCGTGCTCACGGCACCGCTCATCGGCCATTTCTTAGCCCTGACGCACTCCCGGCTCAGTGGCATTGCCTTCATCGTCTTCGAGGTGGCAGCGTTGGGCCTGACAATTTTCAATATCACCCTTGCGCCTTAAGTTCTGAAGTGATGACAGACATCTTAATCAACTATGGCTATTGGGGCATGTTGGTGGCGGCATTTCTTGCCGGCAGCTTCTTCCCGTTCTCCAGTGAGGCCGTGATGTTAGGGCTCTTAGCAGCAGGGCTGAAGACTGAGCCCCTCATCATCTACGGCACCATCGGCAACGTCTTGGGCTCGATGTTCAACTATGGGGTAGGGCGCTTGGGCAAACTGGAGTGGATAGAGAGATACCTCCATGTCAAGAAGAAAGACCTTGACCGCGCCCAGCGTTTCATGGCCGGTCGTGGTGCCTGGATGGGCTTCTTTGCTTTCCTGCCCATCATCGGTTCCGCCATCACCATCTGCTTAGGTCTGATGCGCGCCAACATCTTTATCACCGTGACAAGTATCACTATCGGAAAGCTGCTAAGATATATCGTCTTGATGGCGGGAGTTAGCCTGGTCATCTGATATAGCTCTTTCCCTCGCAAAGTTGGTATTTTTCTTTGAAAAAAGCCGAAAAGGCGGGGCTTTTCTTTGTCATGTCGCTTGTTTGCAGTACCTTTGCAAGGTATTGCAGTAAAAAGTTATCGATAACACATTATTTATTCCTGTCAACAGATGAAACAGTATCGCTTAGTAGACACTATCTTAGGCTGGGTGGCCTTTGCCATCGCTGCCTTCACCTATGTGTCTACCATTGAGCCGACAGCCTCTTTCTGGGACTGTCCTGAGTTTATCACAACAGGCTACAAGCTTGAAATCGGTCACCCGCCAGGGGCACCTTTCTTCATGCTCACGGCCAATCTCTTCAGCCATTTCGCCAGCGACCCCTCGCAGGTGGCACGCATGGTCAACACCATGTCGGCCCTGCTCTCGGCCACTACGATTCTCTTCCTTTTCTGGACCATCACGCATCTCACGCGCAAGCTCATCCTCAAGGACTGGGACTCCCTGACCCTTGGCAAGCTCATCGCCATCGAGGCCAGCGGTATGGTCGGCGCCCTTATCTACACGTGGAGTGACACGTTCTGGTTTTCCGCTGTCGAGGGTGAGGTCTATGCCTATTCTTCGGCCTTCACAGCCATCGTCTTCTGGCTTATCCTGAAATGGGAAGACCATGCCGACGAGCCTCACAGCGACCGCTGGCTCGTGCTGATATTCTATATGACAGGCCTGGCCATCGGTGTGCACCTGCTCAACCTGCTGTGCCTCCCCGCCATCGTCCTCGTCTACTGCTACCGCCGTTTCCCCAATGTCGAGACTAAGGGGTCCCTTGTGGCGCTCCTCATCTCCTTTGTCATCGTGGCTGCCGTCCTCTATGGCGTCATCCCCGGCATCGTGACTGTGGGCGGATGGTTTGAGCTGTTCTTTGTCAACACCCTCGGCCTGCCTTTCAACACAGGTCTTATCATCTATATCGTCTGCCTTGTGGGCTGCACGCTCTGGGCTATCTACGAGAGCTATATCGGACAGAGCAAGAAGCGTGAGAACATCTCCTTCCTCCTCTCCTTCGCCCTCATCGGTATCCCCTTCTATGGCTATGGATGGTCGGCAGTAGCCATCGGCATCGTCGTCCTGGCCATCGCCGCCTATCTCCTCAACCGCAAGAAAGTCGTGGAGAAGAAGAAGGTGTATCTTGTCACCTCGCGCTTCAAGAACACCGTTCTGCTGTGCATGCTCATGCTGATGATAGGCTATTCCAGCTATGCCCTCATCGTCATCCGCTCTGTGGCCAACCCGCCGATGGACCAGAACTCCCCTGAGGACATCTTCACCTTGGGCTCCTATCTCAGCCGTGACCAGTATGGCGACCGTCCGCTCTTCTACGGACAGGCCTACACCTCACAGCTCAAGCTCCAGCAGGATGGCGACATGTGCCGCCCCGTCATGGACGAGGGAGCTCCCGTCTACAGCCGGAAGGAGAAAGCCTCCAAGAACGAGAAAGACTCTTATTTCGTCGTCACACATAAGAATAAATATGTGTATGCGCAGAACATGTTCTTCCCGCGCATGTATGACCAGGCCCATGCCCAGGACTATGAGTCTTGGATGGGTGGCGTCGACGGTACGGACATTCCCTACGACCGTTGCGGCGAGCAGATGACGGTGAAGATGCCGACACAGCTCGAGAACCTGCGCTTCTTCTTCTCCTACCAGTGCAACTTCATGTACTGGCGCTACTTCATGTGGAACTTCGCGGGCCGTCAGAACGACATCCAAGGTCAGGGCGAGCTTGAGCACGGCAACTGGATTACCGGTTTCAAGTTCCTCGACGACGCCCGTCTCGGCGACCAGAGCAAGCTCCCCGACGAGCTCAAGGCCTACGACCCCGTCACCAACCCCAATGGCAACAAAGGACATAACGTCTTCTACTGCATGCCGCTCATCCTCGGTCTCATCGGCCTCTTCTGGCAGGCTTTCCGTGGACGCCGAGGCATCCGCCAGTTCTGGGTCGTCTTCTTCCTCTTCTTCATGACAGGTTTGGCCATCGTCGTCTACCTCAACCAGACGCCGGTACAGCCGCGTGAGCGTGACTACGCCTACGCTGGTTCCTTCTATGCTTTCGCCATCTGGTGTGGCATGGGTGTGGCCGCCATCATCGACCTGCTGAAGAAGCACCTCAAGGTCAGCAACGTCGCCGTTACGGCTCTCGTCGCCGTCCTCTGCCTGCTCGTACCTATCCAGATGGTCAGCCAGACCTGGGACGACCACGACCGCTCAGGCCGTTACACCTGCCGTGACTTCGGTCAGAACTACCTCATGACGATGCAGGACAAGGGCAATCCTATCATCTTCACCAATGGCGACAACGATACCTTCCCGCTCTGGTACAACCAGGAGACCGAGGGCGTGCGCACCGACACACGTGTCTGCAACCTCTCCTACCTCCAGACCGACTGGTATATCGACCAGATGAAGCGCCCGGCTTACAACTCGCCGTCAGTGCCTATCTCCTGGCCGCGTCTCGACTACTGCTCGGGAACCAACGAGTATGTAGAGGTGCAGCCCAGTCTGAAGTCGCAGGTCCTCCAGTTCTACAAGGAGAATCCTGCACAGGCCAAGGCACAGTTCGGTGACAATCCCTTCGAGCTGAAGAACATCATGAAATACTGGGTGCGCTCCAAGGATGCCGACATGCATGTCATCCCCACCGACACCGTCTATGTCACCATCGACAAGAATGCCGTGAAGAGGAGTGGCATGATGATGGCTGCCGACACTATCCCCGACCGTATGGTCATCTCCTTGGCCGGTAAGACCGCGCTGTATAAGAACGACCTCATGATGCTTGAGATGATTTCTCAGTGCAACTGGACGCGTCCGCTCTATGTCGCCATCACCGTGGGTGAGGAAAACTTCATGAACCTCGGTGACAACTTCGTGCAGGAAGGTCTTGCCAACCGCATCACGCCGTTCACCACGAACAAGCCCGGTGCTAAGAACTTCGACACGGAGAAGACTTACCGCAACATGATGTTCCGGTATAAGTATGGTGGCTTGTCGACGCGCGGTCTGTATATCGACGAGACCGTGATGCGCATGTGCTACACCCACCGCCGCCTCTTCGCCACCCTGGCTCTCCACCTCATCGCAGAGGGCAAGACCGAGAAGGCCCGCAAGGTACTGGCAAAGGCCGCCAAGGAGATACCTACTTATAATGTGCCGATGAACTATATGTCGGGAGGTGCCGACCTGGCCAAGGCCTACGCCCTGTTGGGTGACAAGACCGACGCCATGAAGTGCATCAATGCCGTGTGGAAGAGTGCCGACCAGTACGTGGAGTACTACCTCAGCCTCGACGGTATCCGGTTCCAGCAGTCCAACCGAGACCTGATGATTCAGCTGACGGTGATGAACCAGGTCGCTGACGTCACGGAGCTCGTCAGCAAGTCGCTCGCTGCACGCCAGCGCACCCAGATTGAGCAGCTCTACAGACGCTACATCGGTCAGGGCGGACAGCCCATGGGAAAATAAGATGTTTATAGAACAACCTGCGAAGTGGCTGCGCTGGATCTATCCCAAGGCAACGTGGCGCATGGACAAGCACGACCACTCCGTCTATCTCACCTTCGACGACGGACCCATCCCTGAGTCCACGCCGTTCATCCTCGACACCCTGAAGAAGTATGGCGTCAAAGCCACCTTCTTCATGGTCGGCGAGAATGTGCTGCGATATCATGACCTCTACAACCGCATCGTGGCGGAAGGCCATCAGGTCGGCAACCACACCTTCCACCATCTCGGCTCGCTCAAGCACATGGCCATCACCTACGGTCAGGACGTGAGCATGGCCAACGAGCTCATCAAGGCCCATCTTTTCCGGCCACCCCACGGATGGATGAAGTCCGACGTCTACTGGTGGGTGAACCGCTACTACAAGATTATCATGTGGGACCTGGTGACGCGCGACTACTCCAAATGGATGACCGCCCAGGGCGTTGTCAAAAATGTCAAGCGCTATGCCCGCAACGGGTCCATCATCACCTTCCACGACTCTCTCAAGGCCATCGACAAGTTGAAGACGGCGTTGCCGGAGAGTATAGAGTGGCTGATAGAACAAGGATATGAGTTCAAAACGTTTGAATAAAGAACTTATTAGAGCCGAGGCGTCGCGTCTCGGCTTTTCTGCTTGTGGCTTTGCCCGCGCCGGACACGTCAGCGCCGCCATGGAGTCTCGGCTGCGGCAGTGGCTGGCCCAGGGTGGCAACGCCGATATGGCGTATATGGCCAACTACCTCGACAAGCGTCTGGACCCACGCCTGCTCATGCCTGGGCTGAAGACCATTGTCTCCGTGGCCCTCAACTACGCTCCTGCGAAGCATATCCCCGATGGCGAGCCTCAGATTTCGGCCTATGCCCTCGGCCTCGACTACCACGACATCGTGAAGAAGAAGCTGCGCCAGCTCGCCGCTTACTGTCTGGAGCAGGAGGGCGTCGACGCCCCCGACGATACCCGCTACCGAGTCTTCGTCGACACCGGTCCCGTCTTGGAGCGCTACTGGGCTGTGGAGGCCGGTCTGGGGTGGATAGGCCGCAACCACCAGCTCATCATCCCCTTTGCCGGAAGCATGTTCTTCCTCGGTGAGCTATTCCTCGACATCGAACTGCCGCCCGACGCGCCGATGGCGAGCCGCTGTGGCCGTTGCCACAAATGTGTCGACGCCTGTCCGACAAAGGCTATCACACTGTCCGAGGGCAAAGGTGACGGCGACGGCCCGTATGCCAGCGTGGGCTATTTCGATGCCGCGCGCTGTCTGTCCTATCAGACGATAGAGAACCGCGGTGCCCTCTCCGAAGAAGCCAAGGCTGCGATGGGCGACACCTTCTACGGCTGCGACCGCTGTCAGCAGGCCTGCCCGTGGAACCGTTTTGCCAAACCCAACGACACTCCCGAGCTGCAGCCCAAGGACGAGCTGTTGGCGATGACGCGTGAGAAATGGCACCATCTCTCCGTCGACGACTACCGGCGACTCTTCAAAGGGTCGGCCGTCAAGCGGGCCAAATACGACGGGCTGATGCGCAACATTGATAACTTGGAATAACTATGAGATACGTAGACGTGATATTACCCTTACCCCTCAACGACAGCTACACCTATGCTGTCAGTGATGCCGTGGCTGCCCAGGTGCTCACCCTGACCGGTGGCAGTGGCATGGGTATGCGCCTGCTCGTGCCTTTTGGCAAGACCAAGACCTATTGTGCCATCTCCCTGCGTATCCATGACGACAAGCCCGACCTCAGCGACGACAAGATTCGTGAGGTGCTGAGTCTCCTCGACACCGCTCCCGTCCTTCTGCCCGAGCAGATGCGGCTGTGGCGCTGGATGGCTTTCTATTATATGTCGCCATTGGGTGATGTCATGAATGCCGCCCTTCCCGCCGGTCTGAAGGCTGAGACGGGGTATCGGCCCAAGACGGAGACCTGCCTTCGCCTGCCGGAGAAGTTCTCCACGCCCGAGGGCCGCAACATCGCCCTGGAGCTGTTGCGGCGCATGCCCCGCCAGCAGCAGGTCTTCAGCGTCTTCCTCACGATGTCGGGAGCAGACATCACGCGTGAGGCACTCCTCAACGAGTCGCACAGCACGTCGGCCATCGTCAAGCATCTTGTCGACGGTGGGTTCCTACAGACTTACGAGCGTGAGGTGGGACGTGTCAACACCGGTGGCGAGAGTCATCCCGAGCGCATACAGCCGCTGAGCCAGGAGCAGCTGAAGGCCTTCGACGGCATCCGCAAGGGTTGGGAAGCACATGCCGTCGTGCTGTTGCATGGCGTGACGTCGAGCGGAAAGACGGAAATCTATATTCATCTCATCGAGGAGACTATCCGTCGCGGTCAGCAAGTGCTCTACCTCCTTCCCGAGATAGCCCTCACGGTGCAGATGACAGAGCGCCTGCAACGCGTCTTCGGTTCCCGGCTCGGCATCTACCACTCCCGCTACAGCGACAGCGAGCGCACGGAGATGTGGCAGCGCCAGCTCTCCAACCATCCCTACGATGTCATCCTCGGTGCCCGCAGTGCTGTCTTCCTGCCTTTCCGCAGGCTCGGCCTCGTCATCATCGACGAGGAGCATGAGACGAGTTTCAAGCAGCAGGACCCCGCACCCCGCTACCACGCCCGCAGCGCGGCCATCGTCCAGGCACAGATGTACGGGGCCAAGACGCTCCTGGGCACGGCGACACCCTCTTTGGAGAGCTATTACAACGCGCAGACGGGGAAATACGGGCTTGTCACCCTCACCCACCGCTTCAAGGACATCCAGCTCCCGGAGATTGACGTCGTCGATATCAAAGACCTGCGCCACCGCCGTATGATGACGGGCCCGTTCTCGCCCCGCCTCCTCGCGGCTATGCGTGCGGCCTTGGCAGCCGGCAAGCAGGTCATCCTCTTCCAGAACCGCCGTGGCTTTGCCCCGGTGCTGTCCTGTTCTGTCTGCGGGTGGACGCCGAAGTGCCAGAACTGCGATGTCTCGCTGACCTATCATAAGCGTTTGAACCTGCTGACCTGCCACTATTGCGGGTTCACCATGCCCGTCCCGTCGGCCTGCCCCAACTGCGGCAACCCGCACCTCTCCGACCGTGGTTTCGGAACGGAGAAGATAGAGGACCTGGTGCGCGCCACCTTTCCCGAGGCGCGTGTGGCACGTATGGACCTCGACACCACCCGAACGCGCGGGGCTTACGAGCGGCTTATCGGCGACTTCGGGCGCGGCAAGACCAATGTCCTCATCGGCACGCAGATGATTAGCAAGGGCCTTGACTTTGATAATGTTGCCGTGGTCGGTATCCTCGATGCCGATGCCATGCTCAACTACCCCGACTTCCGGGCCTACGAGCATGCCTTTATGATGATGAGTCAGGTGGCAGGGCGTGCCGGGCGCAAAGGCCAGCGCGGTCTCGTCATTCTCCAGACGAAGAGCCCGCAGCTCCCCGTCATCTCGCAGGTCGTCCACAACGACTACATGGCCTTCTACCGCGACCAGCTCGTGGAGCGCGGCATGTTCCACTATCCTCCGTTCTTCCACCTTGTCTATATCTTTCTCCGGCATAAGACCGAGGGCGTCGTGGAGATGGCGGCCCAGGAGATGGGCGCTGCCTTGCGCCATGTCTTCGCTGACAGAGTCCTCGGACCTGACAAGCCGGCAGTGGCGCGGGTGAAGACGCTGTTTATTAGAAAGATAGTGTTGAAGTTAGAACTCGGCATCGACCAAAAGAAAACCCGCCACGCACTCTATAAGGTGCGTGACGGGATATTGTCACAGCCCTGCTACCGCTCTGTGCAGGTATTCTTCGATGTCGATCCGGTGTAGAGGAGATGACAAGACTGCCATAAGGCTATAATCTATGTTCTTTTTTACCTTTTATAGCGTTTTAAATCTCTTTTGAATTGGGTTGTTTGCTTTATTTCCATCTTTAGAGATTCCTTACGTAATCATCGAAATGGTCCAAATCTAATGTTTCCAAATTGTCATTGGAGCGAGCCTCGTTGATTGCTGCCATTGTAACATCGTTTGGTATATCTGGCTTTTTACTCACCGAAGCAATGGCATGCGCAAGAAGAGTTTCAGTGAAGTTGCTTAGACTTCTGTTCTGACGCTTAGTCATATCTCCTTTGTCGCTTCCTTGAGCCATGCCACATCCTCGCTGTCGGTGAGCTGCGGGGCCAGGACGTCGTAGACATGCCGGTGGTAGGCGTTGAGCCAGTCGCGCTCCTCCGCCGTGAGCATGGACGTGTCGATGGGGTCGGTGTCGATGGGGCAGAGGGTCAGAGCGTCCATCTGCAGGAAATCGCCGAAGTCTGTTGACCGATAGGGCGTGATGAGCAGTGTGTTCTCGATGCGCACGCCAAACTTCCCGACGAGGTAGAGTCCGGGCTCGTCGGTGACCGTCATGCCGGCGTGGAGTGGGGCAGGCATATACTCCATGCGTATCTGGTGAGGACCCTCATGGACGTTGAGGTAGGAGCCAACGCCGTGGCCGGTGCCATGGAGGAAGTTGTAGCCCTCACGCCACATTGCCTCGCGGGCCAGGGCGTCGATCTGAGTACCTGAAGCGCCGTCGGGGAACTTGGCCAGCTCCAGTTGGATATGTCCTTTCAGCACGAGGGTGTAGACATGGCGCTCCTCCTCGGTGACAGGTCCCAGGGCGATGGTGCGTGTGATGTCTGTGGTGCCGTCCTCATACTGTGCGCCGCTGTCGAGGAGCAGCAGACCATGGGCTTCGAGAGGGGCGTCGGTCTCAGGTGTGGCCTCGTAGTGGACGATGGCACCGTGGGGACCGTAGCCAGCGATGGTGTCAAAGCTGATGTCGCGGAAGAGTGGCTGCTCGGCACGCAGGGACGTCAGCTTCTTGTCTATGCTCATCTCCGTCTGCCCGCCTTGGGCGACAGCAGGCTTGAGCCAGCGCAGGAACTTCACCAGTGCGATACCGTCTTTGACCATGGCGTTGCGGAAGCCGGCTATCTCTGTGGCGTTCTTCACGGCTTTCATGGCCGGCACGGGTGAGGCGAGGCGCACAATCTCCTTGACGTGACGGCGGTCGCCGCGCGCTGCTATATTATATAATGTGTAAGATGTCTCGGTGGGGTCGAGGAGAATGTTGTATTCGAAGTAGTCGCGGAGTCCCTCGCCAATCTTGTCGTAGTCGGCGATGCTGACCCCCTGCGAGGCCAGGTAGACCTCGGTGCGCAGCGTTATCTTCTTCTTGTTGACATAGAGTGTCACCCTTTCCGAGCTGACGAGGACGTAGGCCACGAAAACAGGGTTGCAGTGCACGTCGCTGCCCCGGAGGTTGAGGAGCCAGGCTACATCGTCGAGGGCCGAGACGAGGATGCCGTCGGCATGGACGTCGCGGAGGGCACGGCGCAGGCGCGCTATCTTCGACTTGGTGTCCTCACCGGCGTATTCCATGGGGTGAACCGTTATTTTGTCGTCGGGAATGGCCGGGCGGTCGCCCCAAATCTCGTTCAGCGGGTCGAAATTGGTGCGCATGGTGATGCCGCCCTGCTGGCGCAGGTCATGGATGAGCGCCTCCACTGTCTGGGTGTTGCAGCACATGCCGTCGATGCCCACCTGTGCGTTCTTGTCGCCGAGCTCGCTGCCGAGCCACTCCGCGATGGTCGGCGTGCCCTTGACCTTGAGCTTCATCAGTTGGAAGGAAGTCCCGTCGAGCTGTTCGGCGGCAGCGAGGAAATAGCGGCTGTCGGTCCACAACGCAGCCTTGTCCAAGGTCACCACGGCGGTACCTGCCGAACCGTTGAAACCACTGATCCACTCGCGGCCCTTCCAGCGTGCGGGCGTATATTCACTGTTGTGGGGATCGGAGCTGGGGAAGATGAAGGCGTCGAGATGCTCACGGCGCAACACCTCACGCAGCGCCGCCAAACGTTGAAGAATAGTCGTGTTTTCCATAATATACAATGTGGTGTCAATAACTCTTACATACAAAGATAATATTTTTTGTGCCACACCGACATTGCAAAGCGGAACCTTTTAATATAAAACAACATTTCATAAAGAAAAAAAACTATCTGTTCTGAGTTTTTTTTATATCTTTGCAGCCGTAAAGAAATTAGAAACTCTTTAAATATTTAGTTCAGTTATGAAGTATTTAACTAACGAAAAACTCCTTATCGTCGGTGCAGGCGGTATGATTGGTTCCAACATGGTTCAGACAGCTCTTGCTCTTGGTCTGACTCCTAACGTTTGCTTGTATGATATCTACGAGCCTGGCGTTCATGGTGTTTACGACGAGATAGAGCAGTGCGCTTTCCCTGGTGCTAACGTCACTTACTATGCACCTGCCGTTGAGGACATGAACAACCCCGAGAAGGTTGCCGAGGCTGCCAAGAAGGCTTTCACCGGCGCTAAATATATCATCTCCTCTGGTGGTGCTCCCCGTAAGGCTGGCATGACCCGTGAGGATCTGCTCCAGGGCAACTGCAAGATTGCTGCTGACTTCGGTGAGAACATCAAGAAATACTGCCCGGACGTCAAGCACGTCGTTGTCATCTTCAACCCTGCTGATGTCACCGCTCTGACAGCCCTTATCCACAGCGGTCTGAAGCCCAACCAGCTGACATCTCTTGCTGCCCTCGACTCTACACGTCTGCAGCAGGCTCTGGCTCACGAGTACAATGTGCCTATGGACAAGGTGACAGGTGCTCACACTTACGGTGGCCACGGCGAGCAGATGGCTGTCTTCGCTTCTCAGGTGAAGATCGACGGCAAGCCCCTCTCTGAGATGGGCCTGAGCAAAGAGCGTTGGGAAGAGATCAAGCAGCTCACCACACAGGGTGGTAGCCGCATCATCAAGCTCCGCGGCCGCAGTTCCTTCCAGAGCCCGGCTTACAACGCTGTGAAGATGATTGAGGGTGCTATGGGTGGCGAGCCCTTCACACTCCCCGCTGGCTGCTATGCTGACATCCCTGAGCTCGGCATCAAGGACGTGATGATGGCACTGCCTACAACAATCGACGCTACAGGTGTGCACTACACAACTCCTACAGGTACTGCTGAGGAGATGGCAGACCTGCAGAAAAGCTATCAGCACCTCTGCGACATGCGTAAGGAGGTCATCGACCTCGGCATCGTCCCCGACATTAAAGACTGGAAGAAAGATAACGCTAATCTCTAAGGAGGAGATAGCATTTTCATAATATGTTTTGTGGGCCTCGAACTGTGAAGTTCCAGGCCCACTTTTTGTTTGTCCTTTTCGCAAGAGTGGTAGATGCCCGGCGCGGTCCGTGGCAAATGTCAGCGCATTCTCCCCCTATATCATCTCTGGAATCCCGCACAATGGGTCATACAATCCGCAGATAGGGTATGAAGATTTTGGCATTATGTTTGTACCTTTGCAGGCGTATTGTATAGAATATCTATGCAAGTGTATAGAACAGAATATAACATGGACAAAATTCACGATTTATCTTTCGGGGGCGAACGCCCTCTCTTCGGCGCTCACGACGTGTGCCTGGAAAATATAACTATCACCGACGGCGAGTCGGGGATAAAGTGTTGTCACGACATCGAGTGTCACGACTCCAAATTCTTCGGTAAATACCCATGGTGGCATGTGGACCGCAGCCTTATCACAAGCTGCTATTTCGCACCGGCATCGCGCTCAGCTATCTGGTACAGCGACGACATGGTGATGAAGGACTGTGTCATCGACGGTCCGAAGTTCTTCCGTGAGATGAAGAACTTGGAACTGGAGGATGTGAAAATCAACGACGCCGACGAGACCTTCTGGCGCATCGACGGTCTGAAACTGAAGAATGTGGAGCTCCACGGAGGCACCGATCCCTTCATGTTCTCGAAGAATATCTATGTCGACGGCCTTGTCAGCGATGCCAAATATGTCTTCCAGTACTGCCAGAATGTCGAGGTTCATCATGCCAAAATTACGACCAAGGATTCTTTCTGGGAGTGCGACCATGTCACTGTCTACGATTCCGGGCTCGACGGTGAGTACCTGGCTTGGCATTCTAAGAACATCACCCTCGTGCGCTGCCATATCAGCGGAGAGCAGCCGCTGTGCTATATGGATCATGTGACACTCGTGGACTGCACCTTCGATGCTGCCTGCGACCGTGCCTTCGAGGACTGCTCGAATATCGACGCCTCCATCCGTGGCACCATTACGAATGTCAAGAATCCTATCTCCGGTAAGATTGTCGCCGACGAGATAGGCTCCGTCACCTACAATGAGTTTGCCAAAGGTCACGACTGCGTCATCGCCAAGCGCGAGGCTAATGCTTAACACCCGTTTCTATGACTTACGATTTCGATACCGTCATCAACCGCCGCGGCACCAACAGCTATAAATGGGACATCTTCCATGAGGAGGATGTCATCCCCTTGTGGGTTGCCGACATGGACTTTGCCGTGGCTCCCGCCATCAGTGCCGCCATCCGGCGCCGTGCCGAACATCCGGTGTGGGGCTACACCCGTGTCCCCGACAGCTATTACGACGCCATCATCTCCTGGTTCCACCGCCGCCATCAGTGGGACATCTCCCGCGACTGGATTGTCTATACCAGTGGCGTGGTGCCCGCTACGAGTGCGAGTATCCGCGCCCTGACGCTGCCCGGTGAGAATGTGCTGTTGCAGACACCGGCTTATAACTGCTTCTTCTCCAGCATCCGCAACCAAGGATGCCAGATAGTGGAGAACGAGCTCGTCAGAAAAGGCGACACCTATGTCATCGACTTCGACGACTTCGAGCGGAAGTGTGCCGATGACAAGACCACCGTCTTCCTGCTCTGCAATCCCCACAATCCCGCTGGCAGACTCTGGACGAAGGAGGAACTGCTTCGCATGTACGACATCTGTGCACGTCATGGCGTGCGTATCATCAGTGACGAGATACACTGTGAGCTCGTCATGCCCGGTCAGCATTTCACGCCCATGGCTACGGTGAGCCCGGATGCCCAGGACAACGTCGTCGTCCTCAACTCCCCGTCGAAGAACTTCAATATCGCGGGTCTGCAGATTGCTAATATAATATGTAAGGATGCGGAGCTCCGTCGCCGCATCGACCGTGTTATCAATATCTTTGAGGTCTGCGACGTCAACCCCCTCGGTGTCATCGCCCTTCAGGCCGCCTACAACGACAGTGAGGACTGGCTCGACGCCCTCAACGAATATCTGTGGGGCAACTATCGCTATCTGAAGTCGCGCTTGGAGAAGGAGCTGCCCGCCGTCGACGTGCTCAGACTTGAGGGTACCTATCTGGCCTGGGTCGACATCCGGAAGTTGGGTCTGACGAGTGATGAGGCCACCGACCGGCTGCTGAAGCAAGGCAGAGTCTTTGTCAGCAGCGGGACGATGTACGGCAGGAAAGCCGGGGAAGGATACCTCCGCGTCAACCTCGCTTGCCCCCGCGCCACACTCGAGGAAGGAGTGAGCAGAATGGTTAAAGTGTTGGCTGAAAAGTGAAATTTTCAGCTAATTCTTTGGCTATCTGAAAAATAAGGAGTAATTTTGCACCCGCTTATAGTGGACGAGTGCCACTGTGAGCACAGAACATACGTTTAATATAAAATTTTAAAACCAAAACAAAATGATTATTGTACCTGTAAAGGAAGGCGAGAACATCGAGAAGGCTCTCAAGAAGTTCAAGAGAAAGTTTGAAAAGACCGGCGTCATCAAAGAGCTGCGCACACGTCAGCAGTATGACAAACCGTCTGTGAAGAAGCGCCTTAAGATGGAACACGCCGTCTACGTACAGCATCTTCGCGACGAGGAGGAACTCTAATCTTTACCAAAAGAGAAGAAATTCTTCTGAAAAAATTTGGTAGTTTCAATTAATTTCCATAAATTCGCAGTGTAATCGGAAAGAAGTCCGAAAAAGGTGAATTGACAGGAAATATGGTAAAGGAATTCTTGGATTTTCTTCGCTTCGAGCGTCGCCGCTCGGAGAAGACCGTTATCTCGTATAGCGTGTCGCTGAAGGAATTTGAGGAGTTCTTCCAGCACCTGGACAAGGAACTTTCCTGGGAGACTGTTGATGAGGATGTCATCCGTGACTGGCTGATGCACCTCATGGACAACGGCATGAAGGCTTCGAGCGTGGGGACACGCTTTGCCGCCTTGCGGTCGTTGTATCGTTTCGCCCTCTCCCGCGGACTTGTCACCCGCGACCCGACTTACCGGGTTGAGGCTCCTAAGAAGAGCAAGCCTCTGCCTCACTTCCTTAAGGAGAGCGAGATGAACCGGCTGCTCGACGACATAGAGTGGGGTGACGGTTATGTTGATGTCCGTGACAAGACCATCATCATGACCTTCTATGAGACGGGTATACGTCTCTCCGAGCTTACAGGCCTCGACGACGCTGCTGTGGACCTCAGCTCCTGCCAACTCAAGGTGACGGGAAAAGGTGACAAGCAGCGGATCATACCTTTCGGCAATGAGCTCAAGGAAGCTTTGCAGCGCTATATGACGATTCGAGACGAGAACGTCGAGAAGCTGTGCGGAGCTGTCTTCCTCACCGACAAGGGCAAGCGCATGACAAGCGGGCTGGTACGCAATCTGGTGGAGAAACATCTCGCACTGGTGAGCACGCAGAAGAAACTGTCGCCGCACGTGTTGCGGCACACCTTCGCCACAGCCATGCTCAACAACGGCGCAAGCATAGAGAGTGTCAGACGTCTGCTCGGTCACGCCAGTGCCTCCACAACGGAGATCTACACCCATGTGACCTTTGAGCAGCTCAAGCGAGTTTATAAAGATGCCCATCCCCGGGCGTGAGTTTAACCTTTAAAAAATGGTAACTATGGAAGTTAACATCAAGTCGATTCACTTCGACACTACCGAAAAGTTACAGGCGTTCATCGAGAAGAAGGTCGCCAAGTTGGAAAAGTCTTTTGAAGATATTAAGAAAGTAGAGGTGCAATTAAAGGTTGTCAAGCCTGCTACCGCACAGAACAAGGAAACGAGCCTTACCGTTACCGTACCCAATGGCAACCCCATCTATGTCGCCAAGACGTGCGACACCTTCGAGGAAGGCGTGGATCTGTGCGTGGACAGCATGCGCGAGCAACTGACGAAATTCAAGGAAAAATTACGCAATCATTGAAAATTTCCTCAAAAAGTTTTGGAGATTAAAAAAATATGACTACCTTTGCAGCCGATTTCACGACAACCAGTCGGCTTGCGAGTTCGGCTGCAAAGGAAATGCCTCTTTAGCTCAGTTGGCCAGAGCACGTGATTTGTAATCTCGGGGTCGTTGGTTCGAATCCGACAAGAGGCTCAAGACGGGTGGTTACCAGAGTGGCCAAATGGGGCAGACTGTAAATCTGCTGGCTCTTGCCTTCGGTGGTTCGAATCCATCACCACCCACCAGATTTTTTTTGTAACTTTGCATCATCCATGGGGCTAAGGTTGCTGGGAAGCAATCTTAGCTTTTTTGTTTACTATCTAATCACAGCAATATGACACTACAGCAACTCGAATACGTTTTAGCCGTTTATCGGTTCAAGCACTTCGCCAAAGCCGCCGACTACTGTCAGGTGACGCAGCCCACGCTCAGCTCTATGATACAGAAGCTTGAGGACGAGCTGAAGATGAAGATCTTCTATCGGCGACAGCCTATAGAGCCCACCCCGGCGGGCCGTATTGTCATCGACCATGCCATAGCCGTCGTCAGAGCCGCCGACCGCCTCAAGGACGCGGCTGTAGAGGAGAAACATTCGTTGGAAGGGAGGTTCGTCATCGGCGTGCTGCCCACCATCGCCCCGTATCTCATCCCACGCTTCTTCCCACAGATGATGAACGCTCACCCTGATATGGATGTGCGTATCGAAGAGATGACGACGGTGCAGATCAAGCGTGCTCTTGCTGAGGGGCAGGCCGACGCTGGCATCTTTGCACGCGTCGACGAGATGGGTGATATGCAGGCTACAACGCTCTACTTCGAACAGTTCTTTGCTTATGTGTCGAAGAACGACCCGCTCTTTGGCAAGGAGACCATCAAAACCACTGACTTGGCCAACGAGTATCTCTTGCTTCTCGACGAGGGTCACTGCTTCCGCGACCAGCTCGTGAAGTTCTGTAGCCTCAAGGCTGCTACGACGAGCAAGAGGGCTTACAGCTTAGGCAGCATAGAGACTTTCATGCGCATTGTGGAGAACGGCAAAGGGGTCACCTTCATTCCCGAGCTCGCCATCCCACAGTTGAGCAGCGAGCAGCGTGAACTCGTCAGGCCGTTTGCCATACCCGTCCCTATGCGGGAGATAGTAATGGCCACGATGCCTGACTTTGTCAGGTTCGGCCTGCGCGACTTCTTAGTCACGACCATCCGTGAGGCTGTGCCCGCACAGATGCTCAAGGCTTCTGCACAGGCAAGAATTATTTTCTAACGACAGGGCTCATTTCTGCCACGGTGGGGCTGAATGGTATCTGAAAGATGCACAGGATGGTCACGCAAATCCTTGACGCGCGCAAGCGTTATTCTGAATTCGAAAGCTTGCATTACATCGTGTGACGGTCGTCATAAAATCGTGTGACGGTCGTCACAAGATCGTGCGACGGTCGTCACAAGATCGTGCGACGGTCGTCACAAGATATCTTTTTAAGTTTTTGACAAGACGGGATACACCGTTGTCTACCCAATTCCGTACTCTTTGCGCAATTTGAACAAGAATCTGAAGCAGAATCCGGGATATTTAAAGTAAAAAAATAGCGTTCTAAGATACGAAACCTATTTGCTGTTTCGTTATTTAATTGTCCCCCTCCCATCAGTTCATGGGGAGAGGGATAAAACATGACATCAGAAACCAATCTTTACATTAAATTATGAACAAACTATTGCTTTCATCTATCATGGCTTTGTCGCTTACCACAGCCTCGGCGCAGAATACCGATGCACGCGGCCCTCAATGGCTCCATGACGCTGTGTTTTACCAAATTTATCCTTCGTCGTATATGGATACCGATGGCAATGGCATCGGCGATCTGCCTGGCATCACTTCCAAACTCGACTACATCCAGAGCCTTGGCGTCAACGCGCTGTGGATCAATCCCTGCTTTGAGTCGGGATGGTTCGATGGCGGCTACGACGTCATCGACTTCTACAAGATAGACCCGCGGTTCGGCACCAATACCGACTTGGTCAGGCTCGTCAGGGAAGCCCATAAGCGCGGCATCAAAGTATGCCTCGACCTCGTGGCCGGACACTCCAGCGTGAAAAGCCAATGGTTTCAGGAGAGTGCCAATGGCGACCGCAACGGCAGATATGCCGACTACTATATCTGGACAGACACCATCAGCGATCAGGACAAGGCCGACATCATTGCGCGCCATAAGGAGCCGAATCCCGCTTCATCGACCATCGGACGCTATGTGGAGCTCGATGCGCCCCGCGGAAAATACTATGAGAAGAACTTCTTCGAGTGTCAGCCCGCGTTGAACTATGGCTTTGCCCATCCTGACCCTAACCACAAATGGGAGCAGCCTGTCAGCGCACCGGGGCCCCAGGCTTTGCGCCGAGAGTTGAGAAACATCATGTCTTTCTGGTTTGACAAGGGCGTGGACGGCTTCCGTGTGGATATGGCTGCCTCGCTTGTCAAGAACGACCCGGGCAAGGTGGAAACCTCGAAGCTGTGGAATGAGATGCGGGCTTGGAAGGATAAAAACTATCCGCAGTGTGTGCTCATCTCTGAATGGGCAGACCCCACCGTGGCCATTCCTGCAGGATTCAATATCGACTTTATGATTCATTTCGGTGTGCCAGGCTACAACTCACTCTTCTTTGCCCGTAACACGCCATGGGGCAAGCTGCAACCCTGGGACAACAAGCTGACGGCTTATAAATACTGCTACTTCGACAAAGAGGGCAAAGGCTCGTTGGACGAGTTTGTCAACAACTACTTACATTCCTACCTTGGCACGCGTGACAAAGGCTATATCGCCATACCCTCGGCCAACCACGACTATCAGCGGCCCAATATCGGATCACGCAACACTCCTGACCAGCTCAAGGTGGCCATGACCTTCTTCCTCACCATGCCCGGTGTGCCCTTTATCTACTACGGCGACGAAATCGGTATGAAGTATGAGATGAATCTGCCGAGCAAGGAGGGCTCCAATGATCGTGCCGGCACGCGTACGCCGATGCAGTGGGCACCAGGAGCTACAGCGGGATTCTCGACCTGTACTCCCGACAAGCTCTATCTGCCCGTGGCTACCGACGGTGGAAAAATTACGGTGGCAACGGAAGAGAAAGACCCGAATTCTCTGCTCAACTACACTCGGAAGCTTGTGAAGCTGCGCCATGCCACTCCAGCGCTTGGCAACCTTGCCGACTGGAAGCTTGTCAGTAGTCTTAAACAGCCATATCCTATGGTCTACCAGCGCACGATGGACGGACAGACTTGCATCATCGCCCTCAACCCCAGTGGCAAAGCCGTCAAGGCCAGCCTGGCGCATGTTGTGGGGGCGCAGCCGACAGACAACACGGCTATGGAGCAGGGACGCCAGAAGCGCTATACAGGCAATCCCACCACGCTCATCGCTACGGGAAGGGCAGCGTATAAGTGTGGAAAGCAGGATGTGGTGACGCTTGGACCTGTCTCAGCAGCTATTTTCCTGCTGAAGTAATTCACCGGCAATACCGCCATACACCTTGGTTTCAATTATTGCCTTCAGGCTGTTTACGCTCCTACGTCTCCGAGGTAGCTGTCTTTGAAGCCGAGGAAGTAGAGTACGCCGTCGAGCCCCATGGTGTTGATGCTCTGGCGGGCATTGGCCACGACACGGGGTTTGGCGTGGAAGGCGATGCCCAGACCGGCCTCGCTAATCATCGGCAGGTCGTTGGCGCCGTCGCCCACGGCAATGGTCTGAGCCAGGTTGACGTGCTCCACCTGTGCGATGAGCTTCAAGAGCTCAGCCTTGCGCTTGCCGTCGACGATGTCGCCGACATATCGTCCGGTGAGCTTGCCGTCGTCGCCAATCTCCAACTCGTTGGCATAGACATAGTCAAAACCAAACTTCTGCCGCAGATATTCGCCGAAATAGGTGAAGCCGCCGCTGAGGATGGCAATCTTGTAGCCGCAGGTCTTGAGGACCTTCATCAGCCGTGGCACACCCTCTGTGATAGGCAGTTTCTCGGCAATCTCTTTCATCACGCTCACGTCGAGACCTTTGAGCAGTGCCACTCGCTCTGTGAAACTCTCCTTGAAGTCTATCTCGCCCCGCATGGCCCGCTCGGTGATGGCCCTGACCTTGTCGCCGACACCGGCGCGCTCGGCCAGTTCGTCGATACACTCTGTCTGGATGAGGGTGGAATCCATATCGAAGCAGATGAGGCGTCGCATGCGGCGGAACATGTCGTCTTTCTGGAAGGAGAAGTCGATGTCCTCCTCACTGCCCAGCCGCATCAGCTCGCCCTGCATGGCGGCACGGTCTTTGGGTGTGCCACGGAGCGAGAACTCTATGCAGGCGCGGCGGTTGCCCTCGGGGTGCTTGATGCTCATGCGGCCGGTGAGACGGAGGATGGAGTCGATATTCAGTCCCTGTGCGGCGATAACCTTGGCAGCGCCCTCGATGTTGTGGGCTGTCAGTGTGCGGCCGATGATGGTGAGGATATAGCGGTTCTTGCCCTGCTGGCTCACCCAGTGCTCATAATCGTCGTCGGTGACGGGCTGGAAGCCGATGTTCACGCCGAGGGAGGTGGCTTTGAAGAGCAGCTCCTTCATCACCTGGCCCGAGCTGAGGCTGTCGATACGGATGAGGATGCCGAGGGTCAGCGTGGAGTGGATGTCGGCCTGGCCGATGTCGAGAATCTGGGCATCGTAGCGGGCGAGAATCTCCATCACGGAAGCCGTGAGGCCCGGGCGGTCCTGACCGCTGATGCTGATGAGGATCTGTTCCCATTTCTCGGATTGCAGGATTTCTTTCTGTTGTATTGTCATGGTTGTCTGTTTGTCTTTGTTATTTTCGTCGTATCAGATAGCGGGAGGAGCGGGGTAGGGCAGTGCCTCCCCCGGCCTTGCGGCTATAGTAGTGGGCAAAGTTGAAGAACGGCTCTGTTACCACCCTTCTGGTAGAGGCTATATAGGTGGTGCCATAGGGGTCGGTGGCCCGGATGCTGATGACGGCCTCCGGCGACTTCGGCTTGTAATAATAGAGGTGGTTCATGATGAGGTATCCGTTGCGTTTGCTGACGAACTGATAGCTCACCGACTTGCTGTATTTATGGTGGTATCCCGCTGCGAAGGCATCTTGTCCTTGGTGGTTGATACGCTTCATGGGGTATTCCACGCCGTCTTCCACGGCCACGACGTGCCATCGGGAGTCGGCGTTGAAGACATTGGCAACGACGACACCGCTGTCGGCGGGCAGCGACCAGTCGGCGGCATACTGCTCACCATTGAAGAGAGAGGCGGCGCGGAAGGCGTCGCCTGTCGGTCGCGGGCCCAGAAGGTACCTTTGTAATAGCTGTTGGCGATGTGGGTGCCGCTGATGTCGTAGACATAATATCCGTTTGGCGTGCCGCAGATGTTGATGTTCGACTGCCAGATGTTGCCGCAGGCCGCGGCATGACAGTGTTCGAGGATATGGCGGCCCTGATAGTCTATCTCGTGGTTGATAGCGAAGTGGGTGTGCCCGCAGAACAGTTCGTAGCCGCCTTTGAAGGCCTCCAACTCCCTGAGCACGCGTGTGAGCACCGAGGAAGAGTAGTGGTTAGGCTCTGAGGCCAGCGCTAAGGAACGGGCACCGCGGCGTGGGCGGTTGCCGAAGGTTAGTGGAATATGGTAGCAGATGATGACCTTCTTGCTGTGGTCGGCTAAAGCGAGGTCTTCGTGCAACCATTGCAGCTGGTCGGCGGTGAGCTCACCGGGCTGCCAGTAGAGCGTGTTGCGATAGAAATGTACGTCGTTGAGGCAGACATAGTGCACGTTGCCCCGGTCGAAGCTGTAGTCGGTGGGTCCGAAGTTCTCTTCCCATTTACGCTTGTAGAGCTCACGGCCGTCTTGGTCGTGGTTGCCGATGACGGAGAAGACGGTGGCCCGTGACGACCCTAAAGCCTGACGTATCTGCCGCTCCAGACGGGGGTTGTAGCCGCCGTAGTATTGCACGTCGTCGCCCATGGAGATGGCATAGACGGGCGTCTCGGGCAGCCACGCGGCAATGGTCTGCTTGACGTCGGTCATGGTCTCGTCGGTGAAGCGTGCCACGTCGCTCTTCTTCACGGGGTTGTCGTTGGGACCGGTATAATAAGGGCTGAAGGCATTGGTGACCTGTGGGTCGCCGAAGACGATGAGGTGGTAGTCGCGCTCTATGCCGCCGGGGAGGCGCCGCAGGGTGAAGTTGTAGACATTACGCTTCACCGAGAGCGGTTTGTAGAAGTTGGCCGTGCGGTCGGAGTCGGAGTGGACGGGGACCTCACAGTCGGCCGGCACGCTGTAATAGACGAAGCGTGCCCGGCTGTCGCGGGTGAAGATATAGAGCCCGCGGCTGTTGGTGCGTGTGCAGCTGTAGCCGTCGCTGACGACGACATCCGCCATGGGGTTGCCCTCGGTGTCGGTGATGGTGCCCCGGATGGTGGGGTCAACATCCGGGATGGTGTCGGCCTTGACCTTTGCCTTGGGCGCCGTCGCCTTCTTCGGCGTCGCTTTCTGAGCCACGACGGGCTGGCGGCTCTGCTTGTCCTCCTTCTGCCGTGTGGCGAGAGAGAAGGCAGCGATGCCGGCAAGGACGATGGCGATGGCTGCCGCAATAATAATATAATGTGTCTTTTCGCGCATGGGTTATTTAGCAACAATCTTATAGAGGTCGGAGCGTCTGTCGCGGAGGTTGCGCACCGAGCCGTAGGTGTGGAGCTCGGAGAGCTGGCTGAGGTCGACATCGGCCACGAGAATCATCTCGGTGTTGGGTGTGGCCTCGGCGCGGCGCCCGTCGAAGGGGAAGGCGAAGTCGCAGGGTGTGAAGACTGCTGACTGGGCATACTGGATGTCCATGTTCTGCACCCTGGGAAGGTTGCCCACACTACCGGCGATGGCGACATAGCACTCGTTCTCGATGGCGCGGGCCTGGGCACAGACCCTGACGCGCGTGTAGGCGTTCTGGGTGTCGGTCATGAAGGGCACGAAGAGAATCTGCATGCCGTCGTTGGCCATGAGGCGCGAGAGTTCGGGAAACTCCACATCGTAGCAGATGAGAACGCCGATGCGCCCGCAGTCGGTGTCGAAAGTCTGTATCTTGCTGCCTTTCGACAATCCCCAGTATTTCTGCTCATCGGGGGTGACATGAATCTTCTCGTACATCTCCATGGTGCCGTCGCGGCGGCAGAGGAAGCCTACGTTGTAGAGGGAGCCGTTGGCCTTGACGTAAGGCATGGAGCCGGTGATGATGTTGATGTTATAGCTGATGGCGAGCTCGCGGAAGCGGTCGCGAATCTTCTCGGTATATTGGGCCAAGGAGCGGATGGCCTGAGCCTCCCCCATCTTGTTGAAGGCGGCCATGAGGGGTGCATTGAAGTATTCTGGGAAGACGATGAAGTCGGACTTATAGCTTGACACGGAGTCAACGAAGAACTCAGCCTGCTCCACAAGGTCGTCGATATTCTTGTAGGATCGCATCTGCCACTGTACGAGTCCGAGGCGGACGGAAGGGCGTCGGTCCACGACTTTCTTCTCCTGAGGCGGCTGGTAATAGATATTATCCCATTGCAGCAGGACGGCATAGTGGCACGACTCCTCGTCGTTGGGCAGATAGTTGCGCATGACGCGGCGCACATGGAAGTCGTTGGAGAGCTGGAAGTTGAGTACGGGGTCGTAGATTTCGCGTGCGCGCACCTTCTCGATGTATTCCTTTGGCCGCATCTTCTCGGCGTATTTATGGTAGTTGGGAATGCGCCCGCCGAACATGATGGCCTTGAGGTTGAGTTTCTCGCAGAGCTCCTTGCGGTAGACATACATGCGTCGCCCAAGTCGCAAGCCACGGTATTCGGGATGGATGAAGACCTCGATGCCATAGAGGATGTTGCCGTTGGGGTCGTGGGTGTCAAAGGTCTCGTTGCCCGTGACCTGGGCGTAGGTATGGTCGTTCTTGACCATGTCGTAGTTGACGATGATGCTCAGGGCACATCCCACAACTTTGTCGTCGGCGATGATGACCTCCTGCCCCTCTGGGAAGATGTCGATGAGTTTCTTGATTTGGGCACGCGTCCAGAACACGTCGTGGTCGGCATAGATACGGTGAAAAGAGCCGGCAAGCTGGTCGTAGTCCTCCATGCGCAGATTGCGCAACTCTACCTTGTTGATTTGTCTGGTGGAATCCATGGAAAAAGTAATGTTATCTCACGCAAAGTTACTCAAAAGCACGGGAAAGATGGCAACATTGACAAAATAAATCATAAAAAAGAGTAAAAACAGAGGGTTGAAGTGCCATGATAACTATTTATTCCATACATTTGCGTGGGAAAACACTTAAAATTGATTGATATGAAAGCAAGACGGATTATTTTAGCCGGTGCTATGGGCCTGTTGGCTATCGCTGGTACGACAAGCTGCAATAACGGCAAGAACTCGCAGCTCCAGTCTCAGCTTGACTCTCTCCAGCTCGCTGACAGCCTGCATCAGGAGGATGTGAAGCAGATGGCTGACTTTGTCAATGTGATGTCTATCGGTCTGGACAGCATCTCTGCCCAGGAGGGCGTCATCAAGCAGATGGGCAACCGCGAGGGCCATCTCGACAAGGCTCAGATGCGGGCTCAGCTGCAGAGCCTGGCTGAGCTCCTGCGCAACCAGCGTGCACGTATCAACGCTTTGGAGGCTGAGGTCGCTGACAACAACTCTGCCTACGGCCAGCGCGTGAAGAAGCTTATCGCTTACTACAAGGCACAGCTCGACGAGAAGGACAAGCAGATTGCCGACCTGCAGAAGCAGCTCAACGACAAGAACGCCAACATCGCACAGCTCACCGAGAGCGTCAACAACCTGACGTCCTCCAACACGCAGCTTAAGAGCACGGTGGAGACACAGAGCAAGACCATGGAGAGTCAGAAGACTACCATCGCACAGCAGGACGAGACCATTCACACGGGATTTGTCGCTATCGGCACCTCTAAGGAGCTGAAGAGCAAGGGCGTCATCAAGGGCGGATTCTTGGCAAAGAAGAAGGTGGACTCCAACAACCTCAATGCCGAGAACTTCTCAAAGGTGGACATCCGTAACTACAATGACATCCGCTTGAACTCCAACAACCCGAAGATTATGACACAGATGCCGGCATCTTCCTATGAGATCCAGAAGAACAGCAACGGCACCTGCACCCTTCACATCAAGGACGCTAACCTCTTCTGGAGCGTCAGCAAGTTCCTTGTCGTGAAACTCTAAGAGAAGCATATAGGTTTAAATCTCATAAGGTAAGCACTGTAGCGGGGTAAAATCCGTTGCGGTGCTTTTTTTTGCTTCTCGCTTTGCTATGTGCCGAGAAATTCCTAAATTTGCAGTCTGACACGTTCCAACAATTTGCAGCGTAAGACTGATGAGAAAGAAATTTATTAAAACACTCTGGATGCTTCTGGGCGGCTGTGTCGCCTTGGTGGCAATATTCTTCTTCCTGATATGGTTTGGCATCATCGGCTATTCGCCGGATATCGACAACCTGCAGAACCCTATCTCTAAGTCGGCCTCACAGGTCTTCTCGGCCGACGGGAAGATTATGGGTACCTATAATCTCGACCGTTCCAACCGTATCCCTATCTCTTACAACAAGCTCTCGCCCTATCTCGTCCAGGCTCTTGTGGCTACCGAGGACGTGCGTTTCTACGACCATTCCGGCATCGACTTTATCGCTCTGACACGTGCCATTGTCAAGCGTGGCATCCTCGGCCAGACCTCGGCGGGTGGCGGTAGTACCATCACCCAGCAGCTTGCCAAGCAGCTCTATACCGAGCATCCGGCCAAGACGACGTCGCAGCGCCTGTTGCAGAAACCCAATGAATGGGTGACGGCCATCAAGCTGGAGCGTATCTACACAAAGGAAGAGATTATCGCCCTCTACCTCAACTACTTCGACTTTCTCCATGGGGCCGTGGGCATCAAGAATGCCGCCAACACCTATTTTAATAAAGAGCCCGGCGCCCTCACCATTGATGAGGCTGCCACACTCATCGGACTGTGCAAGAATCCCTCGCTCTTCAATCCCGTGCGCTATCCCGACCGCGCCCGTGAGCGTCGTAATGTGGTCTTGGGTCAGATGCTCAAGGCCGGCTACCTCTCGCAGGCAGAGTATGCGGAGCATGCGGCCGAACCGCTGGAGTTGCATTTCCATCGTGCTGACCATAAGGATGGTACGGCGGTCTACTTCCGTGAGTTCCTGCGCCAGTATATGATGATGGACCGCCCCGACCGTCGTAACTACCCCGCTTGGAACGAGCGGCAGTATGTCATCGACTCCATCGCCTTTGCTTCGGACCCGCTCTGCGGATGGTGTAAGAAGAATACGAAGAAGGACGGCTCCTATTATAATATCTACACGGATGGCTTGAAGATTCACACCACCATCGACTCGCGCATGCAGCAGTATGCGGAGGAGTCGGTCTATGGTCATGTGGCGCGCTTCCTCCAGCCTGCTTTCGATGAGGAGAATGCTCACAAGCCCAATGCACCGTTCAGTGACAAGCTCTCAGCCAAGGACATCAACAGCATCATGTCACGGGCCGTGCAGCAGAGTGAGCGATATATCACAATGAAGCAGGCCGGTGCTACAGCGGAGGAGATTCACCGTGCCTTCCATACGCCCACCGACATGTCGGTGTTCACCTATCATGGCGATGTTGACACGGTGATGACACCTATCGACTCCATACGTTATTATAAGTCTTTCCTGCGCGCGGGCTTCATGAGCATGGATGCCCACACCGGCCAGGTGAAAGCCTATGTGGGTGGTCTCGACTTCTCCCACTTCCAGTATGACATGGTGATGTACGGTCGCCGTCAGGTGGGTTCTACCATCAAGCCCTTCCTCTATTCCTTGGCCATGGAGAACGGCTCTTCGCCGTGTGACAAGGCGCCCAACGTGCAGCGCACCTATATGGTGGCCGGACAGCCGTGGACACCGCGCAACGCCAACCGGCGCCGTTACGGACAGATGGTGACGCTGAAATGGGGACTGGCTCAGTCGAACAACTGGATTTCGGCCTATCTCATGTCGAAGCTCAACCCCCGGCAGTTTGTGGCCATGCTGCATAAGTTTGGTATCAACAACCCTGACATCCATCCCTCCATGGCCTTGGCGTTAGGTCCTTGCGAGGTGTCGGTGGGTGAGATGGTGAGTGCCTACACGCCATTTGCCAACAACGGTATCCGTATCGCCCCGCTCTTTGTGACGCGCATCGAGGACAGTGAGGGTAATGTGGTAGCCAATTTCGAACCGCGCATGGATGAGGTCATCTCCTCGGCCAGTGCTTATAAGATGATTGTGGAGCTCAGGGCCGTCATCGACGAGGGTACCGGCGGCCGCATACGCTATAAATACAATATCCCCGGAGAGATAGGTGGCAAGACCGGTACGACCAACAACAACTCTGACGCCTGGTTTATGGGCTTCACCCCGCAGCTCGTCAGTGGCGTGTGGGTAGGTGGTGAGGACCGCGACATCCACTTCGACTCCATGCAGATGGGCCAGGGTGCCACCATGGCCCTGCCGATATGGGCTTACTTCATGAAGAAAGTCTATCGTGATGTGCACCTGCCTTACAAGCCTACCGCAACCTTTGATGTCCCTGCCGACTTCGATCCCTGTGCCAAGGAGGATGATGGCGGTGGCGGCCTCTATGGTATCGACGAGGTATATGAATAATGAAGAAATGTTTACGACAGAAGCTAAAACCATAACCTTTCCCTTGCTATCCAAATCACCGCTGACGGACGCCACACCAAACAACGAATCGTGAAAGTCGATTAGTTCCATCCTCTCTGGCTCGTACTGCGAGTCTGGGTACCCTTATCACATTAAGATAATCGCTAAAGCCTTATAAACAAAGACTTTAGCGATTTTTCTTTTCTCGATTTGCTCCATATTTGCTCCATTTCCATTGGATTTGACTGCATTCATAGGCGTTTGATTATTGCCGTTCCCATTCGTTTTCATTCGTTTTTCGCCATTACTTTTGCTTCTTTGAAAATATTCCTTTATCTTTGTCGAAAAATAAGCAACTATGGATAAAACGGACATCAGCGACAAGGTAGAGTATGTGATAGCCGCTATCAGCGAATTCGGCAAGCGCCACGGACTGTCGCATGTTGAAGCATATCGCTATCTCAAACGGTTTCAGGGGATGGATATGCTCGACAAATTCTACGACGTCATGCATACGCTGAGCTTCAAAGACGTCACTGACGACCTAACTGCATTTTGTCATCGCCACGGAGGGGCATTGGTATGAAAAGTAGTGGACATGATAAGTTGTCCAATCCACGTTTCTGCTTCTGTTTTAAGGATTTCTATAACTTCCTTGAATAGGAAATAGAAAACGGAAATGTGCAATAATCCGGGTTCATAAACTGAGATATTCCATGGCTGATAACAATTTAATGAATTCAAGTAATCATCTTCTAATCGATGTTTGTAGCATTATTGATAGCGCTCGCAAACATCTGGCTACGTACGCTAATTCTGAAATTATAATGACGAATTGGCAAGTTGGTATGCGTATAAAAGAAGACGTTCTGAATAATGAACGGGCAGAATACGGTAAACAGGTGATTAAGCGCTTAGCCATCAAACTTACCGAGAAATATGGTAAAGGTTGGAGCTATTATAAGCTCCAGCATTGTGTACGCAGTGCGTACACTTTTACCCATGACGAAATTGTGTACGCGGTGCGTACATAATTGACATGGACACATCTTCGTTCACTAATGGGGGTAGAAGATCCTCTTGCTCGCCAATTCTATGCGGAGATGTGCGCGGTTGAGCATTGGGATACAAGAACCTTAGATGACAAGATTGATAAAAATCTATATCTACAAACAGCATTGAGCCGCAAGCCGGAAAATGTTATCAGGCATGAGCTTGAGAAAGTGAAAAGCAAACACCAACTGGTGCCCGATATGGTATTCCGCAGCAGCTACTTCTTGGATATGCTTGGTCTGCCAGATACATTTTCGGAGAAGGATCTTGAGACTGCCATTCTTAATCAGATAGAGGATTTCCTAAGGGAATTAGGATCTGACTTCTGTTTTATTGGCAGGCAGAAGCGCATCACTATAGATTCAACAGACTACTACATGGACTTACTGTTCTACCATAGGGAGCTCAGACGGTTAGTCTGCATAGATCTCAAGCTTGGCAAGTTCAAACCAGAATATGAGGGGCAAATGCTGCTATACCTCCGCTACTTAAACAAGAATGTCCGTAAGGAATGGGAAGAATCACCTATCGGCTTGATACTATGTTCTGAAGGCAATACAGAACATGTTGAATACCTGATGCTTGACGAAAACAGTCCCATAAAGGTCGCTCAATATTATACCAAGCTCCCAGACAAGAAGCTGCTTGCAGAAAAGCTAAAACGGGCTGTTGCCATAGCTAAAGAGAAATTAGCAGAAAAGGATGATAATGGCGCCTGACAAGACAAATGAGGGTATTCAATATTATAAAGGTGATTGGACTCTTGCTCCGAAATGCAATAATTTGGCGGAGCAAGTACGACTTGTCATTCTACCATGAAGACGATAAAGTATGGTATGTGGACTTATCCGATTGGCCGTTTGCCCACCACAACTTTGCGATGGTCGATGGTGCCGAAAAACTATGCAGCTATCTTGCGGATGGCAGACAGACCGTTCGTATTGAGGTCATTGCAAGCAAAGTTCCTCTTCCCCTCTCAGATTATGGTCTCTTGACCAAAAACTACAGCAACCTCTTTTATGGAGCCGATTACGACGCGACTGGCTTCAGGAGCTTTCACCGAAGCGTTTGGATATGTCCCGTCACGCTGTTCGTGCTGGGGCGGTACCCAAGGTGCATCTATGTAAAGAAGAAATGAAAGCCCTTATGCATCTACATGAGGAAGTTATGTACGTCAGACATAGCCTTTCGATGCATAAGGGCTTCATGTTATTGTCGTTTTTTTTTCTTGTTACTTTACAAGCACCTTGATACTTGTTCCAGCCATCTTGCAGATAACGATACGCTCGGATGTTTTAAAACTGACAGCACCGCTATTAGTTACTGAAACACCAAGAAGTTGAACGCTTACAGAATAGGACTCCACTTTCTCGTCTTCTTTTAGCCCTGCAAGTTGGACGAAACCATTATCCGTGTGGATTTTTACATTATTAATCTTTGTACTTTTAATGCCTGTCGGGCCATAATCCTCAGAAATGAAAGCAAAATTACCGTTCGGCGCTGGTCAATTCCGTTCATTTCCATTCGCTTTGGTTTGAGTTTGTATTTTCCAGATTGTTTCATTGCAAAGTTGGGAGGAAGTTGTTATCTTTGTACGCAAAACGGATTAATATGGAAATCGCTCATATCTCACAGGAATATCTGCAAGCAGTCAAGGACATCAAGAGTGCCATTCTCAAGAGTCGTTATGTTGCCGCTAAGCAGGCCAACAAAGAGCTGTTGAAACTCTACTACTCCGTCGGTGGCTACGTCTCCACCCATAGTCGTGACGGATATTGGGGCAGCAACGCCATCGAGACCATCGCCAAAGGACTGCAGCAGGAGCTGCCGGGACTGAGAGGATTTTCGCCCCGCAACATCAAAAACATGCGCATGTTTTACGAGCAGTGGAGCCCGTATATAAATCGTCAGTTGGCTTCTGACGATTTAATAAGCAATTGCACATCAATGGATTATAGAATTCGGCAGCTGACAACTGCCGAATTTCCCATAGACAATTTCATGACAGTCGGCTTTACCAATCACGTTGAGATACTTTCAAAGATCAAAGACTTTGACGAGCGTCTTTTCTACATCAGCCGGTGTGCCCAGGGTAGTTGGACTAAAGACACCCTCAAATACCACATAGCTGAAGACCTCTACCACAAGCAAGGTTCCATCCGGCAAACCAACTTCGACCACACTATCAGCGACGATGATTTCAAGCGGAAGGCATTACAGTCTTTCAAGAATGAATACCTGCTCGACTTCATCAACATCGAGGACCCGGAAGAGGTTGACGAGCGGGTGATTGAGCAGAGCATCATTCAGAACATCAAGAACTTCATCATGGCCTTTGGCAAGGACTTCGCCTTCATGGGTCATGGGCGTGGCCACCTATCGTACCTCGAGCGAACTGCCCAAAGAGCTGCGTGATGCCCTGCCGGATATGGAGGACTTGAAGAAGCTATTATAGTGGTTAGGCGACCGACGAAAGAAAAGTGCGGATGGAAATGAGTTAAGGGATAGAGCTATAACTTTGAACTTGGTGCCTAAATTAAATTAGGCACCAAGTTATTTAGGCTCTAAGTTCAAACAGCCCTGTATTTTTACTTACTACTTTTTGGATGTTCTGGGGCGGTCATCGCTCAGGGTCGTTATCGGCAGTATGTTGCCATCCGAGCACAGAGCAGCGATATTTTTCAGATATGCGTTCGTAACCTTGAAGTCGGGCTATATGTCACTGTTGTCTTTATTCGGCACAGCGGATATTCTCCGTGGAATTATAGTGAGAGGAAGCAGAAATTTTCTGTATGTTGTTTGAAGCGAAAGAATAATCCTGTATATTGTACGGACTTCTCCAAAGTGTGTGCATCCATCACGATGAAGGAAAGGAAAATAGTCCGGGACAGGCTTGGCACCGAAGGTGCGGGCCTGACGTGAAAGGGCCGCCCACGAGCTTGCTCGTAAGGACTGCCCCTACGGCAATAAGTTGACGAACGATAATACCGCAGCCACTTTATGACCGACAGTTTGAAGATACCATAGGCCTGCCTTTACTTGGCTGCTATGGCCGTGTGTTACTTCGCCGTGTCCTTACTGCTTCTCTTCTCCCTGTGATAACTTCGGTATTCGTCGAGGGGAATCTCGACGTCGGGCTCGGTTAAGGTGCCGTTGTGGGGTAGGTGGAAGCGCATGTAGCGGATGTTGAGGCCACGCTCCATCCACATACCTTCATAATAGGTCTGGATGGTGAGCAGGGGAGAGCCGGCCAGTGCCTCCGGGGTGTCGTGATAGAGGTCCTCGGTGATAAAGTCCACGGGTAGATGGTTGTGCTCAACCATATAGCGGGTGTAGGTGAAGAGAAAGTTGGAGTCGGTCTTGAGGTGTACCAGTCCGCCGTCGGTGAGGAAATGTCGGTAGCGCTCCATGAAGAAGGTCGACGTGAGCCGCTTGCGCGGATCCTTCATCTGCGGGTCGGAGAAGGTCAGCCATATTTCCTGCACCTCATCGGGACCGAAGAAGCGGTCGATAATCTCTATGCTTGTACGGAGGAAAGCCACGTTGGAGAGACCCTCGGCAAGGGCGGCCTTGGCCCCCGTCCACATTCTGGCACCTTTGATGTCAACACCGATGAAGTTGACATTCGGGAAGAGTCGTGCCAGTCCCACGGTATATTCACCGCGTCCGCAGCCCAACTCCAAGACGATAGGGTTGTCATTGTGGAAATATTGCTCGCGCCAGTGCCCTTTCATGTCGAAGGGGACGTCGCTGATGACAGAGAACGGATATTGGAATACGTTTTTAAAGGTTTCCATTTCGGCGAACTTCGCCAGTTTTCCTTTGCCCATAGATATATAGCTTTATTTTGTTTCTTGAAAAGAGCGGGACGTGATGGTGAGCCGTTAAACGTCCATGAGGTCGCTCATGATGGTGTTGCTGATGTTGATGCCCTGGCGCGAGAGGTGAAGTCTGTTGCCGTCAAGGATGAGAAGTCCACGGTGGATATACTCCTTGGCGTTGTCGAGCAGGAAGGAGCGGTATTTCTCCGGTAGTCTTGTCAGGTCGATGCCCTCCTTGGTGCGCAGTGCTGTGGTGACGATGTCGTCGTAGTGGGTGTCGTCGTCGATGGTCTCCTCCTCATAGGCCGTGTGTCCACTCTCGATGGCGGTGATGTAGGCGTGGATGTCGTCGGGATTCCAGTGCCGTGTGCGGTTGTAGTAGGAGTGAGCTCCGGCTCCGAGTCCGATGTAAGGCACATCGTGCCAGTAGCTGCTGTTGTGGCGACTGCGGTAGGGACTTATGTCATGCCCGTCGAGGCGTGCGAAGTTGCTGATTTCATAATGCTCATAACCTGTCTCGGTGAGCATGTCGATGAGGCGGTCGTACATGGTCAGGCTCAGCTCCTCGTCAATTTCGCTGACATCGCCCTTTGACAACATGCGGTAGAGCGGTGTGCCCTCCTCGTACATCAGTCCATAGGCCGAGAGATGTTCCGGATGCAGGGCCAGGGCGTGGCGGATGTCGTCCTCCCATTGCTGCAGGGTCTCACCCGGGAAACCGAACATCAGGTCGATACTGATGTTTCGGATGCCGTCGGCTCGCAGCGACCGCACGGCGGCGTCGACTTCGTCAGCGCTATGGCGGCGGTGGAGAAAATGGAGGCGGGCGTCGGAGAAAGTCTGCGCACCCATGCTCACGCGGTTCACCGGGAGATGGCGGAACATGCCCGGGCGGATGTCATCGGGGTTGCACTCCATGGTGACCTCAGCGTCGGGTGACACATTATATATATTATAAATATGTAGGAACAGTCTTTGAAGGTCGTCATCGGAAAGCTGGCTCGGTGTGCCACCACCGAGGTAGATGGTGCTCAGGTCTGGTTTGAAGGGCAGCAGCTCCATCTCGCGGCAGACAGCATCCACATACCGCTTCCGCAGAGGGAGCAGGGTGGTGGAATAAAACCCACAATAGATGCACCGCGAGGCACAGAAAGGAATGTGAATATAGAGGCCTGACAAAATAAAAGCTCCCGATTTCTTAATTTTATAGGGCAAAATTACTAATTTCTTTTAAAATATCTCACTTTTCCGCCTTTTTTCTTTGCGCCTAACGGATTTCTTCCTAACTTTAACAACACTTAGAAAACAAAGACTTTAACTTAGAACTCACAAAACTTAAAACTTATAAGATATGAGAGTATATCAGACTAACGAGATTAAGAACATTGCGCTCATTGGCGCTAAAGGTAGCGGCAAGACCACGCTTGCCGAAAGTATGCTGTTCGAGAGCGGAGTCATCAAACGTCGTGGTACGGTGGAACAGAAAAACACCGTCTCTGACTTCATGCCCGTCGAGCTGAATCTTGGCTATTCTGTCTTCCCTACAGTCTTCCATGCAGAGTGGAATAACAAGAAACTCAATATCATTGACTGTCCGGGCTCCGACGATTTCGTAGGCGGTGCCATCACGGCGCTCAATGTCACTGACCAGGCTCTCATTCTTATCAATGGCCAGTATGGTCCTGAGGTGGGCACGCAGAACAACTTCCGCTACACGGAGAAGCTGAAGAAGCCCGTCATCTTCCTCATCAACCAGCTCGACTCTGAGAAGTGCGACTTCGACAATGTCATCGAGCAGATGCAGGACATCTATGGCTCAAAGTGTGTGCAGATTCAATATCCTTTGGAGACAGGTCCCAACTTTCACAGTCTCATCGACGTGCTCATCATGAAGAAGCTCTCGTGGGGTGCCGATGGCGGTGAGCCCAAGCGCGAGGATATCCCTGAGGAAGAGATGGAGAAGGCCGGCGAGTTGCACCGTGCCCTTGTGGAGGCCGCTGCCGAGAATGACGACAGTCTCATGGAGAAGTTCTTCGAGGACGAGAACAGCCTTACTGAGGATGAGCTGCGCTTAGGAATCCGCAAGGGCCTTATCAACCGCGACATCTTCCCAGTCTTCTGTGTCGACGCTGCCAAGGACATGGGCGTCCAGCGTCTGATGGAGTTCTTGGGCAATGTGGTGCCTTTCGTCAGCGACATGCCCGCTTACCGCGATACACGTGGTGAGGAAGTTCCCGCCGACAGCAACGGCCCCGAGAGCCTTTACTTCTTCAAGACTGGTATGGAGCCGCATATCGGTGAGGTGAGCTACTTCAAGGTGATGAGTGGTAAGGTGAAGGCCGGTGACGACCTCACCAATGCCGACCGAGGCTCGAAAGAGCGCCTCGGACAGCTCTATGCCTGCGCCGGTTCCAACCGTCTCCCCGTCGACGAGCTCATGGCCGGAGACATCGGCTGCACGGTGAAGCTGAAGGATGTCAAGACCGGCAACACCCTCGACGATAAGGACCACGACAATATCAAGTTCGACTTCGTGAAATATCCGCGCCCGAAATATTCGCGTGCCATCAAGGCCAAGAATCCGCAGGATTTGGAGAAGGTCATGGCGGCGCTGACGAAGATGCGCCAGGAGGATCCCACATGGGTGGTAGAGCAGAGCAAGGAGCTCCGGCAGACCATCGTCCATGGTCAGGGCGAGTTCCACCTTCGTGTGCTGAAGTGGCGCTTGGAGAACAATGAGAAGTTGCAGGTGGAATATGAAGAGCCGCGTGTACCCTATCGGGAGACGATCACCAAGAAAGCCCGTGCTACCTACCGCCACAAGAAGCAGAGTGGTGGGGCCGGCCAGTTTGGCGAGGTGGCACTCATCATCGAACCTTATGCCGAGGGCATGCCCGACCCGACATCTTATAAGTTTGACGGTCAGGAGATAAAGATGAACATCAAATCCAAGGAGGAGAAGACGCTGCCTTGGGGCGGTAAGTTGCAGTTTGTCAACTCTGTCGTCGGTGGTGCCATCGACCTCCGTTTCATGCCAGCCATCCTCAAGGGTGTCATGGACTGCATGGAGCGCGGTCCGCTGACCGGCAGCTATGCCCGCGACGTGAGAGTCGTGGTCTACGATGGCAAGATGCACCCTGTAGACTCCAATGAGCTCTCCTTCACCCTCGCTGCCCGTCACGCCTTCTCCGATGCCTTCAAGGCAGCCGGTCCGAAGATTCTCGAACCTATCTATGACTTGGAGGTCTATGTTCCCGCTGATTATATGGGCGACGTGATGAGCGACCTGCAAGGCCGTCGTGCCATCATCATGGGCATGGACACTGAGGCAGGCTATCAGAAACTCACGGCAAAGATTCCTTATAAGGAGCTCTCCAACTATTCCGTAGCCCTGAGCTCACTCACGGGCGGTCGTGCCTCTTTCACGACAAAGTTTGCAAGCTATGAGCTTGTGCCTGGCGATCTGCAGAACAAGCTGATTGCCGAGCACGAGGCTGAGGTTAAGGAAGAAGAATAAGTCAGCTATGCGACGTTGATGATTTCGCCCCGCTCCTTCCGCGTCTGTCGCGGCAGGTGCGGGGCTTTTCTTGAGCTGTCGGCTTATTTATAGTTCCGTATATACAACTAAAACGCTTATTTATGTTAATATATAAGAAATAAGCGCAATTTCTTAACATTTAAGTGTTAACCAATTAAGTTAATGACTATCTTTGCGGCATGAAAAAGAGAACGATATGGACCATCGCCATCATCATGGGCGTGTCCTTTCTGATATTGCTTGGTTTGCAGCTCACCTACATCCGTGAGATGGCAAATATGAAGAAGGAACAGTTTGACGAGAGTGTCAACCGTGCCCTTTATCAGGCATCCCGCAACCTCGAGCTCAACGAGACGCTGCGCTACCTTGAGAAGGACGTGCAGGAGGCACAGAAGAAGGCTAAGAAGAATGGCATAGACACTACCGCCGACTCTACGGAGGAGGACGAGCACGAGAGTCTTGGCATCCGGGGCGCTGACTATCAGACCTTCCGCAACAAGGTGAAGATGATGAATCCCGTCAACATCCCCAAGGCGATGATTCTGCGCAACGACCGCAACTCCAACAACGAGGCCAGCAAGTCGTTGCAGGAGATTGTCAAGAACCGTTATGTCTACCAAAAGAGTCTCCTTGACGAGGTGGTGATGAATGTTCTCTATTCTGCCTCTGACAAGCCCTTGAAGGAGCGCATCAACTTCCGCATCCTCGACCAGGACATCAAGGCTGAGCTGATGAACAATGGTATCAACATCCCCTACCATTTCACTGTCTCTACACAGGACGGACGTGAGATATACCGCTGCCCTGACTATAGCGAGCAGGGCTCTGAGTTCACCTATACACAGGCGC
>ERZ791623.168-NODE-168-length-45905-cov-9.754242_pt1 | contig 45905 bp, 45 predicted proteins | sample MGYA00510268_ERZ791623 | MGnify/ENA primary metagenome ERZ791623 (study PRJEB30046, sample SAMN00715216) | human gut metagenome | study: EMG produced TPA metagenomics assembly of the A metagenome-wide association study of gut microbiota in type 2...
GAAGTTCTCTGAGGGATGTCGTGACTACGCTCAGATGCTGCCCGGACAACTCGCTGTGGATTAACAAGTCTTAAATCTTACTCAGCCTAGCATAAAACGGGGTACTCGAAAGTACTCTGTTTAAAGCTGATAAGCAACAATTGGACGTTTACGAGAAAATTTCGTTTTCATTATATGAAGAAATTTATTATTGGTATAATAATAGGTTTATTTTTAGGGATAGTTGTCACAATCGTTGGATTTAATTTTATGTTAAAGCCAATTTTGGATCCAAATAAGCAATATGGTAATCTTGAAATTGTTTATTATTTGTCTCAACCGATAGGGGTTTTAGGCACTTTCTTAGCAATTATTGTAGCAATTTTTGGTAACGAGATAAAAAATTTTATATTTTCAGCAAAATGCATGCCTTCTATTAAGGATGAGGGATTTACCGAAGATTTAGGAGATACAGATACATCTACAAGCCCAAAGTCGCAGATGTATAAGTTAACTTTGCTTTTGACAAATAACGGAGTTAAAGAATTAAATTCGCTTCAATTGGTTGTAAAGGAAGTCTTGTATTCTCCAGATAAAAAGAAATTTAGAAAAATAGGTAGGTCAAATACTGTGATTTTCTGGGGGAATCCAGATACAAAAAAAATCAATTTGAGAGCTACGGAAAGTCGTGAAATTATCTTGGCGCGAATAATGCCTGAAGCTGTATTGGGAACTCCTGATGCGACAAACAAATCTCCTCTTAGATTTTCTATTACGGGAGCTAACCTTGATGTTAAATACAGTAAAAAAGGATATTGGAAAGTAAAATATAGAATTGAAACGCCTAAAAAGATTATCAGAAATTTTGAGATAGATTATTCATGGTCAGGTAAATGGTTTGATAGAATAAACGAGATGTCTAATGAGGTAACTTCTAATATTTTATAGTTATGGCAAACATTAAATTAATATATTTCGATTCTGTAGGTATCAATTCAGATACATTTCAGGCAAAACTTCAAAATGTCTGTCAGTCTATATTTGTAATCAGAGATGGGCTAATATTAGTAAATTTCACAGGAACGTCAAAGGATCTATATGACCTTGCAATAACAAATAACGAAAAGAATGTTTTTATATGCAATATAGAAACATCACCTTATTCTTATTGGGGGTATATGAGTAAAGATTTATGGGACTGGATAAAAAAGAATAATGAAAAATGAACAAATTAAACCACCTCCTCTCCTGTAAGCGTCCAAAAATGACGTATTGCTTAAAGTCTTAAAATCTGTTACGCTGTCCTCGACTTAAATTCATACAATTTATGGAGAGAACATTAGATTTTGAACAGCTGCTCTTCCTATATAAGACGGAGGGCAAAGACTTTAGCCTAAACAGTTTTGTATCAACAATGGCATTAACTATCGAGCCTTTGACAGATGGTACCGCAATCACCATGAAGGTGTCGTCCCGGCACAAGTTTTTGGTACACCTCAAGATGAGAATAAGAGCACATCATTGAGTGAGGATCCTGGAAGACAAGAGACATTTGATGCTGCATGAGCTACTCGTTATTGATAAAAAATAAGTTTTACTCCGCCTAGCAGGAAGCAGACTTCTCGAATGCTCCCTGTTTAAATAGGTTAGGCAACAATTGGACGTTTACTATTACATCAGTAAGGACAAATTATAAAAACGTAATCCGATTATGAACATAACATATTACAGCTCAAATCCTGTTCCTGTTGAATACAGCGAAGAGGAAATGAAGAAAGTTATTAACGATTATTTGAGAAGTGTCAAAGAAGAGTTTTCATTCAATGCACTTAGTGACTATATAGTGGGCAGGGCAATTAAGGAAGGAAAAGTTGCCAACGCGGCGAACACTCAATACAGTAGTAACAAGATGACCCCGTCATCATCAATTTTAGTAAGCAAGATTTTATGGAATTATATATGGAATCAGAAGGTGTTCATAGCTTTTGGCGAGAATCCTTACACTGCCAACTATAAGGACGATACAAGATTTGTTATAGTGAAATAACTAGATTTGAGTATGGGAAGCACTACATTCATACAAGAGTTCGAAATAACAGGAATGTTCGGTTATAAGGACATAAGGATAGAATTTAAGCACCCTATATTGATACTTATAGGCGAAAATGGCTACGGTAAGACCACTTTTCTCAATGCTATTAATTATACTATACAGGGAAGGTATAAAGAACTGCTTGACATAAATTTCAAAACAATCAGAATAAAGATAGGAGAAAATACTTATCAGTTTGATCATGACCAGCTTGAAGCATACTATCAAAGTATTCATGATGATGAAAGAAGAAACTTTCTTGTTGAATATCTGAAAAATAATTTGACTGGTTCTGAGTTCGATGCTCTATGTGCGGCAGTATTAGCTCATCAAAAGATTTCACACAAGAATTTTCCAAATCCCGTCATCCTGCGCTTTCCTCGACAAATGATAGAAGCAGAGCTTGAAAACTACTTGATAAATGAAAGAAAGTTTAGTGTATTCTTGTCTCTCAGAAACAAAATTCAATCCTACAACTTTAATATAATGTTTGAGCCTACATATAGGCGTGTTGAGGCTGATTTGGGAGAAGTTTTTATAAATAATAGAATTGAGAGACGAAGGTTGGTACACCGAATGGAAAGTGATGATGAAAGAAATCAAAGCTATGCTGCCAAGATAATACGTTTCGGCATGTCTGATGTTGAGGAAATCATCAGAAAGGTAACAGAAAAGATTCAAACCTCATCTTTGCAAGGCTTTGCAAAGGTATCTGGTGACATGATTCGTCAGTTGCTAAATGTCCGATCAAACTTAAGCGTGGATCATGTTAATCTCGACGAGAAGAGTATAAGAATAATACTAGGTCGCACAGGTAACAATTTGACTGATGATGAAAAGCAGCAGTTCATTGACCAGATTGACAAGGGGGAATTGGAAAGAAATCGATATCTAAATTATTTTCTAGAGCAGCTTTACGAGGTTTATCAGTCGCTGGAACGGTATGACACCGCAATAAAAACGTTTACAGATGTTTGTAACGGATACTTCACTGACAAAAAATTCGTATATGACGAGAGCCGCGTTACGCTGAATATTTATCGTTGTGAAAATGGTCAGGCAGTGGTTAATGAAGACAATATTGTTAAACTTGGTAACCTCAGTTCAGGTGAGAAGCAGATAGTATCCCTTTTTGCACAAATCTATCTCGAAATCGACAAACAATTCGTAATGCTGCTAGATGAACCGGAACTCTCACTCTCCATCTTCTGGCAGGAACGTCTGTTGGACGACATTTATAATTCCGGCCGATGTGCATTCCTTCTCGCTGTCACTCATTCTCCTTTCATTTTCAAGAGCAATTCGATGAGACAATATGTAGTAGGTATGCAAGAATTCTTATCTGATGGAAACAGAAATGGAAAGAACTAATAGATTTAGTCCTGAGGCTCTGCTTGCTGAATCAGAGAACGAATCAACGTATTTTTTGGATTTTGACAGACAATGTGCCCAGTACGGAACGGATGCAATATATTGTTTCGTAGAAAACTATGACTTGTGTTTTTATCCTCGTAGAGTGAATGATATTACAGGAAGAACGGCAAGAGGCATTCCTTGCGATGGAAAGAAAAATGTTCTTGCAACGTATGCTTTAATATCCTCAAAACATGAATACGACAAATACACCCAAAGGTATTTCGTTGATGCAGACTTCGATGACAATTCTTCTATAGACAAACATATTTATGTGACTCCATGCTATTCCATAGAGAACCTATATGTAGATACTACTGTTGTATCAGATATATTGGAGAATGAGTACAAAATTCGCAGAACGGACCCTAGTGGAAAGCATGAAAAGACTTTGAATCTCTTCAAAAGCGAATTGGCAAACTTTCATTCATGCGTTTTACTTTTCAATGCTTGGTATAGAACAATAAAGCTGAAAGGAATTGATTCTAACAATGGAGTTTATTTAGAAGACTCTTTTCCTTCTTATCTGTATAAATATCAAATTAAACCAACTACTACATGTAAATATTCTATAAGAGATATAGAGAAAATGTTCCCGAAAGCTCCGAAAACTACTGCTGAGGAGATAGAACGCAGCAAGGCCTATCTTGCGAATCCAAAACGTCTCAGAGGTAAATATGAAATTCAGTTTTTGTATATATTCCTTGAATTTCTTAACACGGATTCGATAACTGCGCGAGAATATACAGTCTTACATAGAGGTATTACATGGGATCGGAAACGTATGATTTCTACTCTTGAACAATATGTTCCAACGCCGCATGACATGAGGTCATATATCAAAATAGGAGTAAGACAAAAAATAAGAACTTAATAGTTATTTTGAAATAAGGAGAGCAGAAAAAAACAAATGCATCCTCATTAAAGTTAAGGACAATAGTAATCTTTATGGTGTTATCTAAGCAAGAGCTCAAAAATAACGTAATACTTTAAACCTTAAAATCTGTTACTTCTGTCCTCGACATAAATTTATTTTGACTAGCAGAAAATAGGGTACTCGAAACTACCCTATTTTAAGGCGGTAGGCAAAATTGGACGTTTACGAATCTATTTATGGCAAGTCTTAAGAAAAACGTAGTTTACAGTTCTATACTGACATGTGCGGGATATGTTTTTCCATTAATTACATATCCTTATGTGTCACGTGTACTTGGTGTCACCAACATCGGAACCTGTAACTTTGTCGATAGCATCATCAACTATTTTTCTCTTATCTCCATGATGGGTATAGGAACTATTGGTGTAAGGGAAATAGCTGCATGTGGTGACGACATCAACAAAAGAAGTAAAGTCTTTAGCAATCTCTTTTGGTTGAACGGACTTGCAACGTTGATAGCATGCATTGCACTTCTCATTGCCATATTTACTGTAAAACAACTCTATGAGTATAAAGAACTAATGTTTATAGGCTTTGTCAAGCTTGCGACAAGTTTCTTAGCTATAGAGTGGTTCTTTAGAGGAATCGAAAATTTTAAATACATAACAGAACGAAGTATAATTGTAAAATGCATATATGTTGTTGCAGTTTTTGTTTTTATACATGACAGAGATGACATCATTATATATTATTTTCTCTCAGGCGTATTCATTACAACCATTAATGCTTTCCTCAATATCAATTACGCAAGGAAGTTTGTACACTTACTGATGCGTGGAATAACATTTAAACCCTACTTAAAATCATTCTTTATTTTAGGTTTCTATGCCCTATTAACGTCCATGTACACAACTTTTAATACGGCTTTTCTGGGTTTTGAAGGGGGTTCTACGGAAGTTGGTTACTATGCAACTGCTACGAAACTTTTTTCTATAATATTGTCATTATATTCTGCTTTTACTACAGTGATGATGCCTCGGATGTCCTCTTTATTGGCAGAAGGGAAAACAGAAGAATTTAGAAATAAACTAAATACATCGAATGACCTATTAATGGCGTTTACTCTTCCATTAGTAATCATAGGCTTCATCTATGCGCCAGAAGTAATCAGGATTATTTCTGGAAAAGGTTATGAAGGAGCGATCATACCAATGAGGATAATCATGCCTTTGGTCTTCATCATCGGATACGAACAAATCTTAGTCATTCAGACATTGATGCCGTTGAAGAAAGATAAAGCCATCTTCATTAACTCTGTCATAGGGGCAACCGTTGGTATAGTACTTAACATTATTCTCGTTCCAATATACAAGAGCATAGGTTCTTCCGTAGTATGGCTGTGTTCCGAGCTTAGCGTATTTGCGAGTGCTCAGTACTTTGTGATTAAATATACAAGAATACAGTTCCCATTAAAAAAGTTTGGATATTTTTTGTTGCTGTCTATACTGCCAGCATTGTTATGCATTAGCATTAGATATATTAGTAACAACATACTTATCAGACTCTCTATTCTTTTTGTCATAGCAATATATTATTTTTATATGTATGTTTATGTGGCTAAGATAAGATTATTAAGGAGTATATTAAGTAAGAATCATAAAATAGCATCATTCTTTAGAATAGACTAATGGAAACAATTGTTAAGGTGTCGAGCCGTTCAGGTAGAAACTCAAATATAGAAATTCTTAGGTTTGTACTCCTTTGCTCTATTTTTATATGGCATTTGATTGTACATGGCCTTGACTTTAAAAATGTAGGCATAAAGCCATACCCCTATAATATTCATTTGACAATTCTTGCTACAGCATTCTTAAGTCCAGCAGTAAACTGCTTTATGTTTATCTCGGGATGGTTTGGAATGAAGTTACGTTGGAAAAAGGTTTGTACATTATCAATTGTTTGTATCTTGACATCCTGCTTCTGTACCTTCATCAACCGAGTAGGAATACTTAACATATCTGGGGGGGGGCAAGAGGGCACCTGGGTATATCTATTCCCTGTCTCCAATCAGCTATGGTGGTTTATGACTGCCTATATGATGGTGTATCTTGTATCGCCCTTCATTGAAGCGGGCCTTCAAGCACTTGATAAGAAAACAATGCTCATATCATTTGTTGGAATGACTGCAATAGAAATATTATCCTTACCAAGTGGCGTAAATTGGGGATCAACATTCTTTGGCCTGCTATATATATACGTCATCGCAAGGTATATGAGAATTCTCAACATAGAGTTAAACGCTAGAAAAGGTATAGCGATCTATATATTAGCTTTGCTGTCAATGATATTATTAGAGGAATTTATCAATGGAACGATGCACAAGAAAGAACGTTTGTTCTTTATGCTTGATTACAATAATCCCTTGATTATCACACAAGCAGTATGTATATTTTATATAGTAAAAGCAATACCACAACTTAACAGCAATCTCACAAATAGATTTTTTGCGCCATGCCTCTGCATCTATCTCATACAAGAAGTTATATTCCCATATAAAGCGATCGTTGGCATTTTCAGTCAGAGCATTTTGAAAGGAATAGCAATAACCGCAATATTCATAATCAGTAGTTTATTATCAGGACATATAATATTTTATACTGCTAGAAAACTGACAGACTTTATTGCAAGAATGGCTCCCGCACTCATTACCATATGCGGAAGCCATCTAGACAAAACAGACTAATGTTAGAGCTTCTCTATATACCCGAACAGCTCATGCGCGTTGAAGCAGGGACAGGACTTGGGAGTCGTACCCGGCAGATCGCGATGACCGACAATCTTGGCACTGGGAAACATCTTATGAAGGATGGTCAGCAGGTCAGTCAGCTGTTCGGTTTGAGCAGGAGTTCTCGTGTCGCACGGCAGTCCGTTCTCGTCCAGCCCACCCTCATAGCAGATGCCTATGGAACAATGGTTGTACGGTACGGCGTGAGCCCCTACTTCCAACAGCATGCGGTGCTGCGTCATCGTACCGTCGCGACGGATGTAGAAGTGATACCCAATCTTGCGGAACTTACGCGCACGATGGTCACGGAGCAGTTGCTCCACAGTATAGTCTTGGTTGCACCTTGTAGCCGAGCAGTGCAGCACTAAATACTTTATGTCGTCGGCAGACATCAAGTTTCTAGTTCGCATAGTGATTATTTATTATTGATTAATTATTACTTAATAGGAAGGTCAATCTCCGTTCAGTAACAGTTAAATTTGAACTAAACATTAATAATTAAGAATTAAACAATAAAAAGATGAGCCAAGTCGGAGACTTAATGATGAACAAAAGCATGGACTTTGCAATACGCATTGTAAATCTATACAAATGGCTTTGCGAAGAGGAGAAAGTCTATGTGTTGAGCAAACAACTTCTTCGTTCAGGCACAAGCATTGGTGCTAATCTTGCGGAAGCCCAAGCTGCCATCAGTAAGCCCGACTTTATAGCTAAGGTCTATATATCAGCCAAGGAGTGCCGGGAGACACAATATTGGATTGAACTCTTGCACAGAACTCATTTTCTTGATGACAAGCAATACTCATCCATCTATGAGGATGCTACAGAGTTAGGAAAGCTTCTGTCGTCAATTACCAAGAAAGCATCTTCCGGCAACAAGTAGCCATTAACAACTACTCATTATTGCCCCATCGCTCCAAGTAATCATTAATCATTAACAACTACTCATTATTCCCCCATCGGCTCCAAGTAATCATTAATAATTACTCATTAATAACTACCTCAGATGCAGCTGGACAAGCCCAGGGCTGTGAGGGCCGCGATAGCAGCTTGAATGATGGCGTTGATGATTTGCGCCCACGTGATATTCGGTTGATTCTTGTTACACATAATGAACTAATTTTAATTTGTGAATAGAAGTTGTCTTGAAAGGGTGGCCTGTCAAGCAGGCCACACCAGGTTACGGTTGAGTAGTGCCACCCGTTTGCGAGCCCGAACCCGAGTCACTTGGTTTGACCGTCTTCGTGGTCGTCTTGGCGGCATTCAGGTCAACGGTAGTTGCGCCAGCCTTCTCTGCCTTGAGCGTAGCAGCTTGAGCCGTACGGCTGGACACCGGATTGAACTGAGCACGGTTGAGCAAGTTCTCAAAGTCGGTACCCGGCGTGAAAACAATGTTCACCGCCTTGATGTTCGACGCGGAGAAGTCCTCCAACTTTTCAGCCCCCTCACTGCTGAGCGAGATCCAGAAGTTGCCAAGCTCACCCATTTGCACCTTCTTCCCTTCGAGAAGCATCTCGACGAGGCACTCACACATGTCGATGATCACGCCACGCACCGTTCCGCGTGAGAAAACCCCGTTATGGGTAGCAATGTGCTCCACAAACTTGCTGAATGACATCAGCTCTCTCATTTGAGGCTTAGCGTAAGCCTTCAACGCAGCATCCTTATCCATAGGATTATGCTGCAAGTAAATTGAATAATCGATCATACTTTTAATGATTAATGATTATTTTTTATTTATTACTGTGAGCAGTTCGATATAAGTAAGAAGTGTTACGACCGGTCAAGTAATCACTCATAACTAACCATCGGTAACTGAATCACACTGCAAAGTTACTATGACAAAGAAGTGAAAGCAAGAAAGAAACTTATGCATACCTTTCTTTCTATTTCCTTCCTCATTATCAACAAGTTATATTAAAATACAGAAACATCATAATCTACCCAACCAATAAGAGAAATAAGTAATCATCACTAATTAATAAGTAATCATCACTAACTAATAAGTAATCATTACTAATTAATAAATAATCATTACTAATTACTCACTACAACAATGAAGATAGAAATTACAGGTGATCCAGGCACAGGCAATACCTTCCAGGAGTACAACATACAGCATATTGATAATTTCAATCCAAATGCTACTACTGTCAACAACACCTATATCAATGGCGTTAAGCAGACACCACAAGAGTCCACCTGTCAAAACGTCCCAGAAAAGGACACAGCCCCCATCAAGGCTGAAATTCTCAATTATGTCAGCAAGCTAAAACCCTACTTGGCGGATGGATGGAAAAGTAAGTATGACAAGTTATGGAATGACATTCTACGTATTCCAGCAGTTGATAAAGAGGTTTACAAGCCTGGGAAACAACAGGGAACGAACTTCAACCGCAATCTGGTGGCACACATTATATATTATATAGGTCAACAAGGAGTCTTCACGGACAAAACTGCGACCCACATTGCTGAAAAACTTGAAGGTAACAGCGAGCATCCCGTACGCGGAGCCCTTAGAATAGCACCTGACGAGAAAATACAGTCGGAAGTGAAGAGACTGTTGAAGGAAGCTGACTATTGATAGAGAGACAATGGAGTTAGATATTAAAGGCAATCCCGGAAATAATAATTCTTTCCAAGACAATCAAGTTGATCGTACGGCGAGCTTCAACCCTAATGCAAAGGAAGTACATGTAAATCAATATCTACAGCAACAAAGCCCTGACTACAGACTCATCAGTTGTTTCCGTGAACTTCAGGAAGAAGTGAGGAATGATGACAGACTTCAGAAGAAGTTAGACGACATCAAACGCTATCGTACACGATTGCCGCATACCATAGGACTTAAGGCCAAGCTGCAAGATGGAGGCTTTTCCAAAGATGCTATTGACAAAGCGTGCCGGCAGAAGCAATATTATGCCAAGAAATCAACAAAATATCAGTACTATGAGGGGGCACAGAAGATTGACAGCTATCTCTTTGCCATTGTCAGCAGCCGTTTTGATACGTACGTGATGCCTTTAATCGTAAAGCAATCACCCTTAAATGTCATAAAGAAGGTTGTATATGAGCAGGTCATCATGCCTGTTGTTGATAAATTGGCATTCAATGGAGAAAAAGACACCGAACTTCGCTATAACATCGACGACATTTTCGGTATGCTCTATTATCTGACAGGGAACTGCCACATCAATTGGAAAGAATACCATGTATAACCCAGCTTTCGACCCGTATAACGGCATCTACAGAATGCTATATATCATGAAGTATCTGGACATGGGAAAAGACATGGATGTGGATCGTTTACGTATCTTCGACTATTATCTCCTCTTCCCCTACAAGATACATAAGATACATTTGAAGAAGACGGAGGTGACATTCAAAGACCTGCGTAAACATGTGAAAAGCACGCGCAATCCTTACAATGTCTCACCCAACGACCGTAGATTCTTTGAGCGTCTCCGCCCCTATCAGATGATAGCACTCAGCCATATCGCCAGTTATGGTATTATCAGTACAGAATTATTACTTCAGCAAAAAGTTAAAGTAATCGATGCGGACAAAATGCAGATGGTGATGTCAAAACTTGAAGAATTACCAGCATTGGAGCGGAACGTATTGGCATGGCTGACCTATTGCTTCCGCGACACGCCGCTCAAAGGTGAGTACGGGTTGAAATACCGTACAGAATTATTGGAATATAAATACGATGGCTGTTAGTATCATTGTCAACCGACTTTATGTACTTACCGAAGAGGGTAAGGTTGCATACGATGAGCATTTCCACCACGGAGTGAATATCATCCGCGGCGAGAACAGCAGTGGCAAGTCCACTATCACCCATCTGCTGTTCTACGGGCTTGGTGGAGACTATACCCACTTTGTCGCTGAAGCGCGCCGTTGTTCGCAAGTGATGGTGGAGGTAAGCCTGAGCAAGGCTACTCTAACGCTTGCTCGCCGGATCAATAAGGACGAGACAGGAAGGGTACTGTCACAACAACCCATGACCATCTACTGGGGATCGCTTGATGAGGCCTTGGCTGACAAATGTCATTCCGAGACTCACGGTTATCAATCCACAGCAAACAGGCGCAGCTTTTCTGAAGTACTATTTCAGATTTTAGGCATCCCTATTGTACAGGGTGACAATAACATCACCATGCATCAGTTGCTTCGTCTGCTTTATATCGATCAAGAGTCTCCGACCAGTTCTCTATTTCTTTATGAACCCTATGACGAAAAGACAACCCGTGAGACGGTAGCTGACCTATTGTTAGGCGTATTCGATGACAAGCTCTATGAGGCCAAGAGAAAGCTAAAGAAGTTGGAAGAAGAACTTTCAGAAGTGAAGTCAGACCTCCGCGTATTTGGGCACATACTCAATAAGCAGCAACGTTCGCCGGAATATATACAAGGCGAGATTGACAGAAAGAACAAGGAAATTGATGAGCTTGACTCACAAATCATGCAGCTAAGACGTGGAGAGAAATTAGAAAAGACTCCAGTGCCACTGACTGAGAAGCTGAAACAAGAAGTCATTTCGTTAGAAAGAGCCTCCAAGGAAATAGAAGATAACATTGTTGATCTCGATTACGACATTCAAGATACGCAATTGTTCATTGATGAAATTGTCCGGAAGCAGATAGCACTGAACCATTCGGAAAGCACCCGTCAAATATTGGGATCCCTAAAGTTGGAATACTGCCCTGAGTGCCTGTCACCCCTACCCCAGGATACGCCAGAAGGCGTCTGTCATCTTTGCCATCAAAAGGTGGAAAGTCAGAATGGTGTCACCCAAGCCAGAAGACTTGTTCAAGAACTGGAATTTCAGAAAGAAGAGTCAGAGAACATCCTTAAAGATGATAAGACTCAACTGATGCAAGCCCAGGCGAAGAAGAAAAGTATCAAAGCTCAACTAAGAGATGCCCGCAAGCAACTTGATGTGCAATTGGGTAAAGGCAGCAGTAGTGTTGCCGAGAAAATTGAAGATTTGAACTTCAAGAAAGGTGAGATCAAAGGAGAACTCCTGCAATATTACACAATGCTCGAGAACGCCGAAAGATATGCCCAGTATCTGGAAAGTAAAAAACAGTTGGAGAGTGAAATCAAAACTACCGAAAAAGCCATTAATGAGCGGATGGTGAAACAAGAAGCAAGACGGGAGCTGGTCATGAAAAAGATTCAAGAGCATGGTGTCTATTTCCTTACTCACGACGAAGACCGGCAACGCAATTTCATAGGTGCGACACCATCGGATTTCACAATTGACTTCACTAACAACATCTTCTTTCTCCGCGACAGAAATTACAAATATAGTGCCTCATCCACATTCTTCCTGAAGTTGGTAGCCCGTTTCTCTATTTTCTTCGCATCCTTGGATGTCGCTTCCATGCGCTATCCCCGATTCATCTTCGCGGATAACATGGAAGACAAAGGAATAGAAATCGAAAGAGCACAGAAGTTCCAAAAGACGCTCATTGACAGCCTAAAGAAATACGATACAGACTGCTACCAGGTCATCTATACCACATCGTACATCACTGACGAGCTTGACCACAGTGATTATGTCGTTGGAGAGCACTACAATATGCAGCACAAGAGTCTCAAGAACGTCAGTTTGTAAGGAACATATGTTCGCAGCCTCATCAACATAAGTTCGTGAGCGCAAGAACATAGGTGACAAGAGCAACGAACATAGGTTCGGGAATACAACATCAATCATATCATGCCTGTTGAGTTCATTAGAATGACAAGAGCTGATTTCCTAAGCAAAAATTATCTAAGCAAGTTTATGCCTTTGGAATATGCTTTAGGCAGTTTGAAAAACAAGTATCTGTGGCTTGCAAATCCCACCCAATGGGAAGATCCTTTTGAGAAAAGATTTGTAACGGCAAAGTACATAGATGAAGCAGGAAAAGAAAAGGACTTTAGTTGGTTGGGAAGAGTATTCTGCATTTGCTTTACTCAAACACCTCGAAGCGAGGCTTACTGGAGTGTCTATTCAAGAAAAGAAATAGGCATCCAACTGAGGATCAACCGCAGTGAACTTTTGAAGGAGCTTGACGAATTTAGCAAAGACAATGAAAACTTCAAGGTTTATATTGGCAAGGTTGAATACATGAAGGCTATAGACATAAAGAAGCCTTTATCTCAAATTTCGATGGTCGATAAGCCTAAAAATATTAATAGTTCTGATTTTAAGGCTCGCCTTTTATTGATAAAGCGAAGAGACTTCGAGTACGAGAATGAGATACGCATTATAGTCGTCAAGCGAAAGGAAACGCAAGAGAAGGGCATCAGATTACCAATTAAAGATATATATCAACTGATAAACCAAATCACTATAGATCCATCAGCAGGTAACTATACAACAGATGCTCTGAAATACTACTTAACAGAAAAATTAGGCTTCACGCCTATTGACAGGACTACAAGTCAATTCCATAGAGTTGTCAGATCTAATCTTTACATGGAAAATCAGTCGAATGTGAAAATACCACTATTGTAATATAAAGTCAACGATAGCATAAAGAAAATATTTTTAATATAATCATTATTTTTATGATACCAAAGATTATTCACTACGTTTGGTTAGGGGGGGCAAGAAGTCACCGAGTGTCAAGAGATGCATTCGAAACTGGAAAAAAGTTATGCCAGACTACGAGATTAAAGAATGGAACGAGACTAATTTCGATGTAAATAGCATAGCATGGGTTAAAGAAGCTGTATCTGTTGGCAAATGGGCTCTCGCATCCGATTGCATACGGCTTTATGTCCTATACAAGTATGGCGGAATCTATATGGACACAGACGTTATGACATATAAACCGTTTGACGAGTTCCTTAAATATGATTTTTTTACGTCTGTTGAATATCATCCCAGTGGATTTATACCCGGTAAGGATGTTGACGAAAATGGACTTCCAAAACCAGGTGTTCAAAGAGTAGCTAACTTAGGGCTTCTTTCTGCTACATTTGCTGCCGCTCCCGGCAATCCATTTATAAAGGATTGTTTGGATCACTATCTTACAAACCACTTTATACGGAAAGATGGTTCTCTCGATATGGATTTCATTATTCCAGGCGTGATGGCAATGAATGCAGTGAAGTATGGTTTCCGCTTCTTCGACAAAACACAGAAACTTGATCACAATATGATAGTGTTAGATTCAAGCGTTTTCGCTGGTGATTGGCTTACGAGAACTTCGGAAAGTTACTCAATGCATTTCGTAGATCACAGTTGGGTTAAAAAGACTACGAAGGAAAAAATAAAAGACTTTTTAATATGTAGTTTTCCTTGGTGGTTCAGAAGATGAAATAACGCAGGGATACTTTAAGTGAAATTCCTCCAGTCAAATATAAGTTCTTCAATGCATGTAATGCATAAATGATTTTGCTGATATTTTAATTAATCTGTAGAAATTATGGATGTTTCTATAATAATTGTTAACTATAATACGAAGGATATTACTTTGGACTGTATAGACTCAGTTTTCGAACAAACTAAGGATATAGAGTTTGAAGTAATTCTTGTAGATAATAACTCACACGACGGTAGTAAAGAACTTCTTGGCAAGGATAAGAGGATAAAGTTTATTGAGGCTGGAGATAACTTAGGGTTTGGAAATGCTAATAATCTTGGCCTTAAATTTGCTACAGGGGAATATATATTTTTCCTAAACAGTGATACAATTCTTCTCAATAATTCAGTCTATATATTCAAAAAGTTCTATGAGTCTCATAGAGAAAAGTTGCGCCTTGGTGGTATAGGCTGTCAGCTTATTGACAAAGCTGGTAATCCCATCCATTCAGGTAATTATTTTCCTAATTGGAGGCGTGACTTCCGCGCAGAACTTAGGGAACATTGGGCACATGTAAAGCATCAAGAAAAGGAACCAAGATTATCTGTTCCCTTGCTAGAATCTCCTTTCCCTACGTTTAAAGTTGATTACGTAACCGGAGCTGATCTGTTTGTTAGTAGAGCTGTACTTGAAAAGTATGGTGCATTTGATGCTGACTTTTTTATGTACTACGAAGAAACAGAGATGCAATACCGGTGGCATACTAACGGTTTGGACAATTACATAATCGATGGTCCAAAGATAATCCATCTAGAAGGTGGTACTTCTAAAAAGGTGCGAAATAATATCGATAAGGAAAGCCGCACATTAAGAAGTGTTATTCTCTACAATAAAAAAGTGTTGGGTAAATTTGATTATTATATATTTAGATTTACTCTCGCAATTCTTAAAATTCCCACTCTAATATTGAGAAGAGAAAATTTTAGTAACAAAAGGAAATATATAAAAGTATTACTTAGAAGATAAAGACATGATTATAGTAATATCTGCAATTTTATTCTTTCTACTTTTTCTTGTATCAAATTACAAGAATAAAAAGAGAGTATCAATTATTGCATATGTAATTTTTGCTATTATATTATTAGCCACAAATGGTCAATTTTATAATGATTACCCTCAGTATATAGATTTATATTTAGGCGAACCTTCTATGTATGGGTCGCTTGATATTAATAATGGATATGAATTAGAGAAACCATTTGCCTATTGGGTATTGTTGATTAGACATATTTTACCAATATCATCTTATACGTATATTTTATGTTACTCATTAATGTGGATGCTACCATTCTTTTTTATACTAAAGAAAGGTTCTAATAATGTTCCATTGTCATTGTTCCTGATAAGTACAATGGAGGCTGCTCCCAACTTTTGTTTATATTTACAGCTCAACGACAAATGATAGCAAACGTTTCTATCATATGGGTTTATTACGTTTTGAATTTTAGTAACTTGAGAAGGAATAGGAAATATGCAATAGTTTGTTTGTTAATCGTCCTTGCTTTATTTGCTCATTCTACATCATATTTTGTAATACCATTGCTTACAATTTTATATTTTATCAAGAATAAGTTATCAAAAAATATATTAATTATAATGATGATAATAAGGGCAAGTCTAATAATAGGACCTTATGTGCAAAACTTCTTAAGACCTATATTTGTTGGATTTCTACTTTCTTTAGGTAGCAGTGATGCAATTGCACGCAGTACGAGATATTTTGTTGAAAATATATATGATATACAAGTCGCTAACTTTAATGCGTTGCTTCCTTTCACTGCTGTTGGAATAACAATTCTATCTTTCTACACAAAGGAAGAATTAAACAAATTTGGAGCTAAATGTATTGCTTTTGCAGTAATTGCCTATAATCTATTTAATTCTGTATCTCTGCTAAATAGATCTTTAATGTTGTTTATTATTTTTGGGTGTATCTTAGGATTACCCAAAAAAATTCAGAAGCCTAGCAAACAAGTAAAACTTGCTTTCTCGTTCGTTGCATTAATGCTTTTCTATACAACATTTAACGCGTATAGTCAACCTTATAATCCCAACTCGGATGAAGGAAACAGATTGTTCCCATATCCCTATGTATGGGAAAATAAAGTTTTATAAACTCATAACCATGGCGAAGAATATTTTAATAAACGCAAACACTATATGTTTGCCGAGATGGGGCGGTGAGGGTTATATATCGGGAGTCGGTAGATCAACATCTTATTTGTTGGATGCTTTGAACAGAATAAATGATAAGGACTTATATATTAGCCTATTGGTAGAAGGTCCACAATATATTGGAACGTATCCCGATTATGAAAACCTAAACATAAATTACGTGCCTTTTTTTAGTAGATTAGGAATCGGCAAGTTATTAAGGAAATATCTATATCGCCCTGATGTATACCACTTTCCGGATAATTTTAATATTCATGAATATAAAGGAGAACAATATGTACTGACCATACATGACATGATTCAGTATAAGACGGCTCTGCTAAATCATGATACTACAAAGATAAAAAAATATGAAAGCAAAGTGCGGAATGCAGAGCTAATATTTACATGTTCAGAATTTTCAAAAAAAGAAATCCTAAAATACATAGAGATTCCAGAAAAACAAATTGAGGTTGTTTATTGGGGAATTGATAACCATAAATTTAAAAAATTGGATTCTGAAGTTGATACTGAAACCCAAAGAAAAATAGGAGATAGATATTTCTTATCTGTCTCATGTAAGGATGAAAGAAAGAATATAAGAATTTTGTTAAAAGCTTATGAAAAATTTCAGCAAACAAGCAAAAACAAATTGGTTCTTATATGGTCAAATCCACCACAAGATATCTTAAAAGCATACAGTCAGTTAATCGAAGAAAAGAAGCTAATCATTCTAAATTACGTTTCTGACATTGAACTCGTGAAATTATACAATGCTGCCATAGCTACACTTTTCCCTTCAAGAGAAGAAGGCTTTGGCTTTCCAATCCTAGAATCATTTGCGTGTGGTACACCAGTTATGACTTGTAAAAATTCTTCCTTAACAGAGATTGGAGGGTCATTAGCAAATTTTGTGGGTGAGGACTCACTAGATGAAATGATTGATACAATGAGGCATTTATCAAATATAGATAAGTCAGAATTCTTACCAAAAGCCTCTGCATACATTAAAAAGTTTAGCTGGGATAACACTGCACAACATTATATTGATGTATATAAGAAATTATAAAATTAAGTAGCATGATACCAAAGATTGTACATTATTGTTGGTTGAGTGATGATCCTGTACCAACAGAACTTCAAAAGTATATGGAATCATGGAAGAAATATCTTCCTGACTACGAGTTTGTCAAATGGGATTTTAGCCGATTCTCCAAAAATGAATCAAAGTGGGTGAGTGATGCTTTTGACAACAAAAAGTATGCATTTGCAGCAGATTATATTCGTTTATACGCACTGTATAATTACGGTGGCATCTATTTGGACATGGATGTAGAAGTCACTAAGCCGTATGGAGATATGCTAAAACTTGGTACAATGCTTGGCCTTGAGAACTCTAAAGTAAACTCTTTAGAGGTAGCAGCTTTTGGAGTAGAAAAACATTCTGAGTGGATAAGACTTTGTCTTGATCATTATAATCAGCGTGAGTTCATTAATCCTGATGGATCATTTAATGACCAGCCGCTTCCGGGTGTTATAAAGAAGTGTTTGTTAGATAACGGATACACATTGGTAGAAGTGAATTCATTAGAGGAAGCTCTGAATGTGTCAGGGAAGGGGATTCCTATTTTCCCTTATGAATTCTTCAGTCCCAAGAATCATGATACTGGTAAAATAAAGAGGACTTCAAATACATATTCAATCCATCATTTTGCTGGGTCATGGCTTCCTGAATACCAACAAAGAGAAATGCGTTTTTGGCATGCCCTTGGCATCCGTGATTTAAGAATTCTTCTTAGAATTCATAATCTCTTTAAATATGGTTCTATAAAGAGCGTGCCAAAGAAGTCTCGTGAAAATAAAAAAATGTAAACCATGATACCTTATCTAGGAGTTTTTGTTTTTTCCTTAATATGCTTGTATTTAACTGAAAAAAGTTATAATAAGATTTTAAAGAGATTCCTTTTTCTTGTAGCAATTCTTATGCCAGCTGCATTAGCAGGATTAAGAGATCCTTTAATAGGAACAGATACAAGTGGTTATCCACTATACACATATGACTTTGTTTCAAGAGCCTCTTCTCTTTATCAAGCAATAACTTGGAATGATTCTGTAGAAGGTGCATATTCCTTTATTGGTTATGTGTCATCACATATTCTGAATGTTTTCAATTTTTTCTTATTTGTAGTTTCATTGATTACAATGATTGGAGTATTATGGGGAGGAGTTGCATCAAAAGAAGACAAAGTATGGTTATTCTTTCTATTCTTTTTCATGTACTATAATACATCTCTAAATGCAGAGAGACAAGCAATGGCACTGGCGATGTGCTTACCTTGTATAGCCTATATGTCAAAGAAGAAATATGTGATGACTGCTATTACATTTGTATTGGCATATAGTTTACACCATTCAGCTATCTTATTTGCATCTGCCATAGCACTATATTACTTAATTGAGCGAATGCCAAAGACTTTCAATAGAACAGCGACTAAGTTTTTAATGGTTATTGCAATAGTTGCTATTTTGGCATCATTCAATACCATACTTAATTATCTTGTTGGATTTGGCCTTGAAGATAAGTATGTAGACCGTTATGGTAGTTCAGATGAATACGGTAGTAATGTGCCAATTTCCTTGTTTGCATTAAACTTATTCAATTTTATAGTTTATAAGTTTATAACAAGAAAGTCTACTAAAGACACTCTGTATATTTTTGGTGACTATACGATGATAATAGGCGTCTTACTTTGCTTTGCAGGTTTGATATCAACTTTTGCCGTGAGAATAGATGCATACTTCATGTTTATTAATATCCTTATTCTAACCCATTACCTCCCAAAAGCTACAATGTTCTGGAAAGCATCAACTGTAGGATTCTATATATTCTATTGGTTAATGGTAGTAGTAGTGGCTAATTTAGGCGACACTTATCCTTATACTTCTATTATCTTAGGTCAATTCATATAAGCGAAACTTAATGCTAAGGGGCTTTTCATTCTTATTATGTTTGCTATCTTGCTTGATAACACGAGCTCAACAAGTAAGTCCTTTATTTGAATGCACGAGAAATCTCGACAATCCTTATGGTTTTTGCGCTCATGTTACTCGTAAAGGGAGTCGGTATGATTATCAAACTATGAATAAGCAATTATGTCTGATTAGAAAAGCTGGTGCAAATAATATTCGGAGTGATATAGATTACGGTATTATAAGTAAAGATGGTAATGGTATCTTAGATTCAGTGCTATTGTCTACAAGACAATATGGAGTCAATTTCTTGGGAATAGTATACGACCCGCAACTTTATAGAACAGTTTGGCAAAACACCACAGAATTTTCCACATATCTGAATACTCTTAAAGATAACTATGCTAAGAGGCTTCAATATGTAGAATTTTGCAATGAGGTTAACTACAGTAAGTTGCCAAACCTAACGGCGCATTATATCTTTGACTTGCAGAAGGTCTATGCCCTCAAGAAACAGAATCCTAATTTAAAGATATTGTTTTCTGGCGTTTATGATAAAGCCGGTTTCTTCTTAGACAGCATGATGTCACAAGGAGCTTATCGATACTTTGATGTTATGAACCTTCATATATATCCGAGTGATGAGGATCAATTGATGGACTTGTTCAAATCTCTTAAAGAAAATATGAACAAGTATCATTGGAGCTCGCCAGTATGGATTACAGAAACCGGTATGAATACCGCTGCTTATGACATTAGCGACACCAATTACGAGTTCTTTACTAATGTAGTTCCTCAAGCATTAAAGAAATTACGACTTAATATTAAAAAGATAAATTATGGAATAATTCATGATACAAGAACTGGTTATACAACACTAAATGATGATGAAGTAATGGCTTATATAACAGGTTTAGGAGCATCGCCAGTTTATCTAACTTTTGATGAAATTAAAAATATAGGCATAAAAAGAATGCCAGTATTGGTAGCTACTTATGATGAAGGTTTTCCTGCAAAGTACTTTCCAATCATATTAGATTATGTGAAACGTGGCGGTACCATTATCCTTCCTTATGGCGCACCGTTCTATTATGACAGAAATGAAGAAAGCACCAAAGGCGTAGGAGACACTTATGCAAAACAACTACACATAGGAGAATTGTTCTGGTGGACAAACATAGCTAAAGCACTTAATGCTCCAGAGACTCCCGTAATAGTAAGGGTCAATGCGCTATTTGGTAAGAATTATACTTACGGCTTTGATAAGAAGACGGGTAAGACTGCACGGTATCTAACAGAAGACAATCTAAAAGGTAAGGATAAAATGATACCAATAACATATGCCGGCAATGACAAATATATGGGAGTTGTGGCAGCACTGTACAAATTAGACAGCGATTTAAAGGGGAATATCATCATCCAAACCCGATTACATACCCAAAGGTATGTTGATAAAGAGCAGGAGCAAGCTCGAAGAGTCGCTCGTTTCTATCTTACTTCTTTCGCATACGGCATTGACAAGGTCTTTTGGTATAAGTTCCGCTCTTGCGAATTAGATTCTACTTACAGCGAGGATAACTTTGGAGTTGTTCACAAAGACTTATCACCTAAACCTGCATATTATGCTTACAAGACTTTGACGACTATGTGTCCTTCGGGTTCTACTCGTCCGACGTTGACAGTCAATGGTGATATTTATACTTCTTCATGGACAAAACCGGATGGGACTAAGGTCTTTGCAATATGGAGCCCCAATGGAACATGCTATACGGATTTACCAATGAAAGGCGTGAAAATCTATGACTATTTAGGTAAGCCAATTCGTCAGCAACGTAAAGGTAAATTGTTGATAACCTCCGGAGTAACATATATTATTGGACAACGATAACTAATTACGATGAGTTAATCTTATTCGTCTATGGATAATTCAGATTCTGATGATATTGTATTGACAATCGATTTGCACTATGTCTTAGACAAGGAAGGTCTCCATGACATGGATGCTGAAGTTCACAATAAATGTGGCGCATGTGTTATAGATGTCTTAAATCATTTGAGTGATGTCTTAGATGAAGACTGTCAACTTGATTTCTCAGCAGAAAAGGAAGGTGGTGTTCGAGACATTTACAAACTAATCATAAAAGGAGTAAATAATAAAGGCTCAATTGCTCATGATGTATTTATCGGTTTAGTATCGGCGATGATTTCTCATTTCATCGGCGTCGCTCCTTCTATAGATGAAACACAGAAACAACTAAATAGAGTCGAGTTAATTGAGAAACTGAAGAGGGGTGATTATTCCGATGATGATTTAAGTTTTGTGCTTAATGGTGACACTAAATATATTACTAATCGAAATGAATTCTATCGTTATCTTGACAAGGAACCTCATGTAACACAGGTAAAGTGTGATGCATCAGGTGGTTCTATACCTACAAACCGACCTACATCGGAAATATCTAAACAATTCTTCAACAATCAGATTGTAAAGAATGAAAAGCGAACAACAACAGAGACTTTCTATAATACCACAGTTATGGTTTTGATTCCTATTTTAACTAAGGACAGCAATACCAAATGGAGAGGATTGTTTAATAACCAAGAGATCCAATTTACAATTAATGACAGGGATTTCAGAGAAGAAATATTTAATCAGAAAGTTCATTTTGTTGCTGGTACATCCCTAAAATGCGATTTTACAATTGAAACTACAATCCAATACAATAGAAATGGGCAGATTACCAAAAACTCAAAGGTAGGTAGAGTTGAGAACGTTACTTCATGCTATGACGGAGAAGTGTTATCATTCAAATCGAAAAAATTAAAGAAAAAACTGAAAAGGGTAAAACAAGATAATAATCAATTATCACTATTCGATGATGATGATTTTAAATAAGGAGGTAGGATTATGAGAAGTATAGGTCTATTTTGGAAAAAACGAGAAAATAAACTACAAGATAAGAACTGTTATCAGTGTCAATATAAGATTGATGATATGTCTTCTTTGCAGTCACAAAAGAAGAAGTTAAAAGTTGACAAAGCTTTCATCTTGCAGATTAATCTGTGGAATATACAAGTTAAAGACCTTTCGTTAGGTAAAGAATTGCCTTACAAAGCTATAGACTTTGGCCTCGTTTGTCCATTATCTACAAGTGAACTTACTTTTTTACTACCATTCAAGGTTGAGAACAATAACTTTCAAGATTTAGTAAAATGTCTTTCTGAGGATACAGATTTGGCATGTTCGGTCTTCAATGAAGACTTGAAAAGTTTATCTGAGCCTGATAAGAGTTATCATACAATCGAATGTAATAATTTCAAATACGTAATGTATGAATTGTCAGATGATAATATTATTGAGAATAAATATGATGAAAATGCTGACATGACGACTCTTACATTCAGAATTAATTCTGTTTTTGAAGAAACTCAATTCAAAGGTTTTCAGCTTTACATTAGATTTAGACTAAAATTAAAGAACTTTAATAGCTTTGCTACAAAGAAGGAAGTATCTAATGATTGGCTTCAATCTGCATTTTCGAGTACCTATATGTTTGATATTCGCATAAATGATGTTCGAGAACTTTCAAAGAAGAAGAAAGAACTTGAAGAGTTTAGTGGCTTCCATTTGCCAGAATTTAAAAAGATACATTTTTTCTACATGTCCGATTCTGAGGAGACTGTTGAGAATGGAAGTTCTATAAAATTAGATAGTCGATTATTGGAGAAAGAAAGGTGGCATTCTTATTTAGGGAAGAATATAGAATTTACATCTTCCAATATTGCTCACCATTGGAAAAAAACTTCGAAAGAAACTCTTAGATTAAAAAATATCACGAGTGAAGGTGAAAATGCGAAAGTCGGTTTTGAAAACTACACACCACTATTCAAAAATTTCACTCTATTTTTCAAGACTGAATTTTCTGAACTAAAAAATAAGCGGATAGCCTTCTATTTATTTATAATCCTAGCTTTGGGCGTTGTCGCATCTGCAATCGTTTCTATCGGTAATTTCCTTATAAGCAAAAGCCTGTGGATTTGGATAGGGATGATCATCGTATTGATGATTATAGTCTGTTGTTGCGTATTTAGAAAGCACATCATTCGTTAAGAGAACGGTAATGGAATTCGCTATAATTAATCACAACACTTCGAAAGATCTCATCGTAAAGATTTTCGATAAGCTGTCTGAATTTCTTTCAGACTTGAAATCTGAGTATCCTTTTTTCAATAATTGGCTGATTAAGGTTCGAAATGAGTTAATTAATTCTGATGGAAGAATATTATTACTTTGTTATGAAAAGAATATCCTTGATTTGAAAGGTATTGCTATTCTAAAGAAGAGCGAAAAGGAAAATAAGATATGTACTTTACGTGTTGTTGACGACTATAAAAGAAGGGGAATAGGAACAATACTATATATGAATGCAAAATATATATTAAGAGACCAGGCTCCTCTGATAACTGTGTCTGGTTTACACATGAATGAATTTGCCCCTTTTTTAAAAAAGAATGGTGCAGTATTAAAAGATAAAGTAAAATCTATCTATAAGAATGGCTCCTATGAATACTTTTACAATGTGCCTTATTGCCATGAAATTGCCTTAATGTCCATTCAGCCTAAGTATGCTGAAAGAATTGCCAATGGAGAGAAGAAAATCGAGTTTAGAAAGAAAGTATTTACTTCAACTGTGAAAAAAGTCTTTATTTACTCTTCCTCGCCTATAAAACGTATCTTGGGGTATTTTAATATAACTGAGGTTATTAAGGATACACCTGAAAGATTATGGAAACAATACCATCACATTGGCTGTATAACATATGATGATTTCAAAGAATACTATAAAGGACATGATGTCGGATATGGGATAGCCATACAGAAATTTGTTACATTTTCTGAACCACTTGATCCTAAGAAACATAATCCTTCTTTCAGAGCACCCCAATCTTATTGTTATATTGACAATGTAGAAACAATAAGTTGGTTAAGTCATCAACCTTATAAGATAAAATAGGTGCCAAGTTTTTATTGAACACATTATTAGATATTAATGAATAGATTTAATGGATATGATTTCTCCATCAATTTCTATAATAGTACCAGTATATAAGGTACTAGAGAATTTCTTGCGGCAGTGCATTGAGAGTTGTATTAACCAGACTCTAAAGGACATTGAGATTATCCTTGTCGATGATGGATCTCCTGATAACAGTGGGAGAATCTGCGATGAATATACGGCCAAGGATAATCGAGTAAAGGTTATCCACAAGCAGAACGGGGGATTGGTATCAGCACGTAATGCTGGATATGATGTTGCCGTGGGAGAATGGCAGATGTACCTTGATGGTGACGACTGGATAGATACAGATACATGTGAGAAGCTTATGGATGCCATAGAAAGACATCCGAATGTAGATATCGTATTCTGGAATTGCGTACAAGAGTTAGGGACACAATCGGTAAAAGGAAAGTGGGAATGGCCCTGCAAAGATGAGGAGCATGTCTATGAAGGCGATGAATGCAAAGAGCTTGCCTTAAACACATTAATATACAAATCGGGAATCGCTACAGCCTACTCAAAATTAATACGATCTTCCTATGCTAAGGAAAAAGGTATCTTTCACGATAAACGATTGAAGCAGGGCTCCGAAGGCTTGGAATTTTCACTACGGGCTTTTTACAATGCTAAAGAAGCCCTATACGTTCGAAAATATTATAACCACTATCGCTATAATCCCAATAGCATTTCCAAGAAAGTTGACGAGAAAAACACCAAGTACCTCATCGACTGTTATGATGTGATTTGGAATGACATCCAAGGCTATGTAAATTCTGATAGATTTCGAGCTGCTTTCTATCAGCGTGTAGTGTATGTTCTCATCGCAATAGCTATGGGCACTTATTTTCATCCTTCCAATCATGACGGACTGATAACGAAAGTTAGAAAGTACTCGGCGGTTATCAATGACAATGAAATATTCAAAGTGTCTGTTGCCAAGGCTTCGACAGCAGGGATGGACAAATTGCGGAAGATCACCTTGGCATTCATACGCATGAGAATGTACTTCATGCTTGACTTCATAGCCAAAGCGAAACAATATTTCCTTAAACGAGGGAAATTTAATTATTGATAGATATGGAAAAGAAGATTGCACTCGTTACCTGCTATTTTCAACATAACTATGGCAGCCAGCTGCAAGCTTTTGCCACACAGAAGTTCTTTGACAATATCAACGTTCCGAATGAAACGATACTGATTGACGGGCTGAAGCCAGAGATTAACAAGCGGAAGTATAAATACTTCCTCGGCAGAATCTTTGACATCAACACTGTAAAGGACAAGTGGGCGACTGTTAAGAAAGTACTGGCGAAGAAGAGAATGCCTAAGTATGCTGCGAATCTGAGTATAAGATACAAGATGTTTGATGACTTCGCACAGAAAGAGTTTCACCTTTCCCAGAGGTATGGTTCGTTTGCGGAGTTAGCAAAAGCAGCCACAGACTACAGTATGTTTGTTGTAGGCAGTGACCAGCTATGGCTGCCGTCAAACATATCAGCTGACTATTACACCTTAAACTTTGTGCCAGACGCAGTCCCCAAGATGGCACTTGCCACTAGTTTCGGTGTCTCGGAACTCCCCTGCAGACAAGCAAGGATGGCAAAAGCTTTCTTGCCACGAATAGAATACTGTACCGTTCGCGAAAAAAGTGGGCAGAAACTTGTCAAGATGCTTACGGGAAGAGATGTTCCAGTGGTTTGTGACCCAACAATTCTCTTCGACTCAACTGAATGGAGTAAAGAGATATCTCCCAAGCCCTTTACGGAGGGGAAGTATCTCTTCTGCTATTTCCTAGGTAACAACCCCATTCAACGGGAGTTCGTGAAAAGAGTGAAGCAAATTACGGGCTATAAGATAGTACAGCTACAACATTGCGACGAATATATCGCAGGTGACGAAAATTTCCCTGATGAGACTCCATATAATGTTGGTCCAAAAGAATTCATCCGGCTCATCAGAGATGCTCAGTATGTCTTCACGGATTCATTCCATTGCTCTGTATTCTCTATGTTATACGGAAAGAAATTCTTTACCTTTCGACGTTATGCGAGCGATGGTACAGTGTCTACTAATGATCGTATCTACTCGTTATTGTCATTGGTTGGATTGGAGAATCGATTGCTTCGTGGGGACGAAGATGCGAATACATTCCTCGGACAGAAGATTGACTTCAGTATTGTTCATTCAAAGTTGGCCGAGCTTCGACAGTTCACCAAACAGTTTGTCTTAAATGCATTAGACAAAGAACATATCAGTTATGATAGAAATTAAAGACAAGAAAGATTGCTGTGGCTGCTGGGCATGTGAGAATGTATGTCCAGTGCAATGCATATCTATGAATGAGGATACCGAAGGATTTCGTTATCCTACTGTGGACAAGGATAAGTGCATCAACTGCCATTTATGTGAGAAAGTCTGTCCGATTATAAATGTTGAAACAGATAAGCCAAACGATAAACAGAGAGCATTTCTTTTACAACATAAGGATAAACAGATACTCCATGAAAGTGCATCAGGAGGTGCTTTTACAGCCATTGCTTCCTATGTTATTAGAAAAGGAGGTGTCGTTTTCGGTGCTGCCTATACAGACAACTATGTAGTCGCCCATCAATATGTAGAAAAGATAGAAGACCTATGGAAGTTCCGCAATTCAAAGTATGTTCAGAGTGAAATGCGCAATGCATATGCTCAATGCAAGGAATTCCTTAAACAAGAAAGAATAGTATGTTTTAGTGGCGTACCATGTCAGTTGGAGGGTTTACTGAGATTTCTTCGTAAGCCATACGAGAACCTGATAACCGTGGATGTTCTCTGCCATAGTATAACATCTCCCGAGGTCTTTCGCCTATATGTTTCCTCGCAAGAGAAAAAGTTTGGTAAAGACATAAGTAATATCAGATTCAGAGACAAATCGCCTTTTGGTTATAAATACTCTCAAATGAGTGTTTATAAGAATGGAAAACAAGTCTATCGGGAAGGGGTAGATACAGATGTGTATTTAAGGTCTTTTTTCTCTGATATAAATGTTCGTCCGAGCTGTTATGATTGTAAGTTCAAAAAGCAACATCATCTTACCGACTTCTCTATTTGGGATTGCTTTGATGTTTACAAGTTCTCAAAAGACTTTGACAATGATAAAGGAGTTACAAGACTTTTAGTAAACACGGATAAGGGACTTCATATTATTGAGAGTTTAAAAGATGAAGCCTTGATTATGGAGATACCTGTTGACAAGGCTGTTTGTGGAGTTAAAGAAATGTTCCACTCGGTCAAGAAAAATCCCAAGCGGAGATCGTTTTTCAGCCGGATTTCGGATTTTCAACAAACGGGGGGGGGTAACCCATTACAAGAATTTTTCCCCATTACGAAGAGAACGATGGCGGAAAAATATTTCCGAACCATTACTTGCAAGTTAGGGTTATATTCCATAATAAAGAGACTTGTAAAAGCCACGATAAAGAATATCAAAAGGGTATAGATAATTATCTTGTTTGGCTTTGCGGGTCGTCAAAAGCCAAACGAGATGATAGAAATTAAAGACAAGAAAGATTGTTGTGGCTGCTGGGCATGCGAAAATGTATGTCCAAAGCAATGCATATCAATGAATGAGGATAATGAAGGATTTCGTTATCCTACAGTGGACAAGGAAAAGTGCATCAATTGCCATCTATGTGAAAAGGTCTGCCCAATTATCAATGTAAAGCCAGAGGTAGTCCGGCAACAAGAGGGTTATGTAGTTCAGAATAAAGATTCCCAAGTTTTATCCGAGAGTACGTCAGGAGGAGCATTCTCAGCCATTGCAAAATATGTTCTTCAAAAGGGCGGAGTCGTCTTTGGCGCAGCATTGAATGAGAATAACGAGGCAAGACATATATATATTGATAGTGAATCCGAGCTTTGGCGATTCAGAAACAGTAAGTACGTGCAGAGCCTGATTGGCGACACCTTTGCACAAGCGAGAAGGTTTCTTAATGAAGGTCGTTTGGTATGTTTCAGTGGAACGCCTTGTCAAATGGAAGGCTTAATCCAATATCTACGCAAGCCATATGAAAATTTGATAGCTGTTGATGTCGTGTGCAGGGCTGTTCCCTCACCTAAAGTCCTGCGTAAGTATTTAGAATGGCAACAACAACAATACGGGAAGCCATTGTCCCACTTGAAATTTAGGGACAAACAATTCTATGGGTATAAGTACTCAAACATTAGCTTCCAAACTGCAAGTAACAGCTACCATGAAGGCATTGATACTGACCCTTGGCTAAGGTCGTTCTTTTCTGGTATTAATGTCCGGCCAAGTTGTTATTCCTGCAAGTTCAAAAAACGTCATCGGGTAACAGATATTACCATGTGGGATTGTTTTGAGCCATCAAAGTTCTCAGAGGAAATGGACAATGACAAAGGGGTTACACGTATAATCGCACATTCTGAAAAAGGCGCTTCCGTGATGAAGGCTATTGGAATGTACGCATATATAAAAGAGATAGAACCTGACCGATTGTTGGAAGGTGTCAAGGAGTTCGTCATACCTGCCGAATTCAACCCCAAGCATGATGCGTTCTTCAGGGACATGGACTCTATGTCTGCTCGTGACTTGTTCAACAAGTACTTCCCGGTAACATTCAAAACGAAATTCGAGAAACATGTCCGCTTGACTATGCTGAGATTAGGGCTGTATAAGCAGCTGAAAGCACTGGCGAGAATGCTGGTGGGACAGGTGAAGAGATAACATTTTTAGAACCATGAAACAGCATTACGTTCCACGATTTTATCTACGAAGGTTCTCTGATAACGAGAGAAGTATTTCCACATATGACAAGCAATTGTCTAAGGCTTATTCTGCAAGCATGATGTCTGTTTGTTGTGAGGATGACATATACACCATCTCAGACAACTATGTTAAAGATAGCAACAATCGGACAGGTAGTAATATTAACAAGTACTCTTTAGAGAAAGACCATTTTGCAAAGATAGAAGAACCACTTTATGCCAAGCTCTTGCAAGAGATAGACGAAATAAAGGACGAATGGATTTCTGGTAAAAACCAATATCGCTTAAAATTCTTGGAAAAGAGAGAACTTGCATTACATCTTGTTACTCAATTCTTTCGACATCCGCTATTAAAAGATTCAACAGTTGATGACTATATTAGAATGGAACGGGCTGGAATAGACATGGTAAAATGCATAATGGCTAATGCAGAAAATAATGAGGCATTTAATGACCTAAAGGTAGATATAACATGTGAGAAGCCTGTACTTCATGCTAATCTAACATATCGAGATAGTGAAACGTTAATGATGTTTGCTAACGCGATAGCGAGTAATATTTGGTTATTCGAGATTAGCGAGGGTAATAATTTCTATACAAGTGATTTTCCTCTTGTGGTTGAGCCGCATGCTAAGGATGCAAGGCCGATGTTTATGGGGCTAGCCCAATATGGTGGTGAATTGTCATATCCGTTGTCACCAAGTTTGATGTTGGTGTCGTATGATAGAGCGTTTTTTAAAGATTTGGAAAACGAAGATTGCTCATTTAAAATAGTTGATGCCAAAGAAGTCCGCAGACAGAACATGCTAAGATATTTCTACGCCAATAGGCATTTGTTCAGTTACAAAAAAGATTTCAGCTTAATTGACTTTATTTACAAGTGTAATGGAGGGCATCATGTTTTTATGAAGCCAAACTTCAAATCTGAAATAGTCAGTGGATTAGGAAGATATTGAAATTCATAATAGTTTATGAAGATAACACATATTCTTGAATATGCCGGTGGTGTTGAGCGATACCTTGAACTGCTTGCGCCTCGGCTAAAAAAGGAAGGATTTGAACAGACGATAATCTGCTCACATTCTGTCAATCTTGGTAAATTGAAGGAATCGGCAGATGCATGTTATGTCACTGATATGCGCCAGACCTTCAATCCTATTGCTGTGGTGAAGATTATCAGGCAAGTGCGCAGAGCGATAATAGCTTCAAAACCTAATATCGTTTATTGTCACAGCAGCTTTGCAGGAGTCTTTGGACGGTTGGCCGCCATAGGGACACATTGCAAAGTAGTGTATAATCCGCATGGCTGGGCATTCAATATGCGAAACACATCCTCAATGAAACTGAGAGTTTTCAGAACGTTGGAACAGTTGTTAGCGCATTTCACTGACAAAATCGTTTGTATATCAGAAGCGGAATTTGAGTCTGCAATAGACAATCATATATCGTCTGAAGATAAGCTTGAACTTATCCCTAATGGCATTGATATTGAAGCCGTAAGGTCGTTCATGGGAGTAAGTTGCTCTGAATTGGGAATTGCTGAAGATGCATTTGTAGTAGGCATGATAGGACGGCTGTCAGCTCAGAAAGCTCCTGATGTGTTTATTAGGGCAGCAGAAATCATTCATAAGGAAATACCAAACTCCGCATTTATAATAGTTGGTGATGGCGAACAGCGTGAGGAGATAGAGACTTTCGCGCAGCAGCATGGACTTCATCTCGTGGTGACAGGTTGGACAGATAAGCCTTTTAGCTATCTGAAGGCCTTTGACGTAGCAATGCTTCTTTCTCGTTGGGAAGGCTTCGGACTCGCCATCGTTGAGTACATGGCTGCAGAGAAGAATGTCGTCGCAGCCAGAGCTGACGCAATACCCAGCCTAATAGAAGATGGCAAAGATGGTTTCTTAGTTGATATAGACCATCCAGAGCAAGCAGCAGATAAGGTGCTTTGGCTTCATAATCATCCTAATGAGGCTGAGAAAATGAGACAGAAGGCTTTAAGGAAAGTAAAAAGCAAATATGACATAAATAGAGTAGTAAAACAGCATATAAACATGTTTGATGGATTGATTTCAATGGGGGGGCAGAACAAAATAAGGCTCTGATAGTGTCTGTTGCCTTCCACTATAATGAAGAAAGGAGGGCAGCATGAAGATACTTCATGTCGGTCAAATGATTGGAGGGTTGGATATCTACATCCGAAACTCTATTGTTTACAATAAGGCTCACAATGACTACATAATTGTTTGTGGAGATAGAGATAAACACAACCCAGTGATGAGAGACGGTGAGGCTGTTCCTGAATATCACATTTCCCTCTATCGCAGTCTGAATCCCTTTAAGGACCTAAAGGCTCTTTTGCAAACAGTAAAAATCATTAAGAAGGAGAAGCCAGATATCATCCATTGCCATAGTGCCAAAGGAGGAGTGATTGGCAGAACAGCTGGATGGCTTACCCACACGCCTACATGCTATACGCCTCATGCCTTCTCGTATCTATGCACGTCCTCTAAGCTGAAAAGAAAAATATTTCTTGCTATTGAGAAGATAACAAAATTCAAGACATTCGTGCTTGCTTGTTCTGAATCGGAGCAGCAAATGGCCAAAGAAGAAGTTGGTTATGATGAAAGACATGCTTTGGTATGGCATAATGCAGTTCCCGATGCATCATTGGAACAAGGAAAGAAAGTCGATTTAGATTTTCCCTATGCATGTTACATCGGCAGGCCCAGCTATCAGAAGAACGTCTTGTTTTTATTGGATATTGTAAAAGAATGCAAGGATAGAGGATGTAACCTAAAATTCGTTTTACTCGGTGTCGGTTATCATTCACCCGAATTGGCAGAAGTCAAGCAGAAGATACAGAACCTACATATTGAAGATAATATCATGCTGATGCCTTGGGTGAGCCATGCTGACTGCATGGAATATGTCAGAAGATCCTCGTTCTACTTGTCAACTGCGATCTATGAGGGTTTGCCTTTGGCCGTCATTGAAGCAATGTCAGTAGGAAAAGCCATTATCGCGAGTAATGTTGTTGGAAACAAGGACTGTGTAAAGAATGGAATTAATGGATACCTTCTGCCTTTGATTGTTAACGACTTCGCTGATAAAATTATAGAACTTGCTAATGATAATGACCTGCTTGAAAATATGGGCAGGCAGTCAAGAGTATTATTTCTTAAACATTTCTTTATAGAAAATAGAATAATGTTACTGCAAATGAATTACAACACAATGATTTCTAAGAAATTAACGGGGGAGGTATGCTATGAGTTAATAAAGTATCTGCCATATACCCTCCCCTATGAAGAAAGGAGGGCAGCATGAAGATACTTCACGTTGGAAACCTCAAAAGTGGCATTGACACTTATGTTCGCAATACGGTAGCATTGGTTGATGACAAATTCGAGTTTGTAATCGTCAATGGTGCTGATGACAATAATGAACCTTACATAAGGCATGGTAAGGAAGTAAAAAACTATCATATCTGCTTATATAGAGCTTTAAATCCGATAAAGGATCTGAAGGCTCTATGGCAGACAATAAAAATTATAAGAAAGGAAAAGCCAGACTTGGTGCACTGTCATAGTGCCAAGGGCGGTGTCATAGGAAGATTTGCGGCTTTTCTGACAAGGACAAAATCACTTTATACTCCTCACGCATTTTCTTTCCTCTCAACAAACAGTGCCAAGAAGAGAACGATTTACCTTTTTTTGGAAAAAGTCGCTAAATTGAATAGTCGATTATTGGCATGCTCTAAAAGTGAAAGAGAATTGGGAATTAAGATGATTCCATATTCAAAGGATAAAGCATTCGCTTGGCCAAATGCTATTCCGGAAGTTAAAGATTTGGACATTAAGCTTCCTGAGGATGTAAACAAAAACGAGAAATACATCATTTCTGTTGGAAGACCGTCATATCAAAAGAACCCATTGTTGATGGTTGAAACCATGAGACTTATTCATGAGAAGCATCCAGAAATTAAGTTCTTGTTGGTTGGCGTCGGATATTACTCTCCAATGCTTGATAGCATGAAAACATTGATTGAGAAATACCACCTGCAAGATGTGATGAAAATGATTTCATGGTGTAGTCATGAAGAGACATTGGGGTATGTTAGCCGTTCCTTATTCTATTTGACTACATCCCTTTACGAAGGATTGCCGATTGCCGTACTTGAAGCTATGGCTTTAGGCAAGCCAATCGTTGCAAGTGATGTCATAGGAAACAAAGACTGTGTCAAAGACAAGTTTAACGGATTTCTATTGCCATTGAATGCAAAAGATTTTGCAGAGCGTTGTAATGAACTCATTGAGAACAGTGAAGAATTGCAACAGATGGGAACACAATCCAAACTGTACTTTGAACAGAATTTCCTTATTGACAAGAGAATCAAGGATCTCGAAGACATTTACATGAAAGTTTCAAATATAAAGTGATTATGAATTATATTATTACTGGCGGTACCGGATTTATAGGTACACATCTTACGAAGTTGATTCATCAGCTTCACCCGGAGGCAAAAATATACAACCTTGATATCGTAGAGCCTGGAACGCCATTACCCTTACCAGGGCATGCCAAATATCATAAGGCATTAAAAGATGGGGAGTCACTGCCTTCTACCTATGTACAATGTGATGTAAGAAAATCAATAGAGGACTTGCCATTTACTCCTACATCTGATGACATAATCTTCAACTTTGCAGCTGTTCACCGCACACCAGGCTATCCCGATCATGAGTATTTCGAGACGAATATTCTCGGGGCTGAAAATGTGACAGCGTTTGCTGAGAAGTATGGTATCAAACGAATTGTCTTTACGTCTTCAATAGCTCCTTACGGCGCTGCAGAGGATGAAAAGTTTGAGACTACATTGCCAACGCCTAATACTGCATACGGAATATCAAAGCTTGTTGCTGAGAAGATCCACATGATATGGCAAGCGAAAGATGCTGCTAATCGTCAACTCACCATCTGCCGTCCAGGAGTCGTTTTCGGTAAAGGCGAGAATGGTAACTTCACACGTCTTTACTGGGCTATAAGAGGTCATAAGATGGCATATCCTGGTCGTAAAGATACCATCAAGGCTTGTATCTATGTAAAAGAACTCGTTCGCTTTATGATGTATCGTGTAGAAGAGCATCCTCATGGTGTAGAACTCTATAACTGCTGTTACGAACCTGCTTACACAATCCAGCATATCTGTGAGGCTATGAAGCAAGTGACTGGATTGAAGACTTGGATCCCCGACATTCCTAATTGGCTTATCATGCCAACAGCGGCAGTGATTGGCGCATTGGGTGCACCGATGGGTATTTGTCCTGCACGTGTACGCAAGCTCCAAATCTCAACTAACATTTGTGGAGCAAAGTTGAAGAATAGTGGATATAAGTTCAAGTGGACTTTCGAGCAAGCCTTGAATGATTGGTTCGAAGACAACGACAAGAACTGTCTGCTTTAATATTCTATAAAGCATGAATGAAAGTGTGTACATAGACTTTCTTCGCTGGTGCTTACATCCTACTGCCAAAGCTTTTGCTAATGTTTCTATTATTGATTGGCAAGAGCTTCTGACTTTCGCCAAGAAACAAACTGTCGTCGGCATATATTGGCAAGGCATCCAAAAACTTGGAGATGTCGCCAATAAGCCATCTGAGGATGATGTGATGGATTGGATGGGGGAATACACCAAAATCGTCAGACGAAATACGAAGACGGACGACGCTGTTGCATGGCTCGCGAAGTTCATGCGTAGTAATGACATAGGCTTCTTTGTGTTTAAGGGACAGACCGTTGCATCGTACTATCCAACGCCTGAGATACGGACGAGTGGAGATGTTGACTTCTATGTGTTCAAGAAAGATTGGGACAGAGCCAAATCTTTATTGGAAAAGGAAGTTACGATAACAGATGATAATTCCGGCCAGCATTTGGAATTTACCAAGGATGGAGTCCCATTCGAGATGCACTATCACACAGCGGTATTCGCCAGTGGTAGCAAACAACGGTACTGGGATGAACTGATAGAAAGCTATTTTAATGAAGTTCTCGACCATGTTAAGATCAATGATGTTGAGGTTCCAACACTACCCCCTACTCTTAATTCCATCTATCTATTCGTGCACATCTACCACCACTTCCTGAAAGAAGGTATTGCACTGCGTCAGTTCATCGACTGGATGATGTTCTTTGAGGCCAAGCATGATGAGATAGTTGTATCCGAGCTTACTGCTAAACTCGAACGGCTCGGTTTGCTCCGCGCTTTCAAGGCTTTCGGTGCAATACTAACAGAAGTTCTTGGTATGGAAACAAAGTACTTCCCCTACTCACTCACGGATAACGATAAGAAATATGTGGACAGAATTCTGGCTATAGTCTTGCGATATGGCAACTTCGGTAAGTACGGTCGCAAGGAGCAGCAAGGAGGATGGAAACATTCTATAGAAACAGGATTACGTTCAATTCGTCATATCATGCAATTCTTTTGGTTATCACCTGCCGAGAACTTGCTATGGATACCCAAGTTGACAATTCGCTCCATTGACAAAAACAGACACTAAAATATTGTAATGACTTACGAGGAGATTTGGCAGAAGGTAAAGCGAATGAGCCAGCGAAATCGTAGATTGTTGGCTTATGAAATGACACACAGAGGCATCGAAGTAGGATATATTCATCCCCATTACTACTTTGATGCAAAGGCGGTACATGACATATTGTTCTATCCATCAGATAGTCAGCATGAAATTAAGGACAAAAATGGTACTTATTACAATGCGTTAAAAAGAATTATTGAGAACGACGAGGAGATACATGTGCGTGTTAAACGATTTGCGTGGTTGCTTCGCTTCATCAACGATTGGCGTGAAGGCAAAATTGTTAAGGCCTACATCTGCTCACGCATAAATGAAGAGTATGTAAGCGCATGGTATAAGATCTTACCAGGTAAAAGTTTGGCTGGTGAACGTTCACGTTCACTTTTCCTTACACGGTCAAACGGAAGTGAGATAGTGTATAAGATGACGGAATGCTCCCATAAGAATGGTTACGAGCTTTTGACATTTTCTAGAACAGACATTTCATGACAGATCTACTTAAGAAACCGACAGGCTCCAGATGGCGTAATTCATGGCGCAGGTACGCGGAGTTCTTGAGAGAGAACGGCCGCAGACCAGTACATGAGCGCTATAAGGAAAGAAGTCTATATGTTTGGTACAGTAATAATAGGTCTAAATTAGATAACGGATTACTGAACCAGGAACTTGTGTCTTCTTTCTTAAAACTCACCGATGATGGCGATACCTATCGGTTTTATGTTTTTAATCGAGAGACGAATATACAAAGGTTGGCTTTCTTAGGAAGTGAAAACAATATTTCCGGAAGCGAAGTCAATGATGATAGAAAGGTGAGCTTCATTGATACCTGCAAGATGTATGTTGATTTCTGCAACCGGTTGGAGCGTTCTCCGTTGATGGAGATAAAAGAGGAAATGGAAATTGCCAAATGGTTCTTTAAGGCTAATGACGACTTCTCTAATAACAAACTCACCGATCAAGAGAAACTCGCTTTTGACCAGCTCCTTCAGAGTACAAAACAGTACAGGAACGAGAATATCATCAATCACGTGTCAAGACTTACGGAGGGCGTCCCTAATCAGAAAGGTAGAAATGAAGTTCTGTACGCTGATAATGGAACAGAGGTTCATGTGGGTGCTTGGGAGCGAAGATGGTTTGAAATGCGTGACAGATATTCGAATTACCTTGACGACAACAAAAAAGTACCAACGGATAATAGCGACTTACAACTGTATCAATGGCTGTTAAGACAAAGAAAGCTGTTGGCTGCAGGCCGTTTGAAAGAAAGCAGAAAAGCCGAGTTGGATAAACTGCTCTTGAAGATAGATGATATTAGGAGGAACTATCCTCCCAAACCGAATGGAGGCGGTCGTAAAAGAAAGAAACCTATAGGAGATGACATCGAATCATCAAGCTTATCAAAATCCAAGCATAATCATGTTAAACAAGATGACCTATGGAACCAGAAGTGGCAGGCGTACAAGGATTTCATGTCGAAGAACAAACGTCGCCCGTCAAAACATCGCGCCGAGGACTTAGTGCTGTTCGACTGGTTCAAGCACAGCAAGAGACTGCTCAAGCGGGGCCAGATGAAGGCAGAACGTATTACCAAGTTCAAACAGCTGCTTAGTGAGGCAGAGAACTTGCCACGCATTAACCAGTTCACCTATGTTGACACTTCCCTAAAGTCATAATGGCGCGTTATTGGCGGAAAGATTAAAATTCCCAGAGACGATGATAGTGACAAGGAATCGTTTACAAAAATTGCATTGACGGAAGAATTGATGTTTGTATGAAGTACGACAAGTTGACGATAATGGGACTACCGAAGAAGTTCAAGGTGTATTATGCCTTGGATTATCTCTATTCTGGCTGTCAGTTGCCGGACAATCCTGACGACATCATCTATGATGAGTGGCCGGCAGATGGCGAAGAGGGTGAGGATGCGATGATGGTGTGTGAATACTATAAGTCGGCGACCGGAGTATATTTAGCTTACAATGAGACGGTGCACGCATTATCATTTGAACTGTCGCCCTGGGCATCTGATGCTGATGTGAGCCTATATGTGAAGCTTGTCAATGCTGTGCTGAAGAAGCATCCATGTGCCAAGCTCTATGCGCAATGTGATATTCTCAAGGGACTGACTGAGGAGGATGGGAAGAAGATGATAGCCGACCGCCAAAGCTATGTGAAGCGTCTGTTGAAGACCAAGGAAGGCTTCACGATGGAGGGCCTTTTTCATGGCTTCACCCTAAAGGTTGCTCATCTCCGCCCTGCCCTAACCCTCGAAATACGGGCAAGAGAACTGCGACAGATGTTTGCTGATATGCAGTGGGAGAAGGGGGGAAGAAAAGGAGGAAAAGCAATAATATGCCAGAGACGCCGTTTTTGTTAATGACTTCAGAATAACATAAGTTCATGACGAATAAGCAGCATATTCATCTTTTTCCCTTTCAGTCCGAGATGGTCAGCAGGATTGCAAAATCCTTTGAGACCAACCGGTCCGTAATGGTGCAGATGCCAACCGGCACCGGCAAGACGCATATCATTGCTGCTGTCACAAAGAGCTTCATTGATAAAGGCTCCCGCGTGTGGATAATAGCGCACAGGCGTGAACTTGTGTCGCAGATCACCGATACGGTCAGCCGCTTCGTTGAGGGAAAGGAAAGAACTAACGTGGATGTGTTCTCCGTTCAATGGCTGAACAGACACCTCAATGAAGTCAAGACAGTACCTTCCCTTATAGTCATTGACGAGGCGCATCATACTGTGGCCAAGACATATTCGTCGATAATAGAATCATTCCCTAATGCTAAGGTCATTGGACTGACAGCAACACCGTGCAGACTTAACGGACATCCTTTCACCGACCTGTTCGACATTCTGTTGCAGTCGCATCCGGTCAACTGGTTCATTGCCAAAGGGTATCTTTCGCTGTATGACTATATGTCGGTGAAGCCTGACAATGAGGATGTGAGGATTATCAACAGTCTGCGTAAGCGAGGAGCAGACGGTGACTTCTCCATAAAGGAGATGAGTGAGAAACTGGATATACGTCCGTCTCTTGAAAGACTGTGTGACACCATAACGAGATATGCCAAAGGAAAGAAAGGAATAGTTTATGCCATCGACATAAACCATGCCGAGCACATTGCTGAGCTTTATCAGAAGAACGGAATAAAGGCAATAGCCCTCAGCAGTAAGGCACCAGACAAAGAAAGGAATGAGATCCTTGAAAGATTCAGAAACACGCAGACAGATGGCAACAAGCCTTTAAAAGCAGTTGATATACAAGTAATTGTCAACGTCTCACTTTTTGATGAGGGTCTTGACTGCCCGGATGTGGAGTTCATACAAATGGCAAGACCTACATTGTCACTATCCAAATACCTGCAGATGGTAGGCAGGGGACTTCGGGTTTATGACGGGAAGAAATATTGTCTGATATTGGACAATGTCGGCAACTACCGTCTTTTCGGACTCCCGTCAGATGACCGTGACTGGGAAACTATGTTCGCCGGAAGCACGAAGGGTAAGGGCGACATAAAGAGCCCATTGTTCAAGAGTATGGATCTCAGGGAAGAAACTACGGACGGCAAACGTACCGAGATGGTAAGCATCTTAACCCATCACGAACAGATAACGGATTTGGAGGTCGAGTTCGGCTATGCTGTTTTCCAAGCAGATGACGGAAGATACGGAGTAAGGAACAAAAACGGAGAGGAAGTCGTGCCGGCTATTTACAAAGAAATCAAGCTATACCCAAATGCTATCGTGAGGGTTTCAAAACATGCCACAAACCGACCTATATGGTTAGATGTTATCAACTTAGTGCCGTTCAAGAAGCGCCCGATTATCATCCGTTCCGGATGGTTGGAGTTGACGACTGTCGACAATACAAAGTTTTATCCTCGTGTAGTGACCCATGCGATGAACGTTGAAAGCTACACTAATTCTGATGTTCTTAATGCCGGCATTGAAGACGGCTTGCGTTTCAAGAATTTCTATATCCAGCCAACTGAGCCTAGAAAGCTATATAAGTACATAGAAAAGTCGGATTCCTTCTTATTGTTTGCTGATGAAGCAGGCAATCTTTTTATGAAGGAAGAGTATCAACTGCCTATGAAGCCTATTACTCAGCAACAATGGCAGGAAAAGAAGGAAGGGGCGTGTAAGGACTCGGACAGTTTGCAAAAAGGCGTAGCCGATGGTACCATTTTGAAAGAAGAACACAGCATTGTAGATATCGGCTTCTTGAGGTTTGATAAATATGGTAATTATTACCGTCTCCATGATAACAAATTGTTTTTTCCAACCCTCTTCCGTGCCGTTACAATAAGACTGTTCGGTAAGGTTTGTTTCCTTGGCAATGATTATATAATTGTGGAAGGACATTCACATGAGCCTTTTAAGATAATTCGTAAATACATTGACGGCCATAGGTTTATAATCAGATATTTTCCCTATGGTTCCAGATACAACAGTACTTATGAAGCTGAGCTATACTTTGACGGCAAAGGTTCGTATAAACTAACAAACAAAAAATGGTTAGGTAATTTGACTGAAAAAGTAAAAGGATATCTTGGATATTATTACCTTTAAAGTGTGAAAATCGCTCGCATGGACCGTCTTGTCGCTCCTATGATACCGCCTAAATCATTTTGCTGTCGCCGCAAATATCACAGTCATGGTAATGGTATCACGAGAGTGGTATGAGTGGCGTTGACATTCTTGCCAATCCAGAAGAATAAGAGGAAGTATACAATAGTTACTTGGATTGACTATCCAATGGATTTGGCCAACACCTGTTCATAGTCAGGGACGAGGAAGCACCGTATTGGTGATTATCTCCGTGCCGTCAGAATAGCACTGCAAATGATGGACAGCTGAGATGTATAAACTGTCTTATCTCCTCCATCTCCTTCTCTGTGTTGCCTCGTCATCGACTGACATATCCATATTACCGTTTAGCTCCCATTCGCGGTTATTATCGGAAGAACCAGCATTGGCTGAGCTCTGAACATGAATATCATTTCCCCTGTAGTCCCCCTGAGGCGGCAGGGGATTATATCAAAATAATATTATACCGTACAAGTAGATAACCAAAAAAAATTTATACCTGATTAATTTCATGATAACTCCAACTATAACTAAGATCTCTATGAACAATAAAGTTGAACTCAAAATAATGAACTTTGTCGAGGTTATGGACTACAAACCTTCAATTCCAGCATACCAACGTGTGTATTGTTGGGAAGAAGACAATGTAATACAGCTTCTTGATGACCTGCTTGACAATTCGCAAGAGGAATATCGTCTTGGAAGCATCATCCTTAATAACAGCAATGGAAAATGGGATATTGTAGACGGACAGCAGAGACTTGTAACTCTAACCTTGTTACTTAGAATATTAGGAACTCCCAAAAGGAGCCTACCTCTCTTGAAAGAAAATTTTGTAAATACTGATGCCAAAAATTATATCAAGTATAATTATATGGTCATCAATAACTATTTGCAAAATCAGAATCGTAGTCTGCAATATCAAGATATAATGAAGAAAGTAACCTTCAGCGTATTATTGATTAACTCTGAAAATTTAGATCTGGCCTTTACGTTCTTTTCAAATACAAATTCTCGTGGTGTTGGTCTCAGCGACTACGACCTTTTAAAGGCACACCACCTAAGATACGTGCCCTATGAAGAGCAACAACGGCATCTTGCCAAGAGGTGGAATGAGATGGTTCTTAGCGCTGACAAAAGTGAAGATATTGATGAACGTAATTATGTCAGAGCACTTGAGGTATATATATTCTGTCTTAGGAAATGGCTTAGGAAAGATCCTGTGAATGAATGGCAGCAATATCATGTCAAGAATGAGTACCAGTCGGCCGCAATAATAGACGAAATACCTCCTTTTTGCGAACAGTTTCAATACAAGGAGCCTATTCAGGGAGGTTCTCATTTCTTTGGTTATGTAGAACATTTTGTAACCTGTTATGAGCATTTCAGGACGACTAATGTCTATGAAGCCATACATTCTGTAGGTGGAGAGTCGCATTGGTGGTTCAGGGATGTTATAGAAGCCAACCTGTTTGCGTATTACTTGAAATTCGGAGAACAATATCTTCCCGAAGCCCTGATTCTGACAACGAGACTAGTTTCGCAAATCAGATTTAATAATCAGAGAGTTTATAGGGAAACTCTCTTAAACTCAGACATCGGCAATCTGGAAATAACACAGGCCATAGACCAGGCTACCTCGCCAACATTCTTCCTTGCGGATGTCCTTAACAAAATAAAAAGGCTTCCTCCTGTTGGAGAACTTAAAGGCATAAGATTGCGCTACAGAAATCAACTCCGCCGAAAATTGAATCCTGTTTTTAATGATTTCACATCTGACTATATAAGAAAGTTCTTCACTATAGAAGATGTTCCGGTAATATTCTAACGACTAAGAGCAATATGAAAGATATAAAAGTATTTACACCAAGAAAAGTTGTAGAGAATGACGATATGTTCGGCATTCCCATTTACCAGCGACTTTTTGAGTGGAACAAGGAGTCAATAGAGAAACTCCTTGCAGATCTTGTTGATGCAATGTCAAAGGATTCACGTAAGTTTTACTATATTGGCATGCTTACCGCGACTATGGACAACGACAAATATGAGCTCGTTGATGGTCAGCAAAGATTTACCGTAATGACACTTCTAGCCCTGACCTTTGTTTATAGAAAGTGTCAAAACAGAGAAGACTGGCTGTCTTTCATTAAGTCTAACGGAGATAACAGACTTTCCTTTGAAGCGCGAGAGATGGATTCTGAATTCCTTTCAAACTTGGTATCTGTAGGGGGAAGGAAATTCTATAGTCAGATTCTAGAGGGTAAAGTTCCTGATGGTAAATACGTAAATCGCAAGATGGCCAATGGACTTAAATACATGAATGATTATCTGGACAAGATCAAAGATGTTATTTCTTTAGACAGGTTATCTGATTTCGTATTTAACAAACTCGCCTTTTTCGTATCCAGCCTTCCTGACAAGTATTCACCAAGAGAGCTCAATCAGTATTTTGAGAGGATGAACTCAACCGGTAAGAATCTAGAGGGCCATGAGATTCTAAAGGTTCTGCTATTGCAGCAAGTAAACGAAGAATGCGGCGAGGAGAAATACAACGAGTTTGTTACTGCATGGAACCTTGTATCCAACATGGACAAGAGCTTGTTCAGTATAAGGAGTACGGGTGGCAAGAGCAGGGAAACATATCCAGCCTTTAGGAGTAGATGCCTTAAAGCAGTAAGAATGGCTGTGGAGGAAGAGTATCCGATACATGCAGTCCTTGATGCTGACAAGAACGTGACCATTAACAATACTCAAATAAGTGAGGAACAAGATCATGACGAGAGAATAGGAGACTTGCTAGAAGAAGTAGAAAATGAGATACAGAACGGAATCTTGCCTGAAAAGCCCAAGGAAGGTTCTAAAGATGTAGCGTTTTCTCCTATAATGTCTTTCCCTAGATTCCTATTGCAGGTCTTGTATTTCCATCTTGTATACAAAAACAAAGATGAAGAAGACCCTTGGAAAATAATAAATGAGAATTCTGAATTCAAGGTGAATGAGTTTTTCGATGAAGGAAAACTGATAACTACATTCGAGAAATTCTTGCAAAAGGATGAATATGTTCAATTCATTGAAGAATTGTTCGTACTACGTATTATCTTTGACTATTATGTCATCAGAATAGACAACAGCAAGGATGACTATAGCCTTTTAATGACTAAAGGATTAAGTGGCTCCGACATTGATGATGACGAGGCAGAAGCGGACGGAAGTCAGGAACAGATAGACGGAAGAAGGCTTCGCACTTTTGAGTCTATGCTATATGTTAATTCCATCAACGTGACTTATTACAGATGGCTGCCGCGGATTTTCTTCAGCGTAATGAAGAATGACAGAATATCTTGTTCCAAACTTCTTGATATACTCAAAGAGGTCGACAATGATATACATTGTGATGATGAGTCTAATTTTGATTACGGGGACATAGACCGTTATTGGTTCTGGAGACTGGACTATTATCTTTGGGAAGATAATCTGTTTAAAGACAAGCCGGACGCTGTAATCAGTAGCTATCGTTTCAGACGTAACCGCTCTATAGAACACCTGCATCCTCAGCATGATGTGAATTTGCGCGAGCAATGGTCAGACGAGCAAAAGGATTGTTTCTTCAATCTTGCCATGATTTCACCAAGTTTCAACTCAACACAAAGCGACGACCCAGTCGGACTTAAGTTCGCAAGGGTCAGGGAGCAAATTGAGAGGAATGACCTTGAGAGCATAAAACTCTATGAGATGTTCAAGGAAAGCAATGGAAGAAGTTGGACCAAGGATTTTGCTATAAGAAACGGAAAAAAGATGATTGATATTCTTATTGACTCTTTTAACGGCGAATATGAATATATTGAAGATCATCTTGAAAACGTAAGAGCGTCCTGTGAAGAAGAGCTTAGTAGTAATTGAAAATAGATACTTCATACATACTATAGCTATCCGGATGAAGTAGAAGGCATTTGCGAGTACAAACAACTTCTTGATATTCTTGCCAATCCTGAGGAAAATGAGGAAGAATACAAAAGTTACATGAATTGGCTTCCTAACGGCTTTGACCAAAATCTGTTCAGCGTCAGAGACGCGGAGCTCCGCATGGGTTATTACCTCGGGCCGTCAGGACTGCGCAGCAGATGATGTGTGACAGATACGTATAAATACTAACCTTCATCTCCTCCACTTCCTTCTCTGTGCTGCCTCGTCATCGACTGACATATCCATATTACCATTTAGCTCCCATTCGCGGTTATTATCGGAAGAACCAGCATTGGCTGAGCTCTGAACATGAATATCATTTCCCCTGTAGTCCCCCTGAGGCGGCAGGGGATTTTTGTTTGTGGCTGAGTGAGTAGTCGGATGGATGCCCCTGCTGGCGAGATAGTTCTGCCGAAGCTGCTCAGTGACCTCAGGACGCAGTTGGATGGCCTCACCATTCCATGATACCGTTCCTCGATGGATGCGCGTGCCAAACTGCCGATAAAGGATGCGGTTGATGTCTGCTGTTGTGAGTTTCGGATTTTCGGCAAGAAGGTCGTCGATGGTCTGCTTTATCTTTGTAAAACGAGTGGTGGCATCCTCGAATTGAAGCAGCTCCTTGATGCTAAGGAACTCACCACCTTTGAAGACGGTTTTGTTCTTGTGGTCAACAACGATATAGCCATAGGGTGTGTCCGCCTTACCGACAAACACAAGACTGATACCGAATTTCTTCTTCATTGCTGCCGCCAGCTCCTCCTTGTTGGCAGACAAATCCCGGTATTTTTTTAGTATGGCACGCAGCTGCCGACGACGCTTGTCATCGGGCTTATTCTCTTTCAGTGCGTGCCGCATGATGAGCTGCACCTGTGTGGTTCCCTGCTCCTGACCGCCACGATAGATATAAACCACTGGCTTCTCATCATCATCCTTACACTTATAGCCCAAGCTTTCCATGATGGCACAGAACTGCGCCTTGGAAGTGTAGCGGTAAGTCAGAGCCTCCTTGACGATGTCGCTCATTTCAGGTTCTTGTCTCCTACCCTCAAACTCCTCCATAATCTTCAGCGTGATTTCCCGTGAACGCCGCTTTTCATGGGTATGGTCAATCTTATGTGCATCGGGTGCCACACGGGAAGTCACGATATGGATATGGTTGTTCGGCGTGTCATGATGGGCATAGATGAGCAACGGCTGCCCCTCCTCGGCATACCCCATTTCCTTGAGACCTGAGTTCGGGATAAGTTAAGTCTCTTGTATAGAAACGAATCTTACTT